>OGYV01001582.1_pt1 | contig 16800 bp, 2 predicted proteins | sample 1576651 | NCBI WGS metagenome assembly OGYV01 (sample SAMEA3541570, study PRJEB24748) | human gut metagenome | biome: human gut; feature: human-associated habitat; material: faeces | place: China | collected 2012
GGTATTCCTCCACTTGGTGGAGCTTATGATAAAGTTGCTAAATCTACTGGTTTAATAAGACTTGGTAATGAATTTCTCTATAATGGTGTAAACAATTTGGTGTCTAAAGATAATAGAGAAAAATTAATGAATAATACTGCTGGTAGACTTATTAATTATGTTAAAGATTTTAATAAAGAATCTTTTCCTAGTGATGATGAACTTGGACCAACATTTCCATTTAATATTATTCAAACTCCTAGAAGTAATGGAAAAAAGCTTCCTCAAAAGCAATATGCTGTTGGTGGTAAAATACCAAACGTAGTTGCTGGTGGTATTGCTCAACCTCTTGGTAATAATTTCTTTTATATGAATGGAAGAAAACATAGTCAAGGTGGTATTGATATTGGGTCTAGTGATAAAACTGGTATTGAAGTAGAAGGTGGTGAAGTAGTTGAAACTAATGGAAATGAACTTAAAGTTTATTCTGCACAGCCTATTCTTAACGGTGCTAGTCCTGCTCAATTAGTTATGGGTGGAGCTAATCCTAATAAAGTATTTAAAGCTCAAGAAGATTTTAAAGATAGAAATAGAATTAATGATGATGGAACTAAATATAAAGAAGGTGGCAAAATTTATCAAGCACCTGATGAATATAAAAGACAAATCGCTGAAAGTGGTTCGATAATTATTGGTGGTTATCCTACAATAGCTGGTAATAGAAATTATAAATTTATTAAAGGTCTAACTAAAGCTTCTAGAATAGGTAGAACTGCTACTAATTTTATTAATTTAGGTAGACAAAAGATTTATGATTTAGCTAATAAAATTGATAATACTTGGATTAATCAAGGTATTAAAGAAGTTTATAGAACAACTATTGGTAAACATGGTAGTAATCTTCCTAGAACTATTGATTATATAAATAAAAATAATATAAATGAAAATAAAAAAGCTATGGGTGGATTAAGTAGAGATAAAGATTATGGTTCTAAAAAGAAACCTTATCCTAGTGTAGCTAAAAAAGATTTTGCTGGTGGACATAGAAGTTATCCTATTCCTACAAAAGCAGATGCTGTTGATGCTTTAAGACTAGCTGGACTTCACGGTAGAAGTGATGTTAAAGCTAAAGTTTATAATAAATATCCAGAACTTAGAAAAAAAGGTAATGTTGGATTAGTTGTTAGTATTAATGGTAATGTTAAGAATGGATTAATTCATTCTCCATCCTCTACGGGGGGTCTACGCGATAAATTTGCTGTTGGTGGAAATCGTATTAATCGTCATGGAAGAACTTGGGAATATGATGAAAAAATTGGAGCTTATGTTCCTATAACTAATAGAACTATTAATAGAACTTCTGCTTATCCTATTAATAAATCTGCTAGAGGAGAAACTATTGTTGGTAGTAATTATACTTTTAGGAATGGTAGATGGTCTAAAAATAATACTACAAATAATAATGTAAATACTAATACTAATAAATCTAATATTGATAATGGAAATCGTCGTCCTCAATATTATGCTAAACGTAGACTTCCTTTATTTGAAGATGGAGCTGGAATTACTAGTGGTTTAGTTAGAGCTGGTTGGAGTCATGGAAATAATAGAGGTATTAGTACAAATAATACTAATATTCCAAGTTTATCTGAAACTAAATCTAGCGGGAAGACTCCCCGTGGAGGGCGTAGTAAGTCAAGTCAATCAACTCAATCTATTTCTACTAAAACTCCTCCTACTGCTGTTTATAATCGTAATTTACCTAAAGTAGAAGCTAGTATTCCTACTACTTTACCTGTTTCTACTAATATTCCTGCTCAAGAAATTACATCTTCAGATGATAAAGGACAAGGTAGATTTAAAAATCTTACTACTGCTGATTGGATTGGTTTAGGTAGTAATGTTGCTGGCAGTTTAGCTAGTTATTTTGCTAGTAAAAGAGCTATTAATAAAATGAGAGGTCCAAGTCAACCTACTCTTATTAGTGCTAATAAACTTAAAACTAAATATAATATTAATCCTCAACTTGATAGAATTAGAGAAGATAAATTTGAAGCTTATCGTGATATTGATTCTAATACTGCTAGTAGTCGTGTTAGTTTAGCTCGTAAACAACGAGTTCGTAATGCTGCTGGTCAAGCTGCTAATGAACTTTATGGTAATAAAGAAAATATAGAAACTAATCTTATTAATCAAGATAGACGTAATCAGCAAAGTGTTCGTCAATTTAATGCTCAACAATACAATCAATATATAGATAGAAAAGCAGCATTTGATAATGGTATTAGAGAAGCTAAAGTAACTAATATTAATAATTTATTTAGTGGAATTAATGCTGGTATTCAAGATATGATTAGTAGATATGAAAATCGTAAAGCTTTAAATAATACTATTGGTGCTATGAGAGCATCTGCTCCTAATGTAGATGATAGAATTATGCGAGATGCTGGAGTTGATTATGATGAATTTATTATTCGTAAACGTAGAAAACTTGGAGGAAAACAATCATGCCGATAAACTTTTATACTCCTACTTTTAGACAACAAGTTAATCCTATTGACTTAAATGTCTTAGCTAGAACTTATAATACTCTTGAACAAGGACATCAACAAGCTATTCAAACTAAATCTCAGATTGATGCTCAACTTGCTCAATTAGATTTAAATGAAGCTGAAGATGCTTGGCGTCAAGAACAACTTAATAAAGTTCGTAATGCTCTTACTGAAAATATGCAGTATGGTAATGCGTATTCTAGTCTTGATGATATAGTTGGAACTTATGGAGATATAACTTCAAGTCCAGGAATGATTGGTCGTTTACGTGCTCAACAAGATTATAAAGCATATATGGATAATCTTGATAAACGTACTGATTTATCTGAAGATTATAAGAATTATTATCGTGCTGTTAATAAATATAATTATCAAGATATAACTGATAAGAATGGTAATGTTATTGGTGGAAGTAAATGGACTCCTATTGATAAAGAAGTTTCTGAAATTCCTATGAATCAAATACTTAATCAAGCACTTCAATGGGCTGCTAAAGAACAAGGTGGTGGTAGTCAAACAAGATGGCTTGATGCTAACGGTAAAGTTACTGATGATATTACTAAATCTGTTACAGGAGAGATTTATTCTCATACTAAAGGTGATTGGCAAAGATTAAGTAAAGCTAAACTTGCTGAAGCTGTTAAAGCTGTTATTGAAAATACTCCTGGTGCTAAAGCTAGTCTTGAACAAGATTATAAGATTGCTAAATGGAAATATGACCAAAATGGTAGTAATCCTGATATAACAGATAAAAATGGTATTCTACTTACTCCTGAACAGTATCTTGCTAAACGTATTGATCCTTTCTATAACGCTGCAACTTTTTATAATCAAGATAGTAATACTACTTATGGAGAAGCATGGAAAGCTCAATTAGCTTTAGCTAAACAAGCTGGATTAGGAAGTGCAAATCAAAGAAAACAAGCTATTGATAATTTAACTTATAAAGGTACTTCTGTTCGTATTGATAATTTTATGCCTGCTCAAGCTCAAGCCGAAATTACTAGTAATAGACAATCAATAGCTGGATTACTCAACAAATATAATCCTGATATTAATATTGATTTAGCAACTGCTAATCCTAATGATATTAGAACTAGTATCATGACTAATATTACTAGCCCATCTGATAGAGCATATGCTCTAAGTTATCTTAATGATATTATTGATAATCAAGAATATATTAATAGTCTTAAAGTTGGTAAATCGCAAGATAGCATTGACGGATTTGATACATATAATTCTATTATTAGTTTAAGTGATTTACCTAATAATAAATATTCTGATACATATAGTAAATATGTTAATCAGATATTTGGAGATAGTAGTTCTATTAGACAATACTTTAACAATGATGATGTTTATAACTCATTTATTAATGCTCTTGGTGGAGAGAAAAAAGCAATTAGTCTTGGAATAAGATTTGGTTCTGATGGTAATGGTTATAGATATGCTGAATTACCTAAAGATTATCATAAATCTATTTATAGTTTTGGTAAAGCTGTTAAAGAAGCTGAAGATACTAGAAATCCTTTAAATGCTTTTCTTAATTCTGCTAAAACTAGATTCTTTGGTTATGGTGATAAATTTGTTAGAGTTGATTCTAATGGTGAAGAACATCATGCTGGATTACCAACAGGTAATAAAGAACCTTATATTGGTTTAGTTAATTATGTTGATTCTCTTAAATCTAAAAATGATGCTGTTCTTGATGGTGGACAAATAAATGCTTCTACTATTGGCATATCTGCAATGACTCCTGAACTTGCTGAACTTAATTTTGTTATGAGTTCTAATCCAGAAGCTGCTAGTAAATATGCTGCTCAAAAGAAACAATTAGAAGAACAAGCAATGAGCGCAATTAAAGCTGGAATTGATTTAACTCAAGGAGAAGCTTATATTACTAGTGAAAATGGAGTATTTGAACCTATGACTTCTGAAGATAAAAAAGCTTATACAGCTTATCTTAGAAGTGCTAAAGAAAATGAAATTACTCCTACTATTGTTCGTGACCCAAAAACTAGTGATGTTGGAGTTCAAATTAATATTGCTGGTTATTACGATACAGAAGGTAAACTTAAAAGAGAACCTATTACTTTACTTGTAGGTAGTGGTGCCATTGATAGTTCTATTATTCAATCTTGGAATCAAGATACTAGTTGGAAAGCTGCTGGTAAAGTAGAAAATTATTATAATGCTAATAGACCTATTTCGCTTACTAATAATGCTGCATTTACTGGAATTGATAAATTTAAATTAGTGCCTAATGGTGGAGGTTTTAATTTAATTAATTCTACTAATAATCAAACTATTGGTTTAGTAAGTAAAGAAAATGCTGTTGATATTGTAGATAATTTATCTCAATGGGAACAAACTGTAACTGCTGTTAAAGCTGGTATGGCAGTAGATGAAAATGCTGTTAAAGCTATTCAACAAAATGTTGCTACTAAACTTGCTCAACTTAGTGGAAGTACAGATCCTTATGTTATTCAATATTACTATGATGAATTAACTAATAATCTATATTAATATGGATGTATTAAAGTTTCTACAAGGTGGTAACAAAACACCTAATCCTGAATATAATCCTAAAACTAAAAAGGGGGCTATACAGCCTCCTACTTTAGTTGATTACAACCCTGGCACTTCTATTAGTGACCAGGGTCGTAGTCATTTATTTAGTCGTATTGCTGAACAATCATATAATCTTAATCAATATGATATAGATAAATATGCTCCTTATGATGTTTATGTTAATCCTGTTGATGACCCAGAAAAACTTGATAAAGAACGTGCTGTTAATCAAAGTAATTGGGAACAAGGATTAAGAATGATTGGACAGATTGGTAATGAAATTACTGTTGGTACTGCAATAGGTTTTGCTGATTTAGCTGATGCTTTCTATAATATGATTAGTGATAGTCCTAATGATTATCAATCTGAAATAAGTTCTGAACTTGAATCTTTAAAAGAATCTATTAATGAACGTTTAGCTATATATAGAGAAAATCCTAATGCTGCTTTTGATATTGGAGATTTTGCTTGGTGGGCTAGCAATGCTCCTAGTATAGCTAGTTCTTTAACTCTTATGGTTCCTAGTACTGGTCTTGCTAAAGGTGTTTCTTTATTAGGTAAAGGTATAAAGTTTAATAAATTAGCTAATAAAATGGCTAATGCTATTAATATGACTCAAAAGAGTAGAGCCATTACTGGTAGAATAGCAGAAGCTACTGCTATTGGAGTTCCTTCTCGTTATCTTGAAAATTATCAAGAAGCTAGACAAACTTATAATGATATTGAAGATTATTCTAAAACTCAACTTGCTAATATGAATGATAAACAAAGAGAAGAGTTTTATAATAATAATCCTAAATATAAAGATATGTCTGATGAAGAAGTAGCTAAAGATATTGCTAAAAATAGTGCTGATATTACTTTTGCTGAAGATTGGGCTAATGTTCTTTTTGACGTATGGCAAGTTTATAGTTTAAAGAACTTATGGAAAAATGCTTTAAGTGGTAATACAACTAGTTCTAGACTTAGAAATTTAAATACTGCATTTAATAGTAATATTGATGATGCCGCTGCAATTACTAATGTTTTAAGTAATAAAACGACTAAACAAGCAATTGCTAGTACATTAAAAAATGTAGGTGATGATATTCTTCATGGTGTTAGAGCTGAATGGACAGAAGGAGTTGAAGAAGCTATTAATTATATAGCTAGTCAAGATGGTTTATATAATGGTAAAAAAGTATTTGATAAAGATATTCCTCAACAAACTATTAAAGATTATCTTCAAGACCCAATGTTATGGGAGCAAGCATTTTGGGGTGCTCTTGGTGGTGTTACTTTTAGTAGTGTTATGAATAAAGCTGGAGAGTTTATTAATAAACGTCTTGATAAAGATTGGACTTCTGCTGAAAAACAAAGAGAAAATGAAATTCTTGGTCGTACTGCTACTTTTCAAGCCTATCAAGAAAGACTTAATAGTATTGCTAATGGTAAAAATCCATTTATAATTATTACTGATGAAAATGGTCAACAGGTTAATCCAGATATTATTACTGGTACTGAAGAAGAACTTCGTAGTATAGCTGAAAAAGAATATATGGATAATATTATTATTAATTCTATGAATGCTGGTAATTTAGGACTTCTTGAAAGTTCTATTAATAGTAAAGAATTTAATGATAGTATTACTAATAAACTTGGATTACAACAACAAGAAAGTAGTGAACTTATTAATAGATTTAAAACTGAAATTAATAATCTTAAAAATGAATATAATACTACTTTAAATAAAGTTAATAGACTTGGTGGCGGATTTGAAGTTGGTCGTATTATAGCTACTCAAATGGTTCATGCTCGTAATCGTCAAGAAAATTATAATAATCTTCTTAATTGGGCTAATAATGTTTTAAATCAAGATATTACAAATAATCATATTGAAGATGTTGATATTACTTCTGCTAAAAATGGTATATATCAACATATTCTTGATAGTATTCAAAGAGATATTAAAACTATTCAAGATAATGCTGCAATTAATGATTCAGTTAAACAAGAACGTATTGCTCAATTAAATGAACGTCTAGATGCTATTAATAAACTTTATATCCCTATTGATATTGAAAATAAAAATGATATTCAATCAGCTATTCAACTTCAAAAACAATATAATGAAGTATTTAAAGATTTAGCAGAAGTTGTTAATGCTGAAATTAATGTTGAAGTTAATAAAAATCAACTTAATTTATCTGATGATAATATTAAATCTCGTATAACTTATCTTAATAATTTCTTTGATAGTAGTCGTAAAAGGATTGTTAATAAAGCTATGGACGATTTACATAATGCTTATAAACAATATGGTAAAGAATATGTCAATTCTGTTATTAAAGATGCTAATAATGGTAATAAACCAAATATAGATAAAATTATTCGAGATGCTTATGCTGCACTTGATTTAAGTTCTAAAGGTAATGAACATCTTAAAACTACATTAGAACAATTAGCTGAAATTGCAGAGATTGAAAACGATGTTAATAATACTCCTAAAGAGGAAGAAGTTGCTCCTGTTAATCCTGATGTTAATGAAGTTAATGAAACTGATGTAGATGATACTAACTCATCTCCATCCTCCACGGGGAGTATAGCGGAGCGAAGCGAAGCGGTTCCTAGTGAGCCTACTAATACTGAACAACCTCAATCTCAAACTGAACAATCAATTTCTCAAGAACCTATTAGTACTCCTAAACCTGAAGTTACTAATGTTCTTCCAGATGATGATTTTGAACGTGGTCAAATAGGTACTGATTTAGTTTATGAAAGTATTGCTGATTTAGAAGATTCTCTTGGACATGAATCAACTAGTAGTGATTTACTTAATGCTAGACAGTCTTTTATTGATAAACTTAGTCAAGCTGGATTTGAACAAATAGAAGCTGCTGATATAGTTAATAATATTATTGATGGTCTTACAGGTGGTAGTTTATATAGTTCTGCTCAAGATGATAGTACAAGACGTTTATTACTTAATGCTACTTATGCTACTATTACAGGTAATGAACGCAATATAGAAGCTGTTATGAATGATTTTGCTAATAGTGTTGATAGTGAAGGTAATACTAGAGGTAAAATTGTTAATGGTAAAGTCTATCTTAGTATTGGTCAATTAGTTGAATATATAGATAGTATTACAGGTAATAAAATTATTAAAAATTACTTGTTTAATCAAATAAAAAACTATCTTTACGCAAGCACTAATAATCAAGGTAAATATCGTGCTACTGATGAATCAACTATTAAAAAACTTAATGCTAGACAATTTGTTCAATATGTAGATGGTATTGCTAAAGAACGTCTTGAAAGACTTCAAGTTGAGCATACTAATAATGTTAATCTTAAATATATAGTAGAAAATGAAAATGTTAAAGCATTTACTAGTATTAAGCAAGGTGATTATTTAGAAGGTATATATAATGTTAAACTTAAACGTATTGATATATTTGCTAATGATACAATTATTGGTTATATAGGAGTTCCAAATATTGATAAGTTTGGTAATTATGATATGGTTAATCAAGGTTGGAAATATAATATTCATGCTGAAAATGGTCAAGTTGTTTCTCCACTTAAAGATGCTTTAATTAGTATTCTTGATGGTGATAGATTTGACGAAGAATTTATTGGTCATTTATATGAACTTGCTGTTAAAGAAGAAGTTACACAAGAAGAACTTGTTAATCTATTTAAAGAATTTGAAACTAAATATCCTGATATAGTTAGAGATTTTACCACTCCTGTTGCAAGTTTTGATTTAGCTGGACATCTTGTTAATCTTACTAAATACATATTTAATCAGCCTTATGAGAATAGTCATGAAGCTAGTATTAATCGTTGGTTTAATAATCTTCTTAATAGTTATGACCAAGCTATTACAATAGTAAAAGGTGATTTTAAAGGTAAGATTAGAGCTGTTAATGTTAAATATGGAGTTCTTAATACTATTGATGATGCTAATGGCGAATGGAATGATGTACAAGAAACAGTAGTTAATTATAACGAAGATATTAACAAACTTGGTGTAGTTGTACAAGGTCAAGTATATCTTAATGGAGAAAGTAAACCTACTATTATTGAAAATCTTACTACTAATGGTATGCCTGTTATTAGTATTCCAAGTAGTGATGGTACTTCTCTATATGCTTTTTGTAAACAAGTTCCATTAAATAGTAATCTACTTAAAGGTGATGCTCGACGTATTATTAATTCTATTAAGAATGAAGTTAATAATCTTTGTAGAGATTATATTAGTGGAAAAATAAGTTTTGGTGAACTTAAACAAAGTCTTGGAGATATATTTGGAAATAATAAACTTATTAACGGAGATAGAAATACTGGACTTCAAATTAGTATTAATCCTACTAATATAGGCTTTTATGTTAAAGGTGCACATTTTAATGGTAAGGATTATGCTTTTACTATTAATTCTGATGCTGGTAATTATAAACGTAATATTATTATTAATTCTCCTTATGTTGTTAATAGTGCTTTTAAAATAGGTAAAAGTTATGGTATTAATGCTAGTACTATTGATGAATTAGATAATGCTCTTCGTCCTGTTATTGATGAAATGTTTAACTATGCCCAATTTGCTATTAGTAAAGATTTTATTAATGATAGTACAAAAACTAATGATAAAACTAATAAATATATTTATCGTGAAAATGGTAAAACTATTATAAATATTGATGGTAAAACTTATAGTTATAATAGTTATCAAGATTTTATTATTAGTAATGGTTTAGTTAGAACTAAATTAGCTAATACTAATACTAATGAAACTGCTGGTAATTGGCAAATAGATATTCATTCTAAACTCGATATTACTTATGAACTTGAGGGTAGACCCCCCGTGGAGGATGGAGCAATACCTGAACAGCTATCAGAGTTCATGTTAGATGATACTCTTAATGCTATTAATTTTAATGCTTTTGAATCTGCTATAACTGCTAAGAATTTAACTCGTGGACTTAAAAAGTATTTTGCTAATGACCAAACTGCTATTGATTATATTAATGCTCTTCAAAAGATTGGTATATTGCCTAAGAATATTCAAGTTGTAGATAGTATTACTGATAATAATGGTAATAAAGTTAATGCTGTTTATCATCGTAATACTGATACAATTGAACTTAGTAGTTCTGCTATTGCAGGTCAAAGAGTTTATCGAGTTGTTAATATTATACTTCATGAAAGTTTACATAGACAACTTTATACTAAATATAATACTGAACAAGCTCTTGCTTTAGTTAAACCTATATATGATAAATTTAAATTTTGGCTTGATACTCAAGATAATTCTACTAAAGAAAGACTTAAACCTTATTTATTTGAGAACTTTAATACAAGTGAAGCTCTTGAAGAATTTCTAGTTGAAAGTATTACTAGTAATGCTCTTATGTCAGCTCTTAATGAAATAAAATATGATAATAGAAAAACTAATAAACGTAAGACTTTATTTAGTAGACTTCTTGAAGTTATTGCTGATATGTTAGGTATTAAAATTAATGAAGATAGTTTATTAGCTGCTGCTAGAGATGCTTATAAAGCTATTAAAAAAATACCTAAAGAAAATAATCAAGAGGCTATTCAAGGAACTTTTCAGTTTGAAGAAGAAACTGCTAGTACAGAACAAATTGAAAATCCTAATGAAGATAATAGTCAAGATTATAATTATAATAATGATAATCTTAATGATGGACTTGATATGCTTAGTAGTGTTGATGATAATGTGGTGAATATGGCAGAATTAACTAGTCATTTACCAATAGACCAACAGTCCGAATTTGCCACTTTGCTTGACACAGGACGTATCAGTTTTAGTTGTATGTAGAATTAATCGAGCAAATATAAAAGTCGCTTAGAACGAAAGAAAATCACCTCTATGACGATGTAATTAAATTTTACTTTACATTAGTCATAGAGGTATTACTATTAATGAATTTAAACTTAAATATAAACTTATGAGTTGTGGAAATATTAAACTTGTAGGATATAATAATCTTAATAATGTTATTATTAAAGAACATGGTTCTAATAATGCAGATTATTATAGTCTTATAGCTATGGTTGAAGACCCAATCTTTAAGAAGATTATAGCTGATAGAGGTATTAATGTTAAAACTTCTGGAAGACAAGCTTATAATGCTCTTCTTGAAGCTAGAGCTATTAAACTTCGTAATATGGATGATATAGCTTCTGTTGCTGAAAAAGAAGAACGTGGTTTGTTTAGTACAATTAAAGCTAGAGATACAGCTATTACTTATATGGCTGATATTATGAATAAACTTAGTTTTAATTTTTTATATAATGGTGCTCCATTAAATTTTAATGAAATTAAAAAACGTACCAATGAAATTGTTATTAATGCTGGACTTAAACGTGCTAAGAAATTAGCCGGAAGTGATGAAGCTAAAAATAATGAACTTAATAGCTTTATTAATAATCCAAGTCCTGCTATTAAAATTAATGGTCTTGGAGCATTTCTTCGTAAATATGGTGATGCTCAAAATTTTAATTATGGTGCATTACTTCGTTCTTTAACTAATACTGAATTTAATAAAGCTCTTTTTAATAATAAAAATGTAGCTAAACTTATTAAACGAGATGAATTATATCAAACTACTGATTATGAAGAATTAGGCGGTTATCTTGATGAAACTTCTACTGAAGGTGATGAAAATAGTATAGATGATGGTATTGATTTAATGACTCAACTTTGGAATTTAAGTATTGGTGAAGTTAAAGATTTTAATAAACACGTAGAAGAAATTATTAAATATCATCTTGCAAGTTTACCTAAACTTACTGCTGCTTCTCAACTTGATAATGGAAGTTATCCTTTTGATACTAATAATGAATTAGGGGTTGTTACTTTTTCTGATGCTAATTATTTATCTAAAATATTATATGCTAGTGCTGATACTAGTAATGTAGATAATTTTATAGCTAGTCTTAAACGTATATCTGAAACTATTCCAAATTGTGAATGTTTAATTCAATTACATGATTTACTTAGCAAAAATAAAGTATTTGCTAATAAGTATATGATGGTGTTTAATAAACCTATTATATCTAAAATTGAAACTTATATTCAAACTGATTCTAATGGTAATAGTTATATTCGTGCTCGTGTAACTAACCCTAATACTGATTCTCGTACCATTTTACAGAATACTTTTTATAATAATGTTAAGAATAATATTATTACTAATCGTGTTCCTACTGCTCGTGAAAAGTTTCGTATATATGATAGATATAAAAATACTCCTCATGCCAATCTTTATTTATATGATGCTTTTAAAGAAATATTTCCAGATATTAATCAAGCTAGTTTTAATTTAGCTATTGCTAAGATTGGTCGTGTAGCTATGGCTAATAATCTTATTAATTTTGCTAATGTTATTAATCGTACAGTTGAAAACTATAATAAATATGTAGAAGCACTTAAAAAAGATAAAAGAACTAAAATGCCTGATAGTTTTATTAATAGAGGTGATACTTCTATTATATATCAAATGGCTGATGTTTTTAAAGATATTATTTATATTCCTGTTGAACTTAATTCTCGTAATCCTGAAGGTAATTTAAGTTCTGATGTTATTAATAGAAGTTTTATTACTAATATTGCTAAAATAATTAATGATGACAAATCTACTATTGAAGAACAAAATGCTATGGCTGAAGCTTATGCTAGACAAAAGTTTGCTAGTCATCAATATGATTATAGTAATTTACTTCTTGAACATCGAGATACTAATGGTAATATAATTAATTATGGACTATTTAGAAGAGTTGGAAATGGAACTCCTAAACTTACCGAATATGCTCGTAGTATGTTTAAAACTTCTCTTCTTAATGGTATTAGCGAATTAGATAATAACAATAATGACTTATATCGTAGTATGAGTGATGGTGATTATTTAATTACTGCTATGGGATTATTTATGACTGATATTAATAATTCTGAAACTCCTACCGCTAATTATTTACTTCCTATACCTAGTGATGCTCCTAAAAACTTTACTATTACTGCTCCTAGATATAGTCTTGCTGGATTACGTAGTCAACTAGAAGATGGAACTAAAATTATAAATAAAGAACATCCATTATTTAAACAGTATTATAATATAGTTATTCAAGAACTTACTAATATGGCTCAAGCTGTTAATGTAATGTTTAAGAGTAATGCTAATGGTAATCCTATTTTAACGAATGGAGATTTTGAATTTAGTGATACTTATAATAATAAACCTGAACATTTTTATAATCAATACCATAAAGATGAAAAAGGTAATATATTTACTACTAAAGATGGACATAAAGTTTTAGCTGGTAGAGTATTTAGTTTTAAACGTTTAGTTAGTAAAATTACTCCTAATAGTAATGGAGCATTTAATGAACTAATTGGATATGGTAAGACTATTGACATCCTCTACGGGGGGTCTACACGTGGGCTTAGCTATGTTAATAATCAAGTAGTTCTTAATGGAGAACAACGTATTGCTCTTGAAGATGCTGTTGCTGATTGGCTAAATGAATATATAACTAATGGTTATAAAGAACTTAAAAATAAATATGGTACATTTATTGATGATAGGATTAATAATGAATCTTTAGCTGAATTTCTAGTTAATGATTATCTTGTTAGAGATAGTATGTACGATATGTATGGTGGTGACCAAAGTTTTTATAAGAATGGTCAAGCTATTCTAAAACGTATTAAAGAAGTACAAGCTAGTGGTAATCCTTTTGGTAATACTGATTTTACTAAAAATGATTTAGATATAGCTACTGATTTATATGATATAACTATCAAAGGTAATGCTGTTACTGTTCCTTATACTGTTAATGGAATTACTAAACGTAAAAAAGTAGTTCTTCAAGATAAATTTAGGGGTGTTACTATTTATAATACTTTTAAAGCTTCTGATAAAGTTGTTATTGATAGACTCGATAATCAACTTAAAAAAGCTGGACTTGATAAAAAAGATAGAGAACGAATATTAGAACCATTTAAAGGCGGTGTTAATGCTAATGATGCTCAATCTTATATTACTCTTGAAGAATGGATTCGTCGTATTACTGCTGCTGGTGAATTAGATAAATATGCTGGACTTATTCAGAGCCTTACAGACGATACTCCAATAGATAAAATTGATTGGACTAAATTTGCTAATAAAGTTCAAATTCAAAAGAATTTCTATTATGATTTATATTATGATACTACTGTTGGTATTGAAGTTCCTAGACAAGTAAAAAATGCTGAGTTTGTTCTTATTCCTAAACTTATTAAAGGAACAGAACTTGAAAAAGTTTATAATATAATGACTAATAGAGGTATTCATCAAATTAATACTGTTGAAACTGTTAAAGTTGCACAACATAACAGAATGACACTTTGGAATAATGATGGTGTTTTAACTGATGAAGCTCTTAAAGAATTTGATAATAATGTATTTGATAATTCTGAATTATTTAGTTATAATTATCTTTATCGTCAACAAGAAGTTCCTCAGCATATGGTTGATGCTAGTAATAAAGCTGCTATTCAGATTATGAAGAAAATGCTTGATAATCTTCCTAATAAACCTGAACTTAATGACCTTAAAAGTAAAGTATTTAATAATTATGTAGCTAATATTAGAAATAGTTTTGAAAAAACTTGTGCTGAACTTGGTATTGGATTAGATGATAACGGTCATATTGATTTAAATTCTAATGGTACTATTAAAAATCTTAATCGTTTTGTATTCTTTGATAGATTTAAAGAAAATGCTCAACAACAAGGAGTTGAAAAAGCTCTTCTTGAATTTTTTGATTTAGATAGTGCTGGATTTAATAATCTTCCTTTATTCTTATCTAATATTAATAGTAAACTTGAAAGTATTGCTAATAGTTATTTTAATACTAATATTACTAGACAACTTATTAGTGGATGGCATGCTGCTCAGCTATCTGACTTTGGGTTTAAAGTTGATAAACAAACTCAAACAGATAGTAAACTTCAATATAAAAAGATTGGAGAAGCTGATGGCACTCCTGTTTATTATACTGAAATTAAACTTCCTAGATGGAGTAGTAAACTTAAAGGATTAAATATTGAACAAGTTCCTGATAGCTTACGTACTATGATTGGTTATCGTATTCCTACTGAAGGTAAGCAATCTATATGTATTATGTATGTTAAAGAGTTTCTTCCTGATGCTTATGGTAGTACTGTTGTTGTTCCTGATGAATGGGTTACTCAAACTGGTTCTGACTTTGACGTTGATAGTGTTTATGGTATGTCTAAAACATTTAATCTTGTTAAAGGTATTCCAACTGAAATTACTCATGCTAGATATACTAAAAATGAAGTAGGATATATTAATTATGTTAAAGATAATGTAGATAAAGCTAGTCGTAAAATTCTTGGTAAGACTTATAATAAACAAGGTAATATTAGAGCTTCTTTAAAAAATAGCGAAGATGCTATTAATGCTACTCTTGAAGGTTATAATGGCAATCTTAAAGTTGTTGAAAAAATTGCTAATGATGGTGGACTTAAGTCTTACGAATCATACTTAAAACTCCCCGTGGAGGATACAAGTAGTCAGGCTGCTAGAACTAATGCTATTATTCAATCATTTATTGATATACTTAATAATCCTGCTGCATTTGAAGAAAATACTACTACTTCTAATTTTGAAAATGTCAAAGAAGCTAATGAAACTTATGCAGAAATAGTTGGTGCTAATAAAACAACTGTTGCTCCTAGTGATTTCTTTACTCAACTTGATTGGTTTGATGCTGCTACTTCTGGTATTAAACTTAAAGGTATCAGTGTTAATCGAGATACTTTTATGAGTATTGGTAATGTTACTAAAGCTAATCATAGTGAAGGTATTAAAGTTATGTACACTACTGATGTGATTAGTGAGCAAGAAGCTGTTAATAGATATGGTAAAGAAAATGTTGAAACTATTGGTAATAAACATATTCGTATTACTCATAAGAATTTTGGTTGGTCTGAAGATGATAAGAATGTTGATGGCTATTTGATTAATCCTTATAGTTCTCAGACTACTGCCCATATTCTTGATGTTATGAAAGAGGGAGCTATACATAATGAAAATACTTATACGTTTAATGCTTTTAAAACTATTGTTGATTTTGGAAGTAATTATGATACTGCTATTGGATTTATGTGGCAACCTGCTATTGATATACTAGTTCGTAAATGGAAAGAAACTAATAGTGTTCTTGCAGAAGGTACTAAAAATCCTCTTACTGAAGCTATTAGAGAAGTTGCTCATAATCTTGGTTTTGGTGAAAAAGTTAATTTTGCTGGACGTAAAAAGCTAATTGATATTATTAATGAAAGTTATGGTGAAACTTTCAAGAAATTATTCAATTTAAGCGTTTCTGATGCGTTTTCATCACCCAACCTTATATTTTCATCAGACGCATATAAATCTCGTCTTAGAGGGGAAATGAATGGCGTTCAGCAGGCTTTGTTTGACCTTTATGTTCTAGCACAATTCAATCGGTTAAACTCAATCGGACAGGATATAAGTAATAATCTTAATATTCTTAGTGCTGATAAATATGGTGCTAAACAAAGTTTTTATGCTAGTGATAAAGTATTTAGAGATGCTAGAACTGTTATTGAAAATAGTAATATTTATGCTCCATCCTCTACGGGGGGTCAAACCTTGCT
>OGYV01001592.1_pt1 | contig 16768 bp, 9 predicted proteins | sample 1576651 | NCBI WGS metagenome assembly OGYV01 (sample SAMEA3541570, study PRJEB24748) | human gut metagenome | biome: human gut; feature: human-associated habitat; material: faeces | place: China | collected 2012
GAATATACTACAATAGAAAACGAATTAAATCAAATATCAAGCTATGTATCTATACAAAAGATACGCTTTGAGGATAAATTTGACGTTGTATATGACATTGACGAAAATCTTCTGCACTGTACAATCGTAAAATTAACAATTCAGCCTCTTGTTGAAAATTCTATCATCCATGGTTTTGATGAAATTGAAGAAGGCGGTATGATAACAATTCGTATCTATCCCGAAGATGATTATATATTTATTGATGTTATTGATAATGGTAGCGGCGCAGACACTAATGAGTTAAATAAAGCTATTACTCATGAATTGGACTACAACGAACCAATCGAAAAATATGGACTTACAAATGTAAATCTGAGAATTCAGTTATATTTTGATAAAACCTGCGGCTTATCATTTAAAACCAATGAAACCGGCGGTGTAACAGCCACAATAAAAATAAAGCGAAAAGAACCGGAATATAAAACTATTGATTTATAATTTTGTATATGAGGATTGACTGCAATTCAAATACCGAAAATAATATAACTCAATACTGCCGCAAACTTAATGCTTATTCAGCTTTGCACACTGTTATGAAGAATCTTTCATAACAGTGCTATCTTTGCCATGTTCCGGCAATACCGAGATTATATTCAACAGAATGTAACGAATGTCAAAAATAATTGACCGTTCATTATATTTATATAAAAGCACCTTGCTTTTTAAGTTCTTTTCTTAATTCTTCAATGTCAATGTCTTGCACGTTTATATTATTTACAGCACATATTCCGGCGGCAACACCTCCGCCATGACCTATAGCTCCTGCAATAGGTGATACACGTATTGCCGCTTGTGCCTCGAAATTTGCACTGATGCAGCGTCCGACTGTAATCAAATTTTTCACATTGTCAGAAATAAGCGAACGGTACGGAATATGATATATATCCCCATATTCTAACGAAAGTTTTGTTTTTTCATACATTTGGGTATCATTTCCCTCCGGAGCGTGAATATCTATTGGATAACCGCCGCAAGCAATGGTATCATCAAAATCTACACAGGATATAATATCCTCAGCTGTAAGCACATAGCTACCTTTCAGCTGACGTGAACCTCGTATGCCTATAAATGGACCCGTAAACTCAAGCTCTGCATTTTCAAAGCCCTGTACCTCTGTTTTAAGCAATTCAAGCACTTCCCAAGCCTGCTTTCTTCCGAGAATTTCAGCACGAGTTAAATCCTTCGGTTCGGTGGGGTCTGCATTAATTATGCGTGTGGTATTTACAATAAACTCTCCTACCCTGTCTGTTTCAAAAAACAGAATATCCTCCCTCTGAAATGAAATCTTGCCTGTCTTTTGTGCTTTTTTCAATGTATTTACATACCCGCCTATAGATAGCTTTGGAGCACGGGTAACTTTGCTTAAATCACTCTTAAGCCGAGGAAATTCATCATTATTATTCATTATATATTCCTTGACTCTATCCGTATCAACATTAATAACCTTAAAATTCATTGTCATAGGCTGGCATTTCCCATCTGCCTCACGACCTTTGTTTGTTTCAAGCCCTGCAAGAAAAGCAAGGTCACAATCTCCGCTTGCATCAACAAACATTCTAGACTCTATACATCGTTTACCGTTTTTCCCATATACCTCAACAGAGTTTATTACGGCATTTTCGTATTCAACATCACAGACCACACTATGATAGAGAAGTTCAACACCGGCTTCTGCCATCATATCCTCAAGTTCAAGTTTCATTCCTTCAGCCGAAAACGGAGTAACTGTATATGTATAGCCCGTAGTATCAAAAATATGCCCCGGAGAGAACCCTTTATTCATTAATCTTTCTATAAGTTCATTCGTTACACCCCGAACAACTTGAACATCACCGGCATGAAACGTCATCATAGGTCCCGTACCACATGCTGTAAGTGTACCGCCTAAAAAGCCATATTTCTCAATCAATATAACACTTGCTCCACATCTTGCAGCTGCTATTGCTGCCATACAACCGGATATTCCACCTCCGATTACCGCTACATCATACATTTTTTACACCTCCAAATTTTATATGTTGTTCCTCGCCCCTTGCAGCACAAGTATCAATCTCCATACATACATACGGTACAAGTTGTATTATATTAATTCGTTCGCTCTTACTTATTATTTCTTGTGCACTGTAGTCAAGCTCTATATAAATTTTATCTTGTTTCTGTGTAATATCAGATATAGAAAGTTCAAGCGTTCCACAAGTCTGCGTGGTCATCACAATACAACGCCTATCACAACTTATCCCCCCTGCACTGTGCGTCTTATCTTTCAAAAACACCACTCCGGTTGTTCCATTCTTTTTTACACACTGTATTGAATCAGAATTCTCAATTATCCTTATTCCACTTTTTCTGTAATAATCATTTATTTCTTCTTCATGGCATTTTGGAATAACTATATATTCGTAAGAAACGTCTTTTACCTTTCTTCCGTGTTTAATCCACATTGTAAGATACCTTCCCTTGTAACTCTTACCATCTGATTTTATGCTCATATTATTCCAATCTCCGCTTCGTATCTCTCGAAAAATATTTACCTCCTGTTCCTCCGGGAAACAGTAGCCCACATCATGACTACCATCAAGATAAGCTCCTTTTATAATATAACCTTCACTTTCTTCATTACCATGTACTGTAAATCTCGAATTATCTGTTACAAGTCGATTTTCAATTATCGTTTCTACTTCACTTTCTTCTTCACTGTTTATACAACTTCCAAGACAAACCACTTCTTTATCGAAGAAAAACCACGATTTATTCGCTTTCAGACTATTTTCATTTGAAATCAACTTCATTGTGCATACACCGTTTTCCCCTATGCCGCATCCTCCTGTAAAATCACCTGCGGCATTAATATTAGGTTTTACTGTCGAGCCTCGTAAAACAGTTGTCCCTGGTAGGCGTTGTAAATCTATTGTTTGCCAAAAAAAGTCCGACTTTGGCTCATTTTTTTTATAAATGTACATCATACCGTCCGAGGTATGATGAGCATTTTGATTTTCATCGTTAATTGATTCATATGCTGCAGTCCGTTCTGAATGCATGGCAAGACCTATCGTATAACCATTTCCGTGTTTAACAACTCTATCCATACTGTTAAATGCCATAAAATATGGCTTGATTTCTTTCGGTTTAATATTATTATCTTCTTGTAAATGTTCCGCAAGTTCTGCCGTAAATACTGAAGCATATTCAAAAAAATTATCTGTAATCTGTGTCTTGATCGTACCCTTCAATTCATTAAACTCAGGCATTTCACTTAATATAAGCATTGCCGAAAGTATGTGCGTACAAGCAAGGTCACTCTGCTCATAATAACGTGAAATTTCTCTGCCACGTACCATATCCATAGCTCTGCCATTATATATGAAAGGAAGATAGGATTTTTCAATCCATGTATTAATTATATCTGTATTTTTATTTTCAAATTCTGTATCTTTAAAAATATATAACATCGGTGCAAGTTCTTGTATAAGCGAGCGTCCGTAACCACAATTATATGGTATATTATCATGTTGAATAAATGAACCATCCTTATAAAAACCGTCACCGCTGTCTGTTATAACCATTACATCCTGTATACCGGATATAGCATTCTTTATACTATCGTTGTCTGAAAGTAATATTCCACGAACAGCAAAAATAACTGACTCCCAAATTCTGTTAGCACCGGTAAGCTTTATCCTATCATTAAAATGTTTTTCCGCCGCCATATATCGTTTGAGTTGTGATTTGTCAGTATAATCATACATCAAGGTAAAAATACTGTTGATACTAAGAGGGATACCTATTTCCCAGTACCACCAGTTACCTTTAGGCACAGTAGTGTCATTATATACTTTTTCTAAAGTATTTAGTGCATTAAATATTTCATTTTTTATATTTTTATTATGATAGAATTGTGAGTTATTTTGAGAAAACGATATAGAAATGTCCAGTATTCCTTTCAGTGTTGCATTTATAACTCCCGGCTCATTTGATGTAATTGCCTTTTCTATACGCCCACCAAGCTGTACAAGCCTTTGTTCTGTGCGTTCATCTGATTGTAGTATGCAATCAGCCGTTTTTTTGCCGTTGTATCCTCTACCGCATAAAACATCAGAATATCGCTTTCTTAGTATGTTAAAATCCGTCATAATCATTCCTCCCATTTTTATATGTATCAATAATATCATATATGTCTATGCATATTAAATGGGAGAATCTTTAATTAATGCGTTAAATTTTTTATATTTCAATTTAAAAGGACGCTTTAAAATAGAGCGTCCCTTTAAATTTTATAACAGTTCCCATTCTTTTATTCATTCTCTTTTTATAGGCTCATCTCTTGCCTAATCAATATACACGTTTTAAAACAACTGATTTAGCCAATCAACTGACAGACTCAACCACGGATACTCTCTTTCAAACTTTCGTTTGGACCATATTAACTCATCACTCACCCTTGACAAACCATGCTCGCCTTTCTCAAATATATGTAATTCAAACGGTACTCCAACCCTCCTCAAGCCAGCTGCATACATCAGTGTATTTTCAACAGGAACACATATATCCTCATATGTATGCCATAAAAACGTTGGTGGAATTATATCCGTAATACGCCTCTCAAGCGACAGACTGCTCCATAGATGATTTGACTCGTCATCTGTACCTGTAAGATTTTTAAATGAATCTTTATGAGCAAATTCACCCGATGTTATTACCGGATAACTTAAAATTTGAGCATTTGGCTTATGCATTGCTAACTCAATCTCGCGCTCGCTGAATATTTCAGAATCATTCCACAAGGCACTTAGTGATGCTGCAAGATGTCCACCGGCAGAAAATCCGCATACAATTACCTTATCCGTATCTATATTCCATTTTTCTGCATTTTCTCTAAGCATGGCAACTGCATTAGCTGCATTTTGTATAGGAAGCGGATGTGTGTGCGGTTCAACACAATAATACACTACTGCCGCATGGAATCCTGCTGCGTTATATGCCATAGCAATACGCTCTGCCTCACGCTCAGATACCATTCCATATCCACCTCCGGGAAATATCACAACTATTGGACGTTTCTTACCGTCCAGAATATACGTTTCCATATACGGCATAAATCCATATTCTGTCGCTTCTTTCAACAAGTTAAATTTCTTATTAAACATAACATTCACTCCGTCTTAATTTTTGTCAGTTAAACGGGCATATCCTATCACAGAATATGCCCGATATGCTCATCTTAATTCAATGTAAATACTTTATTAAATAATGGTTTCATATCATTTTTCCATATAAAGACCTTCACCTTACTCTTATTTACGCAAGTAAATGGAATAATTACACTGTCTGAAATTTCATCTGATTTTATCGAAAGCAATGTACCATTCTCATTATATTCTGCAACATAAACCATGCCTTCTTCTGTTATATTGGTAAATATAGCATTAACATTTCCATTTTTATCATCATACGTTATATTCACTGTCGGTTCTGTAGGCTCATCCTTTGCTGCCGCATTAATTGTCACACTCATAACTTCACTGGCAAAGGATTCATCTGCAACTGCCGCCACACGAACAATGTAAGACCCCGGTGCAAGATTTGTGATTTCCGTGCCTACACACTGCATCCATGTGAATGTAGGTTCTGACAATGATTTATATTCCATTGTAGTGTCAACACCTGTGATTTTGCCGTCATTGCCTTGATAAGTCTGTTCTTCAACCGCTGCTACATTTGGTGCGGATGAACATTTAGGAATAGAAAGTTCAAACGCTTCACTGTTGCTTGTTTTTATGCCATCACCTTTTTTTACGATTTTTAGGGTATGACCGAAATATGTGTTGTCAATGTCGATATCCTCTGTTACATTATCTTTATCCGTCGCTACGCCATCATCTATTTTTATTATATAGTCACAGCCTTCCGTAAAGCCTGTTAGCTTTTCGTTTACATAGTTAATCGAGATTGTAGGCTGCGTTTCCGGCATTGCATCATACGCAATAATTGTAACCGAATATTCTGCACTCTTAAACTGCCTTTCGGCTTCCTCGTCTGCACTTACAGCTTTATAACGGATTTTATATGTGGTTCCAGGCTCAATATCACCTATATCATCTCCATCGCCCGTAGTCCAATTAATACCATTATTCGTACTATATTCCATAGTGTCTGCGATACCTGCAATAGTACCTTTGCCGCCAATCACACTCGGTTGTGTTACTATGATTTCCGATTTTGTCGGTGCTGCAGGACGTGCCTTAACTATTAGAGTCTGTGCTTCACTCGCAACCGTTGTCACATTATTACCCTTCTTTACTATCGAAAGCGTTATCTGTTCATTTGTTATATAATTAGCTAATGATAACTTGTTATCTGTTAATGTAACATCTAAACCATTAATTGTATATGTTCCATCCTCAACAAAGTTTATAAGTTCCTCTGTTGTATAATCAATTGCAATTTCAGGCGTCATTTCCTTTTCAGCTATAAACGTTTCAACTGTAATTGTTGTCTTCTCACTTGCAAAGTCTGTATCTGTTGCAGCTTTGCGGACATTGTATTCGCCTGCATCAACCTCAACTGTATCAACCAACTGCGTACTACTCCATTCATCTGTTCTCTTGAGTTTGTACTGCATGCCATTCATACCTGTGAGTTTACCTTTGCCGCCTATTTCCGTAGCATTTACACCTTGAACGGTTGTAGGTGCCTTAGGACGTGCTTTAACTGTCAACTGTTGCACGTCACTGTCGGTATATGTTTCGGTATTGCGTGCTTTTTTTACAATTTCAATAGACAATAATTTGCCGGCATAACCAATTTTTTCATCATCAAGCGATATTGTCGTCACGCCCTCGCCAAGCGTTATATCTTTAGCATTACCTTCACCCACCTTTATCGTATACGGTTCCTGTGACTCAAAGCCGGTAAGTGTTTCATTTATATAATCAATGCTTATCTGTGGAGTTGCTTCCTGTATTTTTGCCGGTGGTATAATTTCCTCCTCCGAATATGATACTTCTGTTACTTTAACGTTATCTATATACGTCGCATTTTCAATATTATTTGAAGCTGTATGATAGAATCGCAAGTCTGTTATTCCTTCCTTTAAAGTGTCAAAGGCTCCTTTACATGTATCAAATGAACTTCCTTCTTTTACAAAACTCACATTATCTTGAAGCATTGTTCCATCTAGCCATATTGAAAATATTCCTGTGTTTGGATGAAGTTCAAGTTTTATATGGTGCCATTGGTTATTCTTTATAGACATTGCTTGTTCATAGCACCAGTTTCCTCCCGTATTAGTAATAGCTGTTCTGAGTGACGATGCGGTGAAATATGTAAGCCATAGTTCATTTCCTTCCTTTGTTTTAGCATACATACCTCTTGATGCACCAATCGCATCATCAGCACTTTCAAACATCGTGTCGTATTCTATTGTTAATGTTTTCTGCGGATTATCTGCCTTACTTATAGGAATAGTTGCATTAGCCGTTGCCTTATTGCCGGTGGCAGACAACTTCAACGACTTTGTTGTTTCTCCTGTAGGTATTGCCGACGTTACCGTCGTTGTTGTCCCATTAACGTCATTCGTTGCCTTTGCCAGCATATCATCGCCGTTGTTATACTCAACAGATGATGGACTTTCTGTATATCCCTTCACATAATCATATCTTGTAGGTCTTATAATATTATAAGTTGTATAGTCAACACAGGTAAGACTGTTAATGTTATCATTGTCTGTTGCAATTGCATAAACACTGTGCACACCCGATGTAACATCAGGTGTAAATACCCATTTACCGTCGTCACGTTGTTTAGCATCACCCGCCTTGATTTCTCCCTCGTCAATATATACCTCAACTTTACTGACAACACCATCTGTGTCATAAGCACTTATTACAATGTCGTCGCCTGACTGCTCTACTTTTGATATATACGGTGCATAATTATAGAACTCTGTCGTTGACAACTCTTTATTTACAGCTTTAGAAGCATATTTCTCTGTCAAATCAGTCATAAACGGTGCTATAGGTCTGCCTGCAGCATTAAATGTATTAATCACGGCTGGGGTGTCAGTTTGTGCTTCAACTAAATCCTTTGCAATACCCGGAGTATCTGACCATGCATACTTAACCTGTGGATTTGTTATATCTGTTACATCTATTTCTATAGTATCGCCGTTAATTGTCGGTGTAACATCTTTGTATATTCCGTCATCATCTTTAAGTTCAAAGCCCAACGGCACACCTCCATCATCGGTTGAAAGAGAGCCGTATGTATTCTTGAAATGAAGAATAAGTTTATCGCCACTGCGTTCCATATAATCAAAAGATGGGCTTTCAACATTTGATTGTGTATTGTTAATAAAATCTTCTATATAAGCAACTGCTCTGTCAGCAATAGGTCCTTTATCATTTGGGTGAACATTATTTGTAGTTCCTGTATCATTGCTCACAACTGTTTTTACGTTATCCATTCTTTGTGATACATTCCATTGTCCCGCTCTTACTCCGGTGCCAATGCGTATTGTCGAATAAATTTTTGCAAAATTCGCAGTAGGAAGTTGAATGACTACAAATGGTAAGTCCTCATCATTAAATGTTTTTCTCCAGTTGTTAATAAGCGAAGTCAATGCTTGCTCATACACTGTGCCGCTTTCAAAGGTAGTATTTGCCTCTCCTTGATACCATACAACAGCAGATGCTTTCAAATTCTTTAGCGGCAGAAGTCTTTGTGTATATAGTCCGCCTTTTGAGCTTGCTCCCGCCATCATTCTCTTTGCTTGTGAATCCCAATTTACTGAATATGTCGGAATCCACTGCATTATTGACGACCCACCCAAACTTGAACTTATAAGACCTATAGGAACATCAGAATCTTTTTTTATCATCCTCTTACCTATCAAGAATCCAAGTGCAGAAAATTGCTTTGAATTTTCCATAGTAGCAACCTTCCACTCTGAAATCTCGTCAAATGAATTCATATATCTCACGTCTTCGTAAGCTTCACTTAATTCTTCGTTCATCAACGTTGGAAAAGTCTCAAGGCGATTAAACATATTTGATTGTCCCGTACAGAATATAACATCACCGACAGCCACATTATCGAGAGTAATCATGTTATCACCGCTTGATACTGTCATAGTTGCTGATTTTACAGCTTCCATAGCAGGAAGGGTTATCTCCCATAAACCATGTTCTATTGTTGTTTGCTCATCAGCCCCATTAAAATTTACTGAAACCGTATTCCCCGATTTTCCTGTACCTGTAATAGTAATAGGTTCTTTTCTCTGGAGTACCATGTTTGAGGAGTACACCGCATTCAAAGTTAACTCCGGTTCAAGAGTAGGCGTTGGGGTTGGACTTGCCGTTGGGGTTGGCGTTGGTGTCACATCCGGATTGATTGTTGTGGTTGGCGTTGGTGTTGTATCCGGCTCTGTTTCGCCACCTCCATCACTGTCTATATTCACATCAAATGAGTCAATAGACCACTGTATTTTCTTAGTGACTTGAGTTTTATCCTCACTTAAATCTCCACAGCCTATATATAAATATACGAATCCATCCTTTGATGCCGTAATTCCGTTAGGCAGGGAATACTTCATATTTGATTTGTTTGTTGACCAGTTTTTTATATTACTTTCATCTGTATGCTTTTCAAGTTCCTCTTTTACCAAATCCTGCGAGTGTGATGTAAGTGTTATTTCGCTATCAGAAACAAAAAGACAATATTCCAATTCCATTGTTGCAGTATCAAGATATGTAAAATTAATATCGACATTAATCTTGTCGCCGGTATTTACTTGTGCCAACTTAAACATTGTCGCTCTTGGTGTATTGTTTGCTTGTATATAATAAGTGACACTTTCTTTACTGCTTACAGTATTTTTTAATATTTTACTATTACTTTTGTCTGAACTTGGCAGTGTATACGCTGATACTCCGTCCGCTTCCGCTTCTACTGTAGTTGTAGTAGCCGCAAATGCCGTCAAACCGATAGATGCACATATCATCGTCACAGCTAACATCAATGAAATAATTTTTTTCATTTTTTTCCCCTCTTTCCGTTTTTATATACTTTTACTCATAATAACTATATCTTGTTATTAATCTTACCACGGGAATTTTTTTATTAAAATGCGGTAAACTTTAAGCTGTGCGGTTAAATTTATTAAAACCAACCATGTTTTTCGGTACAAAAGTCATATAAATCGTAAAATATGCTGTTAAAAGCTTGACTTGCCATAACATTATCCATAACCCTATTGACGCAAAAAAACAGTGCCATTAGAGTTGATTTTCAAACCAACCTAACGACACTGTTTTATTATAAAGTATAAATAATTTCTTCTAAAATTTAATCGCTATATCATTCCAAAATGTTTGAGTGCGTATTCTATGCCATTATCGAGCAAATCTTTTGTCACCAAAGATGCCGCGTTTTTAAGTTCTTCACTGCCATTACCCATAACGATACTGTTAGGCACTGCCGTAAGCATAGGCAAATCATTCATACTGTCGCCTATTGCATACGCATTATCAATCGGAATATTATGGTATTCAAGAACTTTTTTTATTCCTGTACCCTTTGAAAATCCTTTTACCGTCATCTCACAAAAGCCGTCACCACGCACAATAAAATCAAAATCTTTTTCGATTTCTCTTTTAAATCGTTCTATATTGCTTTTTTCATCATACCAAGCCAAGAATTTGTCAAAAGCAAAACCATCGTCGCTGACATCAGGTGACAAATCTTTACCTTGCATTTCAAAACGTCTTTTCAGTTTTACAAAACCGTCTAAATTTCTACTGCGTTTATCACAATAAAATGACTTAGAATGTTCATACATTGGTGTCATATTACATTCAAACACAAGTTTAGCAACATTTTTGCAAAGCTCCGATGACAATGTATGCTGATATATCACTTTGCCATCACATTCTATATACATTCCGCAACCACATATATATCCGTCAAAGCCTATATCTCTTATTCTCTGTTCAACGTTCATAACGGTTCTGCCCGTATCAACATACATCAAATGTCCGTTTTTCTGTGCCTTATGTATTGCATTTACCGCACTGTCGGGTATTATATATGCCTCGTCATCAGATATAAGTGTACCGTCCAAATCAAAAAATACTATCATAAAAATCACTCCAATAAGTATATTATATATGGTGCAAAAAGATTTTTCAAGTCGGACATATTTAATTTATATCGCAAGCATTGCCGCACCTATAATTCCCGCATCATTGAAAAGCTGAGCCGCAACAATCTTTGTTTTTGTCATATGCTTATTAAAGCCCGTATTATACACATATTCACGAATCGGCTCAATAAGATAATCGCCCTCTTTGCTTATTCCTCCGCCGATTGCAATAATTTCGGGTTGAAAAATATTTTCTATACTGACAATTCCGTCTGCCAAATATCTCTCATAATTGCTTACAACTTTTTTTGCGACCTCGTCACCTTGCTTAGCCGCCTCGAATGCCGTTCTGCCCGAAATTTTGCCCTCTTTTTTCACTATACCATGCATAATAGTATCTTTATGAGTTTCAAGTGCATCTTTAGTCTGCGATATAAGAGCAGTCGCAGACGCATATGATTCCAAGCACCCCTCTTTACCGCAGGTACACATTTTACCTCCGCTGACAATAGTCATATGACCGAGTTCACCGGCAGCACCGTTAAAACCTCTGAAAACTTTACCGTTGATTATTACACCGCCACCCACTCCGGTACCTAAAGTAACCAAAGCAAACACACTTGCACAGTGTCTGTTTATCTTATATTCACCCAATGCCGCACAATTTGCGTCATTATCCACTTTAACAGGCAAAGGTATATGTTCTTTGAACTTATCGGCAAGAGGATAATGATTTATTTTTATATTATTTGAATACACTATCTCTCCTGTTTCAAAATCAATTGTACCGGGACAGCCTATGCCAATACCCTTAATCTCGTTCATTTCAATACCAATACTTTGGACAAGTTTTTTTGACAAATTCGCCATATCGGTAACTATTTCATCTGTCGGACGTTCTGACAAAGTAGGTACAGAATCTTTTACAACAATCTTTCCCTCCTCTGTCACAATACCTGCCGCAATATTTGTTCCGCCAAGGTCTATTCCTATATAATACATTTTTCCACATAGCCTTTCTGCCCACCAAAGCAATGAATATGTATATACAAATCTTATCGTGGGCAGATAAGGTTATAATACATTATTTTGCAATTCCTACGGTCATTATCTCATACGGTTTTACCTCAATATTGAAATAATTGTTATTACTGTCAATTTTCTTAATCTTCTTTTCTATGATATTACTGATGTAAAGATTATCGATAACATCACTCTTTTGAATTGTCAACGTTGTAGTTTTATCGCTTACATTTACCCAACGAATAATTATATCTTCGCCGTTGCCTTTTTGCTTGATACCCGTAAGAATCAAGCCGTTGCCTTGCCAATTAATCATAGAATAATCAAGCGGCATAACTCCGTCATGACAATCTGTATCGGCTGTTATAATATCTGTTCTGAACTGATAGCACTCCTCATAAGCTCCACTTGAAATCAAATCACCCTTAAACGGTACAATTTCAATTTCCGTTTCGCTTATACCCAAGCATTGAGCCTTAGGAGTCGGGAACACGCCCCAATCGCCCATTTCACCGACTGCACGAAGAATTGTAACTGCGATTGTATTATCTAAATCCGGTAACATTTCATATTCGTACAAGCCTATATTTGCGACCGCTATACCCTTTTCACCGTCATCAATACTCACAAATCCCTGCTCGTGTTCACACGCACTCGGATTATTCCAACCTGCATTATGACGATTATTTCTTGTAACAACCTCAAACACGGAATCAGCCTTATGTACATCGGAATTTATACCTGTCGGCACCATAATTCTAACTCTATGGTCTTTTACTTCATTATCAAATCTCGTTTTGATTTTTACACCCTTACCGTTTTTGTCAAGTGAAACAAATGTTTCTATTTTCATTTCAACGGTATCGTTACTTCTTCCGCCGACTCTTTCTTTAAAGAATACCATATGACTCTTTTCGTCCTCGAAATTATCATCGCCCGACTTCGGAACTGTAATTGTGTTTGTGATTTTATACATTGCTCTGTACGGCTCATCTTCCGCAAGTTCAATCTTCGCAACTGTATCTTGCGTTGTTATCGCCTTACTTCCCTCAGGCATTTTATACATATATTCATTGCCCAAGTCACCTGTTTCTTCGTAATAAGCGACGCCTTTATATGTTCTGCCGCTTGCTTTGTCTGTTACATTAAGCGAGCCGTTCTTGTTTATTTCTACACGAATTGCATCGTTTTCCATACAATTCTCACTGCTGACAAGTGTATCTGTTACTTTTTCCGTGTCACCCTCAACAAGGGCATATGTTTTATATCCGACAGCGGATATATTTTCAGCCTCAAATGTTACACGAACACGTCTTGCCATGTACGGTTGTCTGAACTTATCCTTAGGCAAATCGTAGCCGAATTTAACTCCCAAATCTTCGATTTTAAACGGTATTGAATTTCCGTCTGAATCTATAAGCTTATAGTTCGGCACATTTATTTCGTCTAAATCATATGCACATTTTTTAAGCCAGCCCGATTTACGAGTTACGTCAATTTCCACCGATACGACCGATGTGCGCTCTCTGCCTGCCGTGTTAAACACAACAAACGGAAGTGCATTTTTGTACTTTTCGTATTCCTTTGTATTAATCTTATCCGCAATATATCTTTTTCCCTCTGATACAAGATAGTCGGCAACTTGCTTACTCTTATTAAAACGTGTTGCCATTTCGTCTTGTACCTCATCAACACTGCAACAGCAGATACTGTCGTGAGGGTGATTTTGCATAAGTTTCTTCCATGAATATTCAAGTTCGTCCGACGGATAATTTTGTCCCAAAACAGATGATAAAACTCTGACAGGCTCTGCACCGTTTTCAAGTGCCGATTCACATTTTCTGTTCATCTGCTTTAAGTAAATATGCGATGACGCACAATTCATAAGCGTTGACCAACCGTCTGTATCCTGGCTTGTAAGTTCGCCTTTTACAACTGCCAAATCATTTGGTACTTTCTCTTTAATTGCCTTAATATATTCCGGGAAATTTGAATGTTTAAAATTAATGTCGGGATAAAGTTCCGACGCAACTTCTATTGCCTTGCCTAAATCAGCCTGTACAGGCTGATGGTCACAACCGTTCATCAACAAATATTCATCAGTTGACGCAAAAGTCGCAACTTTTTTCAATCTGTCGTCCCAATATTCTTTTGCAATTTTCTTGTCTGTCGGAACTTCGTTGCCGTTATTATACCAATTCGCAAACAGAATACCGAAAATCTTCGTACCGTCCGGAGATTCCCACATCATTTCTGAATACGGAGATTCATAGTTTCCATTTTCTTGAACTTCGTTATCAAACCCGACAGGACGTACACCTCGTCCGAAAGTCACTGTATCCATTCCCGCTTGTTTTAAAAGTTGGGGCATTTGCCCCGCATTACCGAATGCGTCCGGGAAATATCCCATTTTACACATAGCTCCGTACTTTTCAGCCTCTTTCATACCGACAAGCAAATTTCTGATATTTGCCTCACCGCTCGTATAAAATTCGTCTTGCAAGATATACCAAGGACCGATTATAAATTTACCCTCCTTGGTATACTTAATAAGTTTTTCTTTATTTTCCGGTCTTATTTCAAGATAATCGTCAAGCACAATAGTCTGACCGTCAAGGAAAAAGCTTTTGAATGAATCGTCCTTTTCAAAAACCTCCATACATTTATCTATCAATTCAACAAGTCGCATTCTGTGTTGTTCAAACGGAAGATACCACTCTCTGTCCCAATGAGAGTGTGATATTATATGTACATTTTTGCTCATTTGAAATTCCTTCTTATACCATATAATAAATTTGGGTTTGATATATTTGTTATACATTATATCGCTATTATATATCAAAATCAATACTCAAGTAAAATTTCGTTGCACCTGTTGCACTATTATTACCGTCATAAAGTTCAACCTTTGATGTTGCAATAGATTGATTATCACGAATAAGTTTTATTTGAATACCGTTAGTGCTTCCCTCCAATATAAACACCATTGCGTTTTACAATGATTTGTACCACGAGTATAGAACTACTCTACACTGTCTCATTTGTATACGAATAGACTTCTTCATGATATATTTTAACTTCAAATTATCTCCGTCCATTCCAATTATATATCAATTTTTTATTTGTTATGTATAATTATATTACACAATATATCAAAGTTCAGTATTTTTCTGTTTTTACATAATCTAAAATTTAATTTTAACAAAAAAAATAAACCGTTAGATTGTTTCAAACGGTCTATTTTTAAAATTCAATTGCGAACAGCAATTTTAACAGGCACAATGTATTTAATTCCGGGCATTTCGCCGTTTATTTCTCTAAGAACGGTTTCACCTGCTTTCACACCCAGTTCAAAGAAGTTTTGCTCCACGGTTATTATCTTGTTTCCGCCATCCATTTCGTCAAGCTCGCTTATATTATCAAAACCCATTATGCACATTTCATTTGGAACCGATATATCAAGTGCCTTACAACAATTATATACTTGAATTGCCACCCAATCGTTTTGGCACAAAACACAAGAAATTCCTTGTTCATGCATACGATTTACAATCGTTTTCAAATAATTTTCAACGTTGCCGTATTGTTGTCTTTCTTCTTCAGTCAGCATTTCGTACTTGTCGTCAATGTTCGCATATACATAATCAAGATTAACTCCTAAACCTTTTTCTTCAAGTGCCGCCGCATATCCCATATATCTATCCCTTATTGATATAGTTTCATTCACACGACCTCTGCAAAAAAATCCAATCTTTTTATGTCCATGCTCTAATGCATATTCGCAAAGTGCTTTTCCGCCGCCGCTGTTATCCGACACAATATAACTCATAGGCATATTTTCTATATAATTATCAATAAGCACAAGAGGAATTTTTTTAACTAAAAACTGATTATACACTTCAAAATTTCTGCCACCACGTACAGGATAACATATAACGCCGTCTATCCCCTGTTCCAAAAGTGAACGAAGTATTTTCTCCTCGTTTTCCACACTTCTGTTTGCATTATATATACTGACAAAGCAATTTTCCTTATTGAGCACACTATTAATTCCGTCAAAGCATTTGAACATATTACCAAGCTTTATATCAAACGGCATAACCAATGCCACAAGAGATATATCTCTGTTTTTTTTGTGTATCGTAACTGCGGCATTGTCTTCCTTGTCCTTGCCAAGAATACTCATCGCATTTTTTGAAACAAAACTACCGCTGCCTCGTTTTCTGTTAATCAATCCGTCATGTTCAAGCTCCTCAAGTGCTCTGATTGCGGTTATACGACTCACACCGTATTCCTTAGTAATTCTGTCCTCTGTGACAAACGGTGCGTCGTATTCAAAATCTCCCGACTTTATACGCTCTTTTAATTTATCCATAATTTGTTTGTACAATGGTTTTTTATCTGACATTAACGTTATTCCTCCAAGAACAATATATCTTAATTCATTTTCTTTCTTATATTTAATATATCACTTTTCGAGTGACTTGTCAAACAATATATCAATTAAAACAAACAATTTGTTTCTCTCTCGATTTACGATTTAATAAATATTTTCTTTATACTAAC
>OGYV01001621.1_pt1 | contig 16486 bp, 7 predicted proteins | sample 1576651 | NCBI WGS metagenome assembly OGYV01 (sample SAMEA3541570, study PRJEB24748) | human gut metagenome | biome: human gut; feature: human-associated habitat; material: faeces | place: China | collected 2012
TTGCCAACACTCCTGCTGCAATCACTCCAATGACAACTACAACAATCCCGGCTGCAAATAATTTTTTCTTCCGGCTGAGCAAAACCAATGCGAGAATCACCGCTCCAATTGCCAGTGCAATAAATCCGGAAGAACTTCTGCTTCCAACCAGTGCTACAATGCAACAAATCTCTGTGACTGCGATTACAAGACGATGCCACATCTTTTTTGCCCCAATAAACAGGCAGATCAGCAGTGGAATTAACATACCAAAATAAAATGACAAAAAGTTTGGATTGTAAAGTGTCGTATACGCAGTCTTATCTGCGAAATTAAAGGAAATCTTATCTAACTGGTTCCACCAGCTTGTGTCCGTCATCAGATGTTTGCCCAGAGATGTCTTAAAATAATCCAATCCAAAGACCTGGAAAAATCCAATCAGAGTAACAATTGCGATTCCAATGCCGGACCAGCGCAGGATTACCTCTATCTGTTTTTCTTCCTGTACATAATTATAGACATAATAACACAGTATCATATAGACAAATACAACCCATACAGGCTCAAAAAGTTCATATGTACCATGTGCCACCCAGTATTTGTGACTGGAAAACAGAGCAGACATTGCAACAAACAATGCATACACCATCAGAAAATAAAAGGAATTTTCAAATTTAAATTCCTTCTTATTCAAATACCGGATCAGTAAAATTGCGAGCATTACAACTCCCACAAGGATGATCGCAATCATCTTCCATGCAAAAAAGAAGTCCGTCTGCTTTGCGGCGCTCTCCGGATACCAGTCAAACTGTGCCAGATTTGTGTCATAAACAAAAGAATGCACAATGATTGGAATCAATCCGATCAACAAGATAACAGGAATCAATATCTTATTTGCTTTTAACGTGTTTTTGTTTCCATTCGTATTCAAGATTATTTTCTCCTTAACGTTTCATTGCCTATAATCATACCCCAAATTTCGTTTTTTTTCAATCATTCCGGCATGTCGATTTTATTTTTCTTTTTATATAGGTAAAAACACTTTTTTGTTACTTGTGTGTTACTTAAAAATTTAACAAATAAATGTGTATGATTGACACGATAATATAAATTTTTACACACGAAAGGAAGAAAAATGAGATTACCAAACGGATACGGCGGAGTCGTAAAACTCTCCGGCAACAGAAGAAGACCCTACGCAGCACGCATCACTACGGGCTGGCACATCAATGACATCACTGGAAAGCGCATCCAGCACTATCAGATTCTGGGCTACGCTCCTACCCGGTCAGAAGCTCTGCAGATTCTGGCACGTTACAACAATTATCCCATCGATGGGGAAACGCTGAAATTAACCTTCCGGGAAATTTATCTCCGATGGTCCGAAGAAAAGTTTCCTACCATCTCCCACTCCAACATCAAAGGCTATCGGGCAGCCTATGCCACTTGTAAAAACATTGCTGATATGCCATTTCACAATTTGAGACTCAATGATTTACAGCAGGTGATTGATCACTGTGGCAAAAACTATCCTACCCTGAAAAAAATCCGTGTTCTTTTTAACCAGCTCTATTCTTATGCCATGAAACACGAAATTGTCTCAAAAGATTATTCTGCCTATGTAAATATTTCGAAATACAAAGACCGGAATCCAAATAAAAACATACGAAGCTGTTTTTCCACTTCTGAAATTGCTCTCCTGTGGAAACACAAAAACGATCCCTATTGCCAGACAGTCCTCATGCTGATATACAATGGGGTCCGTGTCTCAGAGCTTTTGGATCTGAAAAAAGAAAATGTTCATCTGTCCGAACAATATTTTGATGTCATTGACAGCAAAACCGAAAACGGCATTCGAAAGGTTCCGATTGCTGACAAAGTACTCCCCTTTTACCAGCGCTGGCTTCATGACTGTTCTGATTGTGAATATCTCATCCATACTCTGGACAGCCAGCATTTTACCTATTATATGTATTACCACAATGTTTTCCAACCCCTGATGTTTCGTCTGCACATCGATCATACACCTCACTGCTGCCGGCACACCACGATTTCGCTGCTCGCCGAAGCACATGTCGATCAGACGACCATCAAAAAAATCGTCGGGCATTCCGGCGCTATGTCCCTGACGGAACGGATTTACACACATCTGGATGTACCTGCGCTGGTCGAAGCCATTAATCAGATTTAATCGCTTCTTGTATGTTGCTTGCGTGTTACTTGTAGAAGTGATTTTGCCCCAAACTCTGTTTACAAATCCAGTATTTCCAATACTTCCGTGGAAAATACCATGCGTATTTCCGGTTAAGTGATCTTCGTACCATCATTTGTAATACCTTCAACAGAAACAATTACAAGTGGTTTATCATTTGTATCTGCAGAATATGTCTTGTCAGCATAAACAAGCTTAACTGCGTTTTTAACAGCATCTTCTACAGTACTAATTCCAGCAACATCCTTTACGGAGTCCTTTTCAATTGTTAATTTACCAACTGGCTGAGAATCTTTAACTGTAAATGTAGTTGTAAAGATCTTAGTTACCCACTTAGAATCATCAGTTGAATTGCCAGTCTTTACTGTTGCTGTAACTTTATATGTGCCAGGAGCAAAATACTTCTCTGCCGGTACATTAGCAGTTACTGCTGAACAAGAAACTGTTGTGACTGTTAAAGCTCCATCTACATCAAAATCAAATGCACATCCTGAAACTGTATTTAATTTAGAATCTGAAGAAGCTGAATTATATACAGTCTTACCATCTTTGTCTTCAATCTTGTAATCAATCTTACGAACTTTGTCATTGTTATCTTTGTCAGACACAACTGAATCCTTATTTAACTGAGCACTAGCAACACCATTTCTTAATTCGTTAACAGCAATGGTTATTGTCTGATCATCCTTATGATCTTTATCTACAAGATTATCTACCTCATTCTTATCTACGTCAATACCAAACGAAATTGTTCCGTTAGTATTTGGCTTCTGAATAACGATAGTAATAACCCTAGCACAAACCTCTTTGCCATCTTTCATATATGCAATCTTGTACTGATATGTTCCTTCTGGAATAGTAATATGATCATCCCAAGCAAAGAAATTAACTTTGATTTTGTTTGATGATGTTGCAGGATCAATGTTAAAATATGTATCATAACCATTATCTGTAATATCAGATGCTTTTACGTTTTTTGCAGTTGTGCTAAGGCAAGTAACTTTCAGAGAAGTACTAGCAACTTTAATATCTTTTGCATACTGATCCTTGAAAGATGCGGTTACAGTAACATCCTGTTTTAAAGATGCAGAATTTGAAAGAGTTGCAGTTGTTTTATCAACATCCATTGTTGCAACTTCTCTCTTTGCCACAACAGTAATCGCTACAGAACCAACAATCTTATTGTCTTTGTCCTTAATTAAAATATAAGCGGTACCAGCCTTTACAGGAGTAACAAGTACTCTATGATTGCTGTTGCTTGCAACATTAAGAGTAGATCCTCCAAGCATTAACACATTTTTATCGCTGGACTCTACAGAATAATTGTAGTAATTAGAAACTTCATTATTGTCTGCATCCTTAATCTGGAAATATGCATACATATCTTTCTCGTCAACAGCAAGCTGTGTATTTGCATCAATCTTGTCAAACTTCTTGCTCTGTGCGTTTACGTCTGCAACCTTAACACCAAAGGTATTAACAGTAGCCTGATCTACAGCTGTGATTGTAACCTTTCCAGATGTAACATTTCCTTCTGGCTTACCGTTCTGATCATACTTTCCAGACTTATAAGTAACCTCTGCTGTTGCAGTATCACCAATTTTATTTAAGTATAACTTAGAACCATTTACATAACCATTGTTTGTTGTAAGAGAGAAGTCATACTTGGAAGAATAACTCGAAGAGCTAGGGTCATAAGCATACTCATCAAGAACAACACCGTTAGCATCCTTAGAAACTAACTTGATTTCTGTCTCAGTTGCAACCGGAACAGTGAGTGTATTAACATTTACAGATGCAACCTTTCCATTGGATACAGGAACCTGCTTTGTTGTTCCGTCAAGAGTTACATCATATGTCTTTCCATCTGTTAATCCAGCAAATGTTGTGAATGTAACCTTTGTTGCATCCTTGCTGTCTACAGATACAGACTTAACAGGAACGATAACATTGTTCTCTGTATTCTTAACTGTAATTTCAGAAGCCTTGATCTCTTTTGTAGCACCTGTGATAGATGTCTCAAAAGTATCAGCCTTAGTCTGTGCTACAGACTTAAGAACGTATTTCTTTACTTCTACATCCTTAGTAGTTTCAGCTGAATCCTTACCAACTGTAATCTTAGCTGTGATTGTTACCTTACCAGCCTTAACACCAGTTACTGTACCGTCAGCTGCTACTGTTGCGATAGAATCATCGCTTGATGTGTAAGTAATCTTAGCTCTTGAAGAATTTTTCTTAGTATTTGTTAACTTAGTTGTGCTTCCAATAGCTACTACTGAATCTCCAGATAAAGCAACGCCTACCTTAGCAACTTTCAGTGTGTAAGTAAGTTTCTTTGTCTTTGCCTTAGCATTCTTCTTTGTAGAAGTCTTGTAAGTTACCTTAACCGGAAATATGCATAGTATTTTCCGCGGAAGTGTTGGAAATACTGGATTTACAAATGGTTTTTAGGCGAAATTATCGCTACAAGTAACACACAATTAACACATAAGATACAGGCAAGTGACAAATTGTTTCAGTTGTAATCCTTGTGCCATATGCTATAATGAAAGTGAAAAGGATATAACAAAGGTTGAAAATAATTCTCAGAGACCTTTGATAAAATTTATTCAAATTTTATTTTTATATCATTAGGATTAAAAAACAGCATAGTAAACAGATGATTAAATATATCTTTATCGTTAGTAATGGTAACTTTAACAACAGTTTGCTGATCATCTGCAGAAATGATGCAGCAATCGTGTTTGTGTTTGGAAATATCACTTCCAATAAAGTACAGGGATATAGAGATTGGATTCCTAAAATTATATTTAACACTATTATCTTCCACAGAAAATTCAGCTTTGTAATCACGTAAGTAAAAATGTCAATCGTCAACAAACTAATTACCAGTAATAGACAAAAAGCTGTAATTTGAGTTACCTTTAAAAAAATAATTTGATTACACGTACAAAATATAAGGATGCTTCGTACATTAAAAATAACTAATTACAAAACAAGGAGAGAAAAGGTTATGGCCAATTATGCGTTTATTGACAAAGAAAGAACTCAAAAGATATATGCAAATGATGATAACATTATGAAATATAAATCTGTTAGATGTTATTGTAAAAATCCTAATTGTAATGCAAAAATGTTTATATATATGCCAGAGCATAAAAATTCAGCTTATTTTAAAGCATCGGGAAAACCAGGCCATCAGGGTGCATGTGGTTTATCACCATATCATTTTTCGAAAGTAAATTATGTTGAGGAGGAATTTATTTTTCCACAAGGATTGTTTTCTTTACTAAATGATAATGGAAAACATAAAGGTGGAATCGGAGGAACCCATAGGGGACAGTCTGGAGAAGTTGAAAACAGACCTCTACGTGGACTGAAAGAAGTCTATACTATGTTAACAAATACAGATATCGATGATACTTATAATAATTATCTCATAAGAGATATGATAGCGGATGAAAGAACATATTCATACTATAGCAATGGTATTATAGGATACAAGGTTGTTGAATGCAATTTTTTTAAATATTTAGATGAAGGTCTTACTATAACAATGAATTATCCTCCATTTCCTAATCGAAAAAATCACTTGGAATTATGGTTTGACAATAAAGAATTATATCAAAAAATGAAACCAAGAATTAAAGGAAAAAAACATGATGGTATAGTTGTTGTTTTCGGTGAATGGGAAATAAATACAATGGATACTATTAACTATGTAAATATAACATCCGAAAATCAAATAGCTATTATAAAGAAAGAATCATAGGATGTTAAAATTTAAGAATATCTAATTTATATGAAAAATGACTTGTCATTTCTGATTGACAAAACATTGAGCCTTTACGAACATCAGAGTTCCTATAACCCGAATATGCCGCTCCGGGGATTTTTGTATTATGCGGATCTGTACCGGAAACTGATTCACCGATCCGAGCGGCTGTACAGCAAGCATCTGTTGAAAATTCCGCGTCCCCATTACATTGTATTTTACAATGGAAGCGAAAAAGATATGGAAGAAGAAAGAAGGACTCTGCGGTTGTCGGATGCCTTTGAAACAGATACCGGAGCTGGTGAATATGAATGGACAGCCACAATGATTAACATAAACAGCGGGAAAAATCAGTCCATCATGGACAGCTGCCACGTACTGTATGAATATGTGGTCTTTGTTGCAAAGATCAAAAGATACCGGGATTCCATGGAATTAAAAGAAGCCATTGATCTTGCCGTCAGGGAATGCATAGAGGAAAATATTCTCAGAGATTTTTTGGAACAGCATCGCAGGGAGGTGTGTGATATGTGTCTTACTGAATTTGATGAAAAGAAATATGAAGATGTTCTCCGCGAGGAAGGCCGGGAGGAAGGACTTGCAGAAGGTCGTAAAAAAGAAGTATTTATGTCCGTACAGGAAGGTGATTATGGAATTGTGCGTGGAGCCCAGAAACTGAATCTTTCTGTAGAAGAATTTGAAAAAGAAATGTCTGCGGCCGGATATCAAATCCCGATAGAGGTGTAAAATTGAATGTATAAGGTAAATTTTCTCAAAGATTTTTGGAACAGCATCGCAGGAAGATGTGTGATATATATCTTACTAAATTTGATGAAAAGAAATATAAGGATGTCCTTCGAGAGAAAGGTCGCTTAGAAGAACGGAAAAGGTGTCAGCATTCGATTTGTTTAACCGAATACTGTCACTTTTTTATATTGCATATTTAAGCTTTCTGTTCTTGACATAACTCAATATCCTGCATTGCAGGTAGTTTCTTATTTTTTGTCACTTACCTGTCTCTTATGCGTTGCTTGCGTGTTACTTGTAGCGCTAATATTACCTCCATTTATTTTCACAAACCCAGTATTTCCAACACTTCCGTGGAAAATACCATGCGTATTTCCGGTTAAGGTAACTTACAAGACTTCTACAAAGAAGAATGCTAAGGCAAAGACAAAGAAGCTTACTTACACAATGAAAGTTGCTAAGGCAAGCGTTGCTTTATCTGGAGATTCAGCAGTAGCAGTTGGAAGCACAACTAAGTTAAAAACAACTAAGAAGGCTTCTTCAAGAGCTAAGATCACTTACACATCCAGTGATGAGACAATCGCAACAGTTTCTGAAGACGGAACTGTAAAGGGTGTTAAGGCTGGTAAGGCTACAATCAAAGCTACACTTAAGATTGGTAAAGATACAGCTACCGCTACTCAGGAAGTAGAAGTAAAGAAATACGTTCTTAAGTCTGTAGCACAGACTAAGGCAGATACTTTTGAGACATCTGTAACAGGTGCTACAAAAGAGATCAAGGCTTCTGAAATTACAGTTAAGAATACAGAGAACAATGTTATCGTTCCTGTTAAGTCTGTATCTGTAGACAGCAAGGATGCAACAAAGGTTACATTCACAACATTTGCTGGATTAACAGATGGAAAGACTTATGATGTAACACTTGACGGAACAACAAAGCAGGTTGTTGTATCTGATGGTAAAGTTGCATCTGTAAACGTTAATAAACTCACTGTTCCGGTTGCAACCGAGACAGAGATCAAATTAGTTTCTAAGGATGCTAATGGTGTTGTTCTTGATGAGTCTGCTTATGGATCACAGGATGCTTCCAAGTATGACTTCTCCCTTACAACAAACAATGGTTATGTAAACGGTTCTAAGTTATACTTAAATAAGATTGGTGACACTGCTACAGCAGAGGTTACTTATAAGTCTGGAAAGTATGGCACAGACGGTAAGCCAGAAGGAAACATTACATCTGGAAAACTTACAATTACAGCTGTAGATCAAACTGCTGTTAATAATTTTAATGTAAAGGTATCTGAGTTAACAGCAAAGAAGTTTGACAAAATTGATGCAAACGCACAGCTTGCTGTTGATGATGCTACAGTAAAATATGCATATTTCCAGATCAAAGATGCTGACGGAAATGAAATTTCTAATTACTATGATTATACAGTAGAGTCCAGTGATAAGAGTGTCTTAATGCTTGGCGATACAACTCTCGATAGTGATAAGAAAGTGGTTGTTACACCTGTAAAGGCTGGTACTGCTTATATTTTAATTAAAAAAGATGATAAGATTGTAAGCTCTGTAGCAATTACTGTTGTTGCTAAGAGAGAAGTTGCAACAATGGATGTTGATAAAACATCTGCTACACTTTCAAATTCTGCTGCATTACAGCAGGACGTAACTGTAACTGCATCTTTCAAGGATCAGTATGCAAAAGATATCAAAGTTGCTAGTTCATCTCTGAAAGTTACTTGCCTTAGCACAACTGCGAAGAATGTAAAAGCATCTGATATTACAGATTCTGGTGATGGTGTATTCTTTGATATTGATTCTGCTACAGCATCAAACAAAATTAAAGTTAACTTCTATGCATGGGATCGTACTGTTACTATTCCAGAAGGAACATATCAGTATAAGATTGCATACATGAAAGATGGAAAAGAAGTTTGTGCAAGAGTTGTAACAATTACAATTCAGCAGCCTAAAAATCCTTCTCAGGGAACTGAGTCTTTTGCTTTAGACGTAAATAAAACAGAAATTGATAACCTTGTAGATAATGATCATAATACTCCAGCTGATTATGTTATCACTGCCAGTGTAAATCAGATGATCAATGGTGTCGCAAATCAGACTCTTTCTAGAGGAACAGAACTTAAAGACAATACAACAGAGGTTAAGTCTATTACATATAAGTTAGAAGATAAGGATGGAAAAGATGTGTCTGCTAACACAGGATGTGATATCACTATGGGTCGTAATACAATGACAGTACAAACAGTTTCTTTTTCCGCATTTACTGCTGAAAAGAACTTTGGTGCTGGTACTTACAAGATCACAGCAACTGTTAAGACTGGTAAGAAGACAGAAAGCGATTCTACTAAGTGGGTTACAAAGACATTCACTACTACATTTACTGTTAAGGATACACAGCCAACAGGTGATATGAGTCTTGAAAAAGATTCAATTGATCGTGTTAGCGATTCAGAAGCTCTTGTAAAAGCTGCAGTTAAGCTTGTATATGGTGATCATACTTATGGAGTAGATGATGAGAATATGTCAATTGTATCTGTAGAGGGTATTACTAATACAGGTGCTAAACTTGACAAGGATCACACCGCGATTTCTAGCAGTGTTAAGTCTGTAACAATCAAGAAGATCACATTTACAGTTGATTCAGGTGCTTATAAGGTTGACATTACAAAGGATATTTCTTCTAATCCATATGTAATTTCATTCAAGTAATTGAGTCTATAAAAGAGGTTGCTTCGGCAACCTCTTTTATCACAGAAATATAGCTCTCCACCCAATTGGCAGAGAGCTATATTTTACTATTTAATATTTCACAGATGTTATAATAACTTAGATCAAATAATTTCTATATTATTTTGCTGTAATAACACCAGGTACAGCAACTTCAACATTCATTGAGATGCCATCTGCTACTGTTACAGTAACTTCCAGTTTAGAAATATTGAAATCATGACCTTTAACCTTGGTATCCTTTGTCTTAAACTCGGTACCATCATTAAGTTTTCCTTCAACCTTAGAAATTACTAATGTTTTAGCACCTTCTGGAGCATCTTTTGCATTACTATAAACATCATCTCCATAAGTTACAACTAAAGCAGCTTTTAATGCAGCTTCAACAGTATCCTCTGTCGGCTCAACTGAATTATGCCTAACTTCAGCAGATGCCTTAGTCTGAGTATCTGTTACTGTAAAGCTAGAAGTAATAGTTACATCATTATTCTTTGTATCTTTGCATGTAGCAGTTACAGTATAAGTACCAGCTCCAAGATTCTTTGTAGCTGTTCCGTTAGTAACATCTACAAGTTTGATATTTAAATTAGAACCTGTAATGTTCGCATCACCATAGTTATTATCAACTCCGAATGCTGCTCCTGTAATAACCTTTCCATTGTCCTTACCAAAAACAACTGTTCCATCAGATTTCTTTACAGTATAAGTTACATTCTGTACTGCTTCCAAGTCAACACCGTTTGAACGTCCCATTAACTGAGCAGTAATGATTTTGTTATCTTTATTATCATTATCAACTTTAACATCTACAGAAGATTTGTCAAGATCAAGGCGATATGAATCAACTGCAGAACCAGGTTTCTGAACATTAACAGTAAGAGTCTTAGCTACAATTTCCTTATTATCTTTTGTATAAGCAACCTTGTATACATAGGCTCCTGTTTTAGAAGCATCAAATGCTGAACCTGTAACAACAACTGCTTTCTTGCTTGCATCAAATGCTACAGCGGACTCATTCTTAACAGGACCACTTAAATAAGATACATGTACATTTGAGTAATTGCTTGCAGCTACCTCATCACCATACTGATCCTTTACCTTAACACTTACTGTCTTAGCAGCTACAGTCTTTGATGTAGAAGCATCTACGCTATACTTATCTAACTCAAGAGTAGCAGCTTCTCTACCAGCAGTAACATCAATTGCTACAGAGTTTACAATTTTACCATCCTTATCTTTAAATAAGATATATGCTGTACCCTGCTTAACAGGAGTAAGACCAACGCTCTTGCTTGAGATAGTATTGCTTGCAAGCATTAAAACTGTCTTGTCTGAAGATTCTACAGTATAATCATACTTAGAAACCTCTGTTCCTGTTGCATCCTTGATCATAAAGTATGCATATTTGCCAGTTTCTCCGGCAGCAATCTTATTAGTATCTTTTGCCTTATCAAACTTCTTGTTTGCGCCATCAATTCTTACTTTGAAATCATTGATAGCTGACTGATCTGCAGCAGTAATTGTCACCTTGTTAGGACCAATATTGCCTTCAGCCTTACCATTCTGGTCATACTTTCCAGTCTTGTACTCGATAGTTGCTTCAGCAGTATCGCCAATCTTGTTTAAGTATAACTTAGAACCAGTTGTATATCCGTTACCTTTTGTATCAATTGTAAAGTTATAACTGTTATCAGTATCACCATATTTAAGTTCTTTTATGATAACACCATTAGCATCTTTGGAAACCAACTTAATTTCTGTCTCAGTAGCATATGGGATTGTAGCTTTATCAAGTGCGATAGAAGCAACCTTTCCATCAGAAGCTACGAATGTCTTTGTGATTCCATCAAGAGTCACATCATATGTAGCTGCATCCTTTAACTCACTGAACAGAGTTAATGTAACCTTAGAAGCGTCCTTAGAATCAACTGTTACCTTAGATACTGGGTAAACAACGTTTGTTGCTTCACTCTTTACTGTGAAATCAGAAGCCTTAAGATTCTTTGTGTTGCCAGTAACAGTAGCTGTAAGCTCTGTCAACTTGTTCTGTGCTACAGTAGAAAGAACATAGTTCTTAACTTCTACATCCTTAGTAGTTGTAGCTGAATCCTTACCAACGGTAATCTTAGCTGTGATTGTTGCCTTACCAGCCTTAACACCAGTTACTGTACCGTCAGCTGCTACTGTTGCAATAGAATCATCGCTTGATGTGTAAGTAATCTTAGCTCTTGAAGAATTTTTCTTAGTATTTGTTAACTTAGTTGTGCTTCCAATAGCTACTACTGAATCTCCAGATAAAGCAACGCCTACCTTAGCAACTTTCAGTGTGTAAGTAAGTTTCTTTGTCTTTGTCTTAGCACTCTTCTTTGTAGAAGTCTTGTAAGTTACCTTAACCGTAACTTTAGCGGTACCTGGCTTAACACCTGTAACCTTGATCTTCTTTGCTGCTGTCTTCTTAACTTTTGCAACAGACTTCTTGTTGCTTGTTGCAGTTACTTTAACAGACTTCCAAGACTTTGGAGTTTTAACTGTAACTGTCTTGTAGCCCTCAGAATAAACTGTGGCTTTTTTTGCGCTAAGCTTTGCTGTAGAAGCTGCCTGTGCGTTTGTAGCAGGAACTGCTGTTACAACCATAGCTGCAGCGAGAGCAAAAGCTAACACTTTTTTGCTTGATTTCATGTTTTTTCCTCTCTTTCTTTTTGACTAACTTCCATCTCTTCTACTCGTTTAACCCTGCACGTTTAAGTTCCTTCATCTTCTCTTCCAAACCGCTGCGGACGATTTTTCCAGTCCAATGTTCTCGCTAATTGCCTCCACTGACCTTCCTCGGTCTTACTGTTAAGTCCATCGTCAGTTTCATCTACAGACACACAAATCATAAATGACCAGAAACTTTCGTACATCAGACGTCGGCGTAGAGTGTGATATCAACGTTGATTGTCCAGCATCAAGATCAGCAAGCTGAGGTTCCGATGACTTATATTTCTAATATGTATCTGTAATTGTAAGGTCTGTCTGGAACAAGTTCCAGTTTCCATAGCCTCGATAGTAGTTCATCACTTGTCGTACTATTTATAGTACTCTTTTAACTACTCTACGTGACAATCATACACCAAGTATTGTATCTTTGCAACACCAAAATTACATTTTATTGAAAAAATTCTTTAATATTTTCTTAAGCATTTAAGAGTTTTTTCACTTTTTTCTATTATTAAAACTATTTCACGCGTAGTTCGAGTGAAACTACGCGTGAAGATAAACAATTCTATTTAAAGTAAGCAACTCCGGATTCGAAGATCTTCATATCCTGCTCTCCGTAGATGTTCATGGCAACGGCCTCACCGCGGCGCTCGCTGTGTGCCATCTTTCCGAGTACACGTCCATCCGGACTGGTGATACCCTCGATCGCCATGTACGAACCATTGACATTCCACTCTTCATCCATGGTTGGCTCGCCGGCTTCATTGACATACTGGGTGGCAACCTGTCCGTTTGCAAAAAGCTTGTCCAGCCATTCCTTCGGAGCTACGAAACGTCCCTCTCCATGGGATGCCGGATTGCAGTATGTTGCACCAAGCTTTGCCTGCTGCAGCCATGGGGATTTGTTTGTTACGACCTTGGTATATACCATCTTGCTGATGTGGCGGTTGATGGTGTTGTAGGTCAGTGTCGGGGAATCCGCACTCTGTGCCTGGATCTGTCCGTAAGGAACAAGTCCCAGTTTGATCAGTGCCTGGAATCCGTTGCAGATACCCAGTGCCAGTCCGTCACGTTCTGACAGCAGTCTGCTTACTGCCTCGGTCATCTTTGCATTCCGGAATGCCGTTGCAAAGAACTTTGCAGATCCTTCCGGTTCATCTCCTGCGGAAAAGCCGCCCGGGAACATGATGATCTGTGACTGATCGATTGCCTTGACAAATTCATCGACAGAATCACGGATATCTGCTGCACTCAGGTTTTTGAATACCTTTACAATGGTGTTTGCACCTGCACGCTCAAAGGCTTTCGCACTGTCATACTCACAGTTTGTTCCAGGGAATACCGGAATGAATACGGTCGGCTTTGCGACTTTGTTCTTGCATACATAGATATTCTTGGTATCATATACATCACTCTGCACTTTTTCCTTGCCCTCGGTTGCGCGGGTTGGGAAGACTCTTTCGAGTGTTCCGGCCCAGGCTGCAATTGCTTCCTCCATGGAAAGTGACATTTCTTTGTATACAAATTTCTGTGCATCGTTCACTTCACCGACAACAACTCCGGATGCTTCTTTTATAATAGGAAGAAACTCCTCTTTTACTTCTGCAACGATATTACCAAATCCCGGTGCAAATAATGTTTCTGCTGTGACATCCTCTGCAATGGTGACACCTAATTTGTTACCAAATGCCATCTTGCTGACTGCTGCTGCCAGACCTTTTCCGTCCAGTGCGTAGGCACTGCGGATTGCGCCCCTGCCGATCAGCTCATGAATCTTGTCGTACAGTTTCATCACCTGCTCATATACCGGCAGATCGTATGCGTTCTTTTCGATCGTAAAGAGTACCAGCTTATCTCCTGCTTCTTTCAGTTCCGGTGTGATCACGTCTTTTTCTCTTGCCACATCGACTGCGAAAGAAACAAGTGTCGGCGGCACGTCAATATCGTTAAAGGTTCCGGACATGGAATCTTTTCCACCGATGGACGGCAGACCAAAACCGATCTGTGCATCAAATGCACCAAGCAGTGCGGCAAACGGCTGGCTCCATCTCTTTGGATCTTCGTTCATTCTGCGGAAATATTCCTGGAAAGTAAATCGTACTTTCTTGTAATCACCACCGGCTGTCACGATACGTGAAAGAGATTCGAGTACCGCATAAACCGATCCATGGTATGGGCTCCAGGAAGATAAATACGGATCAAATCCGTAGGACATCATGGTTACGGTATCACATTTTCCATGTAAAACTGGAAGCTTGGCAACCATGCTCTGTGTCTCCGTCAACTGATAACGTCCACCATATGGCATATAGACGCTTCCAGCTCCGATGGAACCGTCAAACATTTCGACAAGTCCCTTCTGGGAACATACGTTAAGATCCGCAAGCATTGCAAGCCATGCCGCTTTGTTATCATTTTTCTGTAATGCATCTGCCACTTTCGGAAGCTCCATCTTCTTAAAGAAGTTATCTTCCTCTTTTGGCATCTCGACTTCGACATCTGCTTCCTGATGCGCACCGTTGGTATCGAGGAATGCACGGGAAATATTGACAATGTCTTTTCCTCTCCACTCTAAGATCAGTCTCGGCTCCTCGGTAACAACTGCCACCTCGGTTGCTTCAAGGTTTTCTTCTTTTGCATAAGCAAGGAACTGCTCGACATCCTGCGGAGCGACAACCACTGCCATACGCTCCTGAGACTCGGAGATTGCAATCTCCGTTCCATCCAGACCAGCATATTTCTTCGGTACTTTATCCAGATTCACGCGCAGTCCGTCTGCAAGCTCACCGATGGCTACCGATACACCGCCGGCACCGAAATCGTTACATTTTTTGATAATATGGCTGACTTCTTCTCTGCGGAACAGGCGCTGCAGTTTACGCTCAGTCGGTGCATTACCTTTCTGTACCTCGGCACCGCATACCGATGTGGACTCTGTATTGTGCGCCTTGGAAGAACCGGTCGCTCCACCGATACCGTCACGTCCGGTACGTCCGCCCAGAAGGATAATCTTATCTCCCGGATCGGAGGTCAGTCTCTGTACGGCACGTCTCGGTGCGGCACCCATGACAGCACCGATCTCCATACGTTTTGCTACATAATCCGGATGGTAAACTTCTTTGACATATCCGGTTGCCAGTCCGATCTGGTTTCCATAAGAGCTGTAACCTCTGGCTGCCTCGCGCACGATCTTCTTCTGTGGCAGCTTACCCTCAATCGTATCTTTTACGGATACGGTTGGATCTGCGGCTCCGGTCACACGCATTGCCTGATACACATAAGTTCTTCCGGAAAGCGGATCACGGATGGCTCCGCCTAAACAGGTAGCAGCACCACCGAACGGCTCAATCTCGGTCGGATGGTTATGTGTCTCGTTCTTAAAGTTTACAAGCCACTCCTCTGTCTTTCCATCTACTTCCACCGGTACCACGATGGAACATGCATTGATCTCGTCAGATTCTTCCTGATCTGCAAGTTTTCCTTCTTTTTTCAGACGTTTCATGGCAAGCAGTGCCAGATCCATCAGGCAGACAAACTTGTCATCGCGTCCCGCATACAGTTTCTTGTGGGTATCCAGATATTCTTCGTAAGTCTTTTTGATTGGTGCCTGGTAAAATCCTTCATCAAACTTCACATTTTTCAGTTCTGTCGAGAAGGTGGTATGACGGCAATGGTCACTCCAGTAAGTATCAAGCACGCGGATCTCTGTCACGGACGGATTCCGCTTCTCGGTATTTTTGAAGTAATTCTGGATATGTAAGAAATCCTTAAAGGTCATGGCAAGATTTAAAGAGCTGTACAGTTCCTTTAAGTGTGCTTCTGCCATGTCGATAAATCCGTCGAAAACTGCCACGTCTGCCGGCTCATCGAAATTCTGTACGAGGGTATCCGGCTTGTCCATACCGGTCTCACGGGAATCTACCGGATTGATACAATACTTTTTGATCGCCTCTAACTCATCCTCTGTGATGTCACCCTTGATCACATAGGTCGTCGCGCTGCGGATGATCGGCTCCTCATCCTCATTTAAAAGCTTCACGCACTGCTCTGCGGAATCCGCTCTCTGGTCGAACTGTCCCGGCAGGAATTCTACGGAAAATACGTTTCCGCCTTCTGCGTCAAAGTTCTCCTCATAAATATCATCCACTGGTGGCTCGGAAAATACTGTCTGCAATGCCTTCTGGTAAGTGGCATCCGATACATTTTCCACATCATAACGGATCAGAACACGCACCTGATCTGCAGCGATTCCGAGATAATGCTTTACCTCATGTTTTAATTCTTTTGCCTTTACGGCAAAATCCGGTTTCTTTTCTACGTAC
>OGYV01001628.1_pt1 | contig 16434 bp, 22 predicted proteins | sample 1576651 | NCBI WGS metagenome assembly OGYV01 (sample SAMEA3541570, study PRJEB24748) | human gut metagenome | biome: human gut; feature: human-associated habitat; material: faeces | place: China | collected 2012
ACGTGTGAAAGTGTGAACAAATTATGTAACGAATATTAACAAACTATGAACTATAAAAGATCAATAAAATCCGTACATGAAATTAAAAAATATCACTAGACAAAAAATCAAACCATGGTACTATATAGATGTAACAAGAAAGAAACAAACATCAAACGCAAATAAAGAAAGTGAGGATTGACGCAATGACATTTAATGAAAAGAGAGAGTTAATTTTATTGGCTGAGAAAAATATCAAGAGTGGGAAAAATGTGTCGGAAGTTGAAAGCGAAGATGTTAAAAAGATGATGAAGAAAATTGCCGCTAACGCGGTAAGTATTGGACTCTATAATTTTAACTGTTTTGTTATTTCAAACATTTGCGAGGGCGACTTTACAACAATTAAACCAGGCTGGAAAGACGCTAGAGTTGGGATGGTAAAATGTTTGGCAATAATCAATAATGAGGGTGAAGATCTTATAGACATTTTAGGTCTTGAAGAAATTGAAGACGCGGTGCGTTTTACACTCTTTGAATTAGAGGGGGAAGAACATGAAGGTTAAACCGATTAAAAGAATCAACATTCCAGATTCTACTCGAATAAACTTCGTTGACAAGCGCACCACCATAAAGGAGACTTTATCAGATGGAACAATCAATTTTTACGATCTCGATTCCTCTTTACTCTGTGAGGGGTACTTTACAAATCAAATTAGAGGAGAGCTTCAGAGAGTGGAAACAGAGAAAGTCGTCTATTATACTTTTACTTTTAACAATGGCGACAAAACGCACTATCGCAACTTTTACACGTTACGAGCTAGATTATAATTTTTATGTATCTGGTATACCGCCGTAGAATCATAACACAACACACTATAATAACGGCTGATATTACGTACTATTACACTTCAAGCAAACAATAACACAAAAAAGGAGATTTTAAATTATGAAGAATTTTAAATTGGTATCTGGAGACGAAAAATGCGTAAAGCTTGTAAAAATCAATGGTACAACCGCACTTGCGAAGGACGCTAAACCATCTGGCAAGCTTTTAGGAATCGTAGTTGGTACTGACGATGTGACAGGGAAGATCACCTATTATCTCTGTATGGAAACTGAAGAAGGTTTTGGCATTTACGCAACAGGTGTTACACGTGAAATTGACAAGATTTCCGATTTGTTAACGGATGCTATTGCAGATGGGCATGATTTTATCATTGAATGTACAACAGGTATTTCAAGAAACTCTGGACAGACATTCTTTAAAATTATGGTAAGAAGCTTTTAAAATGCAGCAAACGGTCAACAGTGCGGTTGACTCCAAATAATAGAACGGAAGCTAATCAAGTTTGTTCATTTTACATCAATAAGGGGACTGGTAACAGTCCCTTTTATAATTACATAATGTTAACAATTTGTTTACAAAATATCTAATATTTGTTCATATTTATATGTTAAACTGAAAGAACAAAAATGAAAGTGAGGTATTGAATATGTATTTAGAAAGCCAATTATTAGAACTTCAACACGCTATTGTATTGAGAGCATTAGACGATATCAAAACACCTGTTTTGCGACTGAAGTATTACAGAGAAGTTAAAGAATCGCTTGAATTATACGCACCACTGTATCACATGACAGCGGAAGAAATGATTCAAAGCGCAATAGCAAGCGGCTACATCGAGCCTTTTACAGAAAGAGAGGTAGAGGAGTATGGCAAGTAAGCAAAAAGAGCGTGTTGGCGAAGTCCAACGCGCAAAAGGTGTATTATATGAAGTATCTAACGATAAGTACACGCTACTTAAACAGCACTACACAAAACAAGAGCTTCTGTTACTTCTAAGAACTTTAGGTAAAAGAGCACAAACCAGATTAAAAACATTAAGCACATATTTCAGTGAACGCGGTAAAAAGTACACTGGACAAATCAACCCAGTATATGACAGATATAAAGGATTTGACATAAAATATCAAGGATTGTCTACGCAAGCTCTTTATAAGAAAGTTAGAACGGCAATCGACATTTTAAATGCTAAACAGTCAACTTATAGCGGCTACGTAAAATTACAACACACAGCATTCAACAAGTTAAAAGAGAATCACCCAAAACTCAAAGATTTAACATTTGACCAATGGCAAGCAATGGTTGTATACATGGGCATGTGGCAATCAGCGCATGAAGGTGAGCAGTACGATAGTGAAACGTTACTAAGTAATGCTAAATGGTCATATGAGACAGGTCAATGGGGACCGTTTGAGTTTGAGAAAGTTGATCTTGATAAATGGTTTTTAGACGTTCAACGTGAAGGTTCATCTGGACAATGGTTAGACTTGAAAGAGGATTTTGACGACATTTAAGGCGAGGTGTAAACAATGGCAAAACGAAAAGAAAAAATTTCATATTGTAAAAAGTTTCTTTGTTTTGACATTGAAACGACTCACGAACACATAACAGAAGATTGTGACATAATCTATACATGGCATTGGTCAGTGATGGATAGTGACTATAACTATAACACATGCTCATCATGGTCAAATTTATATGATTACTTGCATAGCCAATATCAAACATTTGCAACTCAAGGCGAGAACCGAATTATTGTTTATGTACATAACTTATCATATGAAATGGAAGCTATAATAAGAAACCTAGAAGGACACACCATGACAGGCGGTTTCTACATGGATACGCACGAACCCTTATATCTTATCATTGATGATGTACTAGAGTTTCGTTGCTCATACAAGCTTACGAATAAAGGTCTTGCGGCATGTGGAAAAGACGTAGGACTTGAAAAGCTTGAAATGAACTATAAAGATATCGTAAAACCTGGTGAAACATTGCCGCAAGACAAAGAACGCTACACATATCGAGATGTTGAAATCATGGTGGCGAAAATCCATCAGTTGGAAGAACAGGAAGGTAAACCTTTTTACGAATTTCCATACACAAATACGGGATTTTTACGTGATGAGCTTCGCGCTATTATGAAAAAAGATGCTAAGTGGATGAAGATGTTTAGGAATACTTCGCTTGACTATGACAGATATGTGATTTGTCGAAAAGCTTTCATGGGCGGCTATACACACGCTAACTACATGTACGCGGGGCAAATCATGGAAAACGTTGATAGTTACGATTTTGGTAGTGCCTATCCTTTTGCCATAGCAACAGAAAAATTCCCAGTAGCACCGCTTAAACGCTTGCCAAATGCGAATATTTATGACTTAAAACGTCTACTCAACACAGATAATTATTTATTTATCTGCACCATCACAGCAAAGAACGTTCGCGCAAGAGGTACGATGACATACTTATCATCATCGCATTGTGAAGTATCAAGTGATAGTGTTTTGGACAATGGTAGAATTTTTAAGGCTGATATGATAAAAACAACATGTACTAGCCTTGATCTTGCTATTATTTTGCGAATGTACAAGATTGATGCAATCCGAGTAGATGAATGTTACTATTGTAGAGCTGATTATTTGCCATCTGGTATTGTTTGCACAATGTTAAAGTATTACAACAACAAACAAAGTTTAAAACATGTAAAAGGCGAAGAATTAAACTACGCAAAAGCAAAAAACCGCGTAAATTCTTTTTATGGTATGTTTGTGCAAGACCCTATTCACGATGTTGTTACACTTGACGGCACGAAGTGGACTTTAGACCACTGTGCTATCACAAACAAAGAGGAAATTTCCGCGCAACTTGAGAAATTTTATAAATCGTTTAGAAGTTTTTTACCTTATCAAATTGGTGTTTTTATACCCGCGTGGACACGCTATCATTTAATGCATGATATAGTGTCAAAGATTGATAGAAATGTGCTCTACTGTGATACAGACAGCGCGAAAGTTATCAATCGAGAAGAATGCTTGGAAGTAATAAACGGATATAACGAATATGCAAAATATAAGATTGACTTAGCAATAAAACGCTATGGTTTAGATTATAAACTACCAGATTTAGGAATTTTTGATTGGGAAACCGAAAAAACTGGTGCATGGTTGAAATTTAAAACTTTTGGCGCGAAGAAATATATATATCAAGATACTGATAACAAATTGTATATGACTGTATCTGGACTCTCGAAGAAAGCTGTAAACTATCTTTCATCAATCGAAGATTTTGAAATTTTTACAACCTTCGACAAAGATGTATCTGGACGTACAATATCACACCCAACAACAAACGCAATTCCTACATATGATAACGGGGGAACTTGGATAGAAGATACTACATATACTCTATCAATCTCACCCGAATATGGCGCTTTGATTGGAATAGACGTTTATAGCATCAAGCCGACAATAATAACAAAAGACGGAAAGAAAGAAAATACAGATATAGATATAAGTAAACGTTTAGAAAAGTTTACGGTAAAAACCAAACATTTATCACCAATAATATTAGAAAAGATAGGAGAATAACATGGAAATTGAAAATCTTTATATAACAGTAGGTGACGAAACCTATATAAACATTCCATCATTGTATACTTTAAACGCTGATGTTTACATTGTTTTTGGTGAACGCTCAGCTGGTAAAACATACTCTGTTTTCAAGGGATTGTTTGACGACTATAACGCGACTGGTGCGCAATTTGTATACATGCGTACACGCGAAGATTATCTTATCCGTGGTAGAGCATGGGGTGCAGTCGCCAACATCAAGCCGTATGTTGAAAAAACGCTATGGAAAGAAGAAGCGAACTTGAATTACTATAGTGGTGTTTACCGCAAACAAGAATTGGGACGTAACAATAAATGGGTATACTCACCATGTGGCTATAGTTCTTCAATAGCTTCATGGATGAAATACAAAGGTAATGGATACGATAGCGTTAAAACTATATTTTTAGATGAATTTATCGAAGATGTTGACACTACTACAATTATACCACTTTCCAGAAATGAATTTTTGAAAGGTTATAGTCAACAGCTTTCAACTATAGTTAGAAGAAGAAAAGATGTTAAAATTGTAGCATGTGCAAACAGTATCAACCCCAAAAGCCCTCTGTTTGATTATTACAACATTGATGCACGTAAACTAGAACAGGGAAAAGTTTATATTTTCAATCGCAAAATTGACGATGGTGATACACTGAAAATTTGTGTGCTGTACACCGAACCGCCAAAAAAAGCGCACGTGTCAAAGCATCTTGCCGTTTACGAGTCCCAAACAAACGACATGACTATAAACGGAGCTTGGCAAGAGGAAGTCTATCCTGAAATTTTTAATCACTTGTCATGGAAATGGTACGCGGAGTTGACGGTGAAAACCAACCGTGTCTATATAGCAGATTTTGGAATAACAGTTATTTTTCCAGAAAAACAACGTTGTCCAATGGTAATTGTAGACGGTAAATATAAATCAAAAAACAATATACTCACAAATGAGCTATATTTACCGACAACTAGAAAATTGATTGAGTGGATGTTATATTATAAACGCACTTCCCAAATCTGTGCGAGTTCAAAAACAGCATCAGAAAAATTCAATGACTTAATCAAACGTGTACTTATTGACAGAAATTAAATATATGTTAAACTATAGTTAGGGACTACCAGACAGACCGCGAAGAGCGGGGTAGTTGTGCAAACTGTCAGCACGGGCGTGGAGACACGCCCACCTTTTAGAAAGTGAGGTGTTGTGATGGATGTAAGTGCGGTAACACAAATAATTACAAGTGTAGGCTTTCCTATCTGCATGACGTTAATCTTATGCTATTACATTAAGTATCAAACGGATGTACATAAAGAGGAAACAAAAGAGCTTACAAATGCAATCAATTCTTTGAGAGATATGATATCGGAAATCAAAACAAAATTAGAAGATGAGGTGAAAGCATGACATATTATGAGGTTATTAAAAAAGCGCTATTTATGTTTTATCACCGTGATGAATATGCATATTTTTACGGTGCAAAAGGGCAAGTCCTAACCGATGAAGTGATGAACACACTTATCAGTCTCGAACCCGCCTATTTTTCAAAGTATACAACGCAAGAGTTAGCCGCTTATAAAGCATTCTCGCGTGGCAAAATTGGATATGATTGTAGCGGCTTCGTGTCCGCTGTCGTAGGTGTACAAAATTACAGCACCGGACACTATCATGACGGAGCAGAAAAGACTACACCGCTTTTAGGAACAGAAGGAAACGGATTGTATTCATCTTTTGGCGGTAAAGGTAGACATGTCGGCATTGACATTGGCTACGGTTTCTTTCTGCACATGCCAAAAGAGGGACACACCATTGAATTAGGCAGAATAGCAGAATATGAATGGGAGCACAGTTTTCACTTTGCGAATATTAACTATGAGGGGGCGAAAGCATGATTGATATTGATAAGATGGTAACAACTTTAAGTATTCCCGATGGAATGACAGTTGATGAAATGCGAAGAATTGTTGTAGACGTGCTCGATATGGCAAAAGCTTCAAATGAAGCTGAGAAAGCCATTGCGACAGAAAACGCAACACTAAAAACGGAAAATGACCGACTCAGCAAGCAGAACTTGGAGTTGTTCAACCGTGTGACAACTTCTATTTCTCCGTCCACAAAAACAAAGGATGATGACGATGACGAAAAAGAGGAAGTCACAACAGACGACATTTTAAGCTATTATAGCTAATGTATAGAAAGTGAGGTATAAAATTATGGCAAAAACAACAAAACCGCTGTCAAGCGCACAGCGCGGTGTCAATCTTTTTAACGATGCGAGAAAGAATTCCTCAAACGAATACATGAGGGCAACAGGCGAAGTTACCGTGGCAACGTCAATTTCTCACGCAATGACACCAATCGTAAAGTATGCACCATTTATGAACGAATTTCTGCACTATGTTGTAAACAAGATCGTCATACAGTCTGTGGAATCTAAGATGTATACCAATCAGTATGAAATGTTAAAAAAGGAAGGTTTTCCACTTGGAACTGATATGGAAATGAACTACGTCAATCCTGCCATGGGGCGTGATTATGACATTTCTCTTGGAGCAACGCTTTTACAAGTTACAAAACCAGACGTTAAAACTTGTTATTTCCGACAGAATCGTAGACGACAGTTTCCGGTAACAATTCCTCGTGAACTTATGGAAGGTGCATTTACATCATGGGAACAGCTCGATAGTATGGTAACAGGCATGGTAACAAGTCTTTACAGCGGTAATGAAATCGAGGAAGAAAACCTCATCAAGAAGTTAATCCAGACTTCTGTAAAAAATGGTGTTGTGATCAAGAAAGAAATTGCATGGGACGATAATGACCCTGCAAATTCATCTGTCACATTTATCAAGACAATTCAGAAAATTGCACTTGATATCACTCACGCAAGTAGCAACTTCAACAATTATCAAGCATACGCGACCGCACAGGGAATTGCAGATGCAACACCTGCTATTACATGGACACCATCTGAAAATCTCTATTTGTTTGTAAGAAGTGACGTTTTAGTTAACTGCAACGTTGAGACATTAGCGGGTGCTTTCAACATGAGCAAAGCTGACTTGGTTGGACGTGTGACACCTTTCCCAGACTTCAGCTACTTAGATTTTGAATCTGCAATTGATCATGTGACAAAGTACTGGAAAACCATTACAGACGATCAGAATATTTTAGCCGTATTAGCGGATGTTAATACTTTCGAGTACCGCGACAACTTAAGTACAAGTGGTGACTTCTACAATGCCGCGGGAATGTATCAGAATCAGTACTTAAACGTTTGGCAGACATACGGCATTAGACCGTGGGGAAATGCTGTTGCAATTTGTAAAAATGCATAAATAGGGGGGGATAATATGACAACTGTATACTTGTTCGACTCGCCATTTGACGACAGCGGTAAACACTTGTTGATCCCAGCAGAAAGAAACGCTGAGGGGTTTTTAAAAGAACTTCTCAGCGTTCTTCCTTATAAACGTTATGATAACGTGACATGGGAACGACAGGGGCAGACTTTTCGCTGTCCAGTCCGCGCGGATGAGTTGAAACGCTATAATTACATGGCATATCAAAATGAAACGAGACTTGAATTCGCGTACATCATTGATTATCAGTATGTAAACAATAAGCTGACATATGTAAACACATCTGTTGATTATTGGGCGACATACATCGACAAATACACATTCCATCCGTCACCAATTGTCAGACAACATCCGGCTTCAGACGGTCTTTTTGCAAACTTTTATCCCGAACCAACACAAGTTGACAGGTGGGAAATTGCACGAACTGAGTATGGATTTCATAAAGATGATGATGACAGCGTTTATCTTATGACAGCAAACGACACTGATACATACAAAGATAGATCGAGCGATTTCTACGCGGCAATTGCAAATTTCGCCATGGGCGATTACGGGCAAATCAATAATTTCTTTTCGTTGGTATCTGTCAACCCTTGCGAATGTGGCGGCATAGTCCAAAGTAACACAAGTAAGCTTTCAAGAGCACAAGCGTTAGAAGTAGTTAAACGCTATGCAAAATGTGGCAGACAGGAAGATATTATCGGAGCTTATCACGTACCTAAATTTTTTGCTAGTGACATAAGCGGCGAAAATCTGGACAAAGTTGACAACCGCACAGGTGTTTTAGAGCTAACACAATCTTTTGTTGAAAAACCTTTATGGAATAAACTATATACTTCCCCACAATTTAACAAATTAACAGTTAATTGCGGTGGTAGTGCTAAAGAATATGACTTTAGATATTTTGATGAATCTGCACTTTTAGCCAAAAAGTTTACGTTCAAGTGGGCGGCTAATCAATCCCAATTGGGCGGCATCGTAATTACACCCGAACAGTACGGAAACGGCACGAATGGCGACTATTCCCTTGCAAGTAGTACGTGGGATAGTGTTCAACTTTCGACTACACAGTTAAACAACAGTGGCGTCATGCGCGATTTTGGTAATTTTGGCGTGGCATCAATCGGAAATTTATTTTCTCTTGATATCAAGGGGGAACTTCAAGCCGCGGAAACTTTTGCAGAAAATTTGGGTGCAAAATTTGAAGAATCAGACCTAACAATTGGAAATCCTACTGGAACTATCGCAATGTATAACGCACTTTTCCCTATGATTTCTGTTGCATGGTATTATCCATCTTTGCAAGATATCAAAAAATTTAACAACTACTTCTGCATGTACGGCTACAACTACAATGGCAGTCTTGCCGACATTGTAATTGATTCGTTGCCAATTGTGAACTATGTACACACAAGCGGTGCGATTGTCACGGCAAATGACGCGCCACAAAACGCAATCGCATACATAACAAATCGCCTTGATAGTGGTGTGTGGTTTTGGCATGGCATTTCAAATTTTAAACACACTGATAAAATATTGGAAAATCATTTTCCAGAAAGTGAGGGCGGTTGATATGGCAACATATATTGGTGAAGCTTCAAAAGATGAAAACGGCAATTTATGGGGTGGTAGAGACGGAGATCAAAACGGACTTGAAGTCCGCGTAACAGGGTGGTTTCCACAAACTGGAGACGGTAGGCGCTGGGATTGGGTGGCACGTATTCGCAACCGCCCAGACGTCGCCCGTGGAATTGCTACACTTATGATAGAATCATGCGACAATCAAAATGTTGGTTACAATCAACATAGAAGGGAAACTTTTACAAATGAGTGTCGAAAAGTCGGGTGGAAACCAAAAGACGTTAAAGTACCTTGCGCAACTGACTGCTCTGCTTTAGTTGCATGTATATTAAATTGTCTTAATATTTTCGTTAGCACAAGTATGAACACATACAATGAATTAGAACAGCTTAAAAACACAGAGCTGTTTGATATATTGTATGACAGTAAATATTTGACAACAGGTGATAACTTGCAAGTGGGCGACATTCTACACATGCCTGGGCATACGGCTATAGTTGTACAAAATTCAGAATCGACACAGCCTGTTCCGGAAGAAAAGAAAGAAAATGAGCAAGTTGGTGCGCGAATGTGGATAAATTGGCAATATTTTGAATCTGGTAAAGAATATTCAGATATTAGCGGTTGGTATATAAACGGTGACGGTGGGCAAGCTTACGGGCGATATCAGTTTGACTATGAATACGGTTTAGTTCCGTTTATGCAATTTTGTGTGCAACAGTATCCGAACCTCTTTAGCGGTTTTCAACCGTACATCGATTTGGGAGTAAAAAATCCCGCACTTATCAATAACGCTGGATTAAAACAGCTTTTCATCGACTACACAAATAATCACTTGGCAGAATTTTCAAAAATGCAAAATTGGGCGATGTTTAACGACTATTACCAATTGATACGAACCAACATACAAAAACATTTGGGCTATGATGTATCTAACATCGGTGCTTATGCTGTTGGCACTGCCGCAAGTATCGCAATTCGCGACAGTGGTCATTGGGATGCTGTACAAGATATTTTTGTTGGCACAACAGGAAAAGAGACAGAAAGTGATTGGATAAAATTGGTCATGGCACGTCAAAACGCTAAAACTGGTTACTATGACGGAGACAGATGGACAAATACACAGTACAACCGCGTCTTTGCTGACATGGCGTCCCAAACAGGCGTTATTCAAATTGGCGAAGGTACAATTTCAGACTCAGACTCAAAAGCCCCCGTCAATCCGGCTGGTGGAAATGCTGGAAGTGCAACTGGTAGTGGCACAACTGAGGTTGTACAACCAACAACACCGCCCCCACCAATAGGGGGAATTGATGCTAGAAGCATGTTTTGTCCGTATTGGTCTTTGAAATACTTTGCGAATGTTTTGCCACTGAAAATTGGTAATTGACAATGACGGTCAATATGGTAAAATGAGGGTGGAAGTCTGAGGGCTGAGGGGTGAGGGGTGAGGGATAAATGCTCAACGTTCCACGTGGAACGTTGATTGTAGAAAGTGAGGTGTTTGAATGGCTAAAAGAAATATAAAAAATCAGAATACACAGACGGAAAATCTTTTAACTATCGGTTTGTATTATACTTTCTTGCGTAGGATTGCTGTTGATGCGTGGACGTTTGAGGGGTTGCCATTTGATGACGATGACGTTTACCGACATGCAAATAACATTCTCAATGAAAATTTTGTACTTGGTAAGTTAGGGGGACTCTGGAAAGAAGATGGATTTTATGTTGTCGGAGATTGCACAACATCAAGTACTAAGACGTGGTATGGCGGTGCAACAAAGTATCAATGTAAGACGTTCGTGAATACGGTTAGTAAAGACTTGAGCGAAGTTGCTACATTGACGGCTAGCTTGTCACCGTACACAGACTATGACGTTGTTTCCATTAACGGTTTATGTCGACACTATGCCGCGTTGCTTTACGAATGCGACAGGTGTATAAATGTGAATTTAAAGGCACAGAATACACCCGCCATTCTTAATGCGCCAGATGGACAGGAGCTAACGTTTGCCAATCTGTATGAAGAAATTGCAGGGCATAAACCAGTTGTTTATACGAGAGATATGTCACCTTTGAAAAGTCAGTATGACGATATACGTCAAATCGTCTACCAGACACCCGCGCCATTTGTTGCGGGAAATGTTGAGCAGTTAAAGTCTATGTTAATGTCGGATTTTATGTTTATGTTGGGTGTTAACGGTAGAACACAAAGCAAAGTTGCGCAAGTTTCGAGTCTTGAAGTTATGCAAGATGCACCTACACTTATGGTTTTAAGAAATTCCTATGAACAGGCGAGACAAAATTTCTGTGATCAATGTAACAAAAAATTTGGCTTAAATGTTAAGGCAACGTTTAATGACTCAAATATTGGTGATGTTGGTTTACTTGACCAATTCAGTGTCATGGACACAAACAGAGAGACAGTGAAGGAAGTTAAGAACAGCGGTTTAGAAGCTCAAGAAAGTGAGGGTGAGGATAATGACAATTCCAATGATTGACACTAATTTTTTGGACAATGATAAGTATTGGTATGATGTGGGGGCGGCTTATACGCTCCATGTATATGATATTTTGCAGAATGCTCAAGTCGGAAATGACAGGAAGTCTAATAAGAGCTTGTTTGATAATTATAATTTTGCGGCTTTTGGGCTTGACGATTATCCGCTTTTCAGTGAGGAATTTAGAAAGCCAATTAACGATATGATCATTCGGCATTTTCTGGAGTGGGAAATTGGTTATGAGACAGATTTTCTTTTCCGTGAGCACATGAGAGGTGATATGGCGCGAATTATGCCCGAACTGAATATCAAGCTTAAGGCACGGTTTGAAGCGTATAACGCAAAGAATATGTTTGAAACGGACAACAGCAAAAACGTTCATAATTCCGATGATTGGCACAAGTTTCTTGACACACCGCAAGGGCAAACGGATTTGCTCGATGACAATTATCTGACAAATGTGAGCAAAAATCATGTTGATGATAGCACAACTCACACGGGGTCAAGCGGAACAGCCGCGTCTAATGCACAGAGCTACACGACAGCGGTTTGGGATTTTGAGACGGAAATTTGTGATAAACTGAAACATAATTTTTTGGGGCTTTTTAGGTGATTGACGAAAGCGGAACTTGTGTTATAATGTGAGTAGAATTATGAAAGTGAGGTGTAACTATGGCGAATATACCTATTATCAATCCGCCTAACAAAGAGCATTTGGGCTTTTGTTGGCATCATCAATTTACGATTCCTTTGCTTTTTGATGATTGTTTGTCGCTTTTACAGAAGGTTTGCGCTTTGTGGGCGAAATTGAATGATGTTATTGACGCATTGAATGAATTTAATGACGAATTTAATGCGTGGGCAAAAAGTGTAGAAGAATCATTAAAAGATTTGTATGCGAAGTATGAAGCGTTGGACACTAGAGTAACAAATATCGAGGAGCAGTTGCAAAATATTCAGACTGAATTGAATAATATTAAAAATGACATTACAAATATCAATCAACGTGTAGACAATATCGAAAATAGAGTGTCAAATATCGAAAATGAAATTACAGATATTAAGCAGTCAATTTCCAACATTAACAATTCTATTACTCAGATTCAAGCTGACATGACAGCATTAGAGGCAAGGGTGAAAAAGTTGGAAGATTTGTTGAAGAATCTTAACATCATTCCACCTCAGACAATTCTTGATTTAACCGACAATGATTCAGTCTGGGCGACCGTTTGGGGCGCATGGTGGGACTGGTTTTGCACAAATATTATTGACTTCGCAAGCGGTGACAGTAAATCAAACTGGGAATTATCCAACAATTTAAAATGGCATGACACAGTGACAAAACCGAAACGAACTATTCAAATAGGCTATTTAGGTCAACCTGTTGCTCTTGTAAAGTTACCATTCATTGCGGTACGTAAAAGCGTCTGGACTTCTAAACCAACCATTCCACAAATAAATGCTGTTGCACCAAATTTCAAGGCTGATGCTTTATATCCCGCTAATGGTTTTTTCAACCTTACATTAACACAAGAGTTTGGGTACACGATGGATGAAGTTAAGCTTATGACAAGTTACATTCCTTTTTTAACTAAAGACAGTACCATTGTTAAAATTGATAATAAGTGGGCATATACAAGTTTTGCTGTACAAGCCGATGTACGTTTACAAATTCCAAAAACTGGAACTAATGCAAAACTTGCAATTGTGCCACAAAGCATTACCTTAGCGGCTGTCCCAAATGCAGAAGATGTATCAATTGCAACAGCTTGGGATTTATATATTTATTGTATCGCTGAGAATGGTTAATTAGAAAGAGAGGTATTATATATGGATTTATTGAAATATTTAGAACCAATGAAGAATTTACCAGACAGGTTTTCCAATCTTGCGTTTTGGCGTGGGGTGAGAAACTTAAAAGATTGTGTGGTTAATGCGTTCGAGTATGTGGATAGTTGGGGGGAAAGTATCGAGCATGATATATCATCATTACAGAAAACAAAGATTGTACGATATGCTAGTGAATACATTGATGATCTCCCCACTGTGAGCGTAGTTTACAATCTGGATGACCATTATTGGCATGGAAACGTTGGCGATATTTCAATTAACAAACAAGATAATGATATTGTCATTCCACTGGGGTTCACATTCAAGGCTTATAAAACAGATGCTACATTTGCTACTCACATTTTTTTACCTTTTGGAGATTGTGTTATTGATACCACACCTGCTAAGACTATTTCATTGAAGAATATTCATACCACCAATGTGACATATAATTTCAATAATGAGCCGCTTATTGCGAAAGAAATTTTTATATACGGCTATGGTGTGAAGTTCGGATCTTAATAAATACAGCCACCAATGGTGGCTGTATTTTTTGTTATTTGGTTGGGAATGTGATTTCAAGAAGATAGGTAAGGGATGCTAAGACGAATGCCATGCTCATAAACTCTTTTGAAGTTTCAACCTTTTGGACTTCTTGAAAAAATGATGCAATCATTCGTTTTGTTGTTTTGTCCTTGCCATATTTGAGAATTAATTCTCCGATTTCATCATACATCTGGTATTTCTGTTTTGTGGTTAATGCATCCATGTCAAATCCTCGCTTTCTTTATTTTTCCATTTAATTCTGTTTACGTCAATCTTATACTTATTGGCTCTGCCATAATCTTTGTTGATATATGCGTACGCTCCTAGAATATCATTGAAAATATTGTCTCCATTATAGGCAATTGTGTTATTATAAGCAAAAATTGTATAACCTTCGCGGTGTCGCTTATATAAGTTACACTCTAATGATTCCACAGTTACCACTGTCCATTCACTACCCGTATAACAAGGGATATAAACTCTCATGTTAGCCCCTCACTTTCTATCATCAACACCGCTTACGCGTATAATATCTACCAAAATCTTACTGCCGCGTGTTGCGGAAATGAATTTGTTTGCCGCTTCATTTTCGTTATTTCCTGTTACTGTTGTATAGTCATTTTGGTCAAAGTCTATGTCATAATACTCGATTAAATATAACTTCATGCTTTAACCTCACTCTCTCCTGTTAATCTCTTGTGGATATCGTCACGAGCCACCCAGTATTCAATCGTCATATAATTCGTTGATCTTCTGCCTTTATAGAAGCATGGTCTTGTGCGAACTACGCCTTTTCCATACTTTCCATTATATGCGTGTACGGTTGAACAACCATCGTTCATGTAGCCTGGAACGTCTGCACTTGTGACATAGTGCAAACCGCGTCTGTGACAGTAGTCAATTGTATCGTCAAGTAATGCGTTCATTTCTGGTACATTGTCGATTGTGTTGCGCTTATAAATTCCATAAAGATTCATATTTCCTTCTTTCTCTCCGTATAGCCGTTAAGTCAGCTGTGATATCAATACTTCAGTATGTATCTATTATATCTTCTCGATTTATGTAAACCTGTTGCTTCTTCAACCCTTGACGTCCATAGCCCACACTCAACATTGCACATGGAAATTTTTCTAGTAAAATAATTGATATAATCCTGAGAAATTTTGTTTTCGACAACTAACTCATTGTTTCTAATATACATTTTGTCAAGTCGTCTCTCATAAGCACTCACAGATTTGCACTTGTGCAAATCTTGAATCAATTCCTTGAGTTCTCTGTACAGTTTTAAATATAACTGTCGCTTTTCGTCAAGCATATCAAAATCGAGGTTGGCGAGAGTGTTGAGGCTAACGTGATGCCATTCGAAATTTTTAATTGCTTTTTTCTCATTCTCTTTATTTTTTCGACAGCAATATTCCATTCTATAATTTTCAGTGTCAAATCTTGTGCAAAAATGTGTACATACTCTGCACGGTAATGACATTTCATTGTGTTCGGGGTGTGCGGCTTTGTATTCGTCTGTATACATTAAATTGCGATACTCAAAATTTATAGTTGGGGTACTATGCGTTTCCATAAGGTAATTGATTCTGTCGTGTTCGGTTGACTCCTTGCTGTCTAAAATTTCCTCATATTCGTTATAATCTTCTGTTGCTTCTTCGATTTTTGAGGATTCTGAGGTTTCTGTTGCTTCAATATCTGTCTCATATGCAAGATCTTCCACCTTATCAAGAACTTTATACATTGACTTAACCTGTGTATCTTCAATTGTCATTTCTTTGGTGTGTCCCTTACCAGATACATAATATGTGATAACATCATCATCATCATATGCGCATACCCATGAATACTTACCATTTAATAAGAAAGATATCTGTACAGCGTGAATATCACAATCATCATCATGTGTGATAGCTGTTTCAATATTACCAAAACGCGCTATAATCATCTTCTTTAAACGATTGATATAATTCTCAGCATTCTTTACTAACATAGTTTTAACCTTTCTTCAAGTCTTTCCTTGACGTCTTTGTTTTTTCTTTTTCTCTTTCTGATTATATTATAGCAAATATCAGAATATAAACAATGATATAATTTAACCTCTTATCAGAAGATTTCTTGATATTATTTAGTTCATAGTTTGTTAATAATTGTGACATGATTTGTTCATACTTTCACACGC
>OGYV01001631.1_pt1 | contig 16423 bp, 21 predicted proteins | sample 1576651 | NCBI WGS metagenome assembly OGYV01 (sample SAMEA3541570, study PRJEB24748) | human gut metagenome | biome: human gut; feature: human-associated habitat; material: faeces | place: China | collected 2012
CAGTCATGTGAAACGGCATCAGGGAAGTTCTATGAAACTGTGGTTTGAGAGGTTGTGTGATATTATGTAGACGTTCACTTAGATGAAAGGAAAAATAAAATGTTTAAAGTTAACGCATACGTCACCGAAATTGAAGCAGATAATTCCTATGAAGTCGATATCGACGGCGTGTTTACCACCACTGTTGCTGATTGCGGTGATATTGATGATAGTGTGGTTACGTTTGATTCAGCTCTCACCACGGTTCTTGAAATTATGTACGGCGATTGCGATTTTAATTTCGTGTGTCGTAGTTATAAAGGTGGTGATTGTCGTTCATATGTTGTCGCGATTGATGATGGTGAATGATATAAATAAAAAACCGGGTGGCATTATTACCGCCCGGTTTTTTGTTTTATGCTGTCCATGTGGCGTGTACGCTCATGTTGCCTGTTTGTCCGCTTGAATTCATCATGCTTACTTTGGTGCCTAGGAATTGGTATAGGCGTGGCGTGGTTGTGCTACCCGCGCTTACGCCCCATACCCATACGTTATGCCATGTAGCAGCCCATCCGGGGAGGTCACGCCCGTTGCCCTCGCCTATGTTCGGTACGGTTCCGGCTATGTCGTATGTCACTATGCCGTTTTGTAGTGTTATGAATCCTTTTGCGTCACCGAATACGGTGTCTATCATGGCTTGTCGTGGTTTGTAATTGTCGTATGCGCCGTCGTATATGTATTTTGCTATGGTTTGTGCACCGAGTTGGTTTGGGTGTATTTTGTCTGAGCCGATTGAGCTTGTTTCGCCTTTTAGCCATAGGTAGGCGAATTTTAGTGTTTCGGTGTTTGGTGTGTGAGTGGTGATTGTTTCGGCACCGTTTGTGAGTCCTGATAGTTTTGTTCTTCCGTTAGCATCTATGTACCCCGCGTCGTAGAGCATTGGGACTATTAGTATTCGTGCGTTTGGAAAGATAGTTATCATTTGATTTACGCATTCTTGTATTTTGTTTTTAGCGGTGTTGTAGTCTAGTATGTCGTTTCGTCCACCGGCTAGCACTGCTAGTTTTACTTTGTTTTTGTCTAGTGTTGTGTCTGTGTTTGCGGTGTTTATTTGATTTATGAATGTACGTGTGTCTACGTTGAACCCCGCGCCGCTGACTGCGTAGTTTTTGAGTGTTAGTGTCGGTATGTATTGGTGCAACCAATACGGCCATGTGTTTTGTGGTGTGGTTGAGTCTGCATAGGAGTCGCCGAACGTTACCATATACCCGCTATTGTATTTGTAGTTGCTTATGGTGGTGTTGATTGTGATTATGTCTTGACTGTTTTTGTTTATGTCTTGACTGTTTTTGTTTATGTCTTGACTGTTTTTGTTTATTTTATTTTTGAGGTTGGCTGCTGTTGTGGTGTCGGTGACGCCTAGCGCGTTTAGGTTTGCTTTGTTGTTTTGTGCTGTTTCGGCGGTGGTGTCTATTTTGTTTTTGATCGCGGCTGCGGTTGCGGTGTCGGTTATGCCTAATGCTGTGAGATTTTTTTTGTTGTTTTGTGCTGTTTCTAGTGCTTGCGTTGCTTTACCGCCCGCAGTGTTTGCGTTAGTGTTGATTTTGTATAGATTATCGTCAATAATATCCATTGACGCGTTGTATTGGTCATTGAGGTTGGCCGCGTCGCCGGTTTGATATTTTTCTAGGTTGAAGTTAGTTGTGTAGTCGGTCATGTTAGTTGTCCTTTCTGAGGTTTGTTGGATGATTTATTTCTTCTTGTACTTTCAGTTGATGTATTACGCGGTCTAGTGTGCGCATTGCTGCGTTGTACCCGTCGCGTAGGTCGGCTAGGTCGCCTGTTTCGTATAGTGGCAGATGATAGAACGGTGTTTCTGTTGCCATGATTGTACGCCTTTACTTGGTTGGTGGAATTGGATAGCCCTCTGCGGTTTTTTTGAGCTTGCTGAGGTCGGTAACGGTAAATATTTCCGTTCCGGTACGATTTAATATGTGGTTGAGAGTGGTACCAAGTGTTTGCGCGTTAGTTTCGGTCAACCCTAACGCTTTTATGAATGTGGCTAGACCGGCTGGTAGCACGTTGTTGTTCAATGCTAGGTCTGCTTTATCGCTGACGCTTTTTATTGCCGCGTCGATTTTATCCATTGACACGTTGTATTGGTCAAGTAGATTTGCGGAATTTCCCGCTTCGTACTTTTCTAGTTCATAATTTGTAGTGTTAGCCATGATGTTCCTTTCATGAGAGTGGCGGGTATTTGTCGCCGGTGGTTGGATTAGTGACGCGTGGCGTGGCGTCATCGAATATGGTAAGGTTGCCGATTGCGGACGTTTCGTCTGTTCGGTGCTCGGCTAGTTTGCCGGTATTAATATCGGCTATTTGCGTGACTCGTGCGCCGTACACCGCTAGTTCGCGGTATAAGTCACGTAGCGCAGTTTTACTGTCAGTGTATTCGCCTTTAGTAACGTTCCATATTAGCTGTGTGTCTCCTATGTGGTCGATTTGTTCTTGCAGTTGCGCTATGGCCGCTCCGTAGTCGTTTATGTGCGCTTCAATGTTTTTTATTCTTGTATCATAGTCGTTCAATGTTTTGTTAATATCGGTTACGATTTCGTCAAGATATGCCGTTATGTGGTCGATTTCACACGCGATGTGTTTTATTATTTCTTCTTGACTTTTAGCATTCCAATAAAACGCGGGTATGGCGGGCGTGTACGGCCATACCGAGAAAAACGGCAGCAGTGGAAACATGTGCATTATCCTTTCAATAGTTGTTTATGTTTACCGTCCACAATGGGCTGAAACATGTTTCAAGATGTTCAAGCAACAATACGTCAATATCGACGTAATCACCGTTCCTTATACGATTGACTTTGTCCATGAAATCACCGTTTGCGATTGTCTCGTATTGATTATCGGTTGCGTTGCTTGCGTAGTCTTGGTTTTCAGCCAATTGTGTCGCGGGAAAATCACTGTAGACTGTCCGCATTTTATGCCATATGTCGCTGTCACTGAGAATTATATCAGGATTATTGCTTACAAGCGCATAAAGCGGGCGCAACGTCGGCATGATTTCTTGAATAAGACGTAAAAAGTGCCGCCGCCATCTTGACGGTGGCATCACGCCTAATTCCCTGTCATAGAAACGATTCTCGATTTTCTTGCAGCAGCGCGTGTATTGCGTGTCATCATAGGCAATGTCCCGCCATGACCAATCGGCATTATTCCAGTCAACACCGCCCGGCACGTCGAGCAGTTCGCCAAACGTGTATGTCATCACGCCATGAAAATCGTCGCGCGATTCGCATGGCTGATAAGGGTTTATGTCATTCTGCATGGTCATCGTCGTTCATTCTTTCAACGTTCGTCAAGTAACTATAGTTGCGGGAAACATTGTCTTCGTTCCACACAACCTGTATCGGTTCCTTGAAATATTTTCTGAATCTTGTGTTGAGAATGTCGCATGCCGCGCGCCGTTCTTCAAGCTCGCTGAGTGCGCGTAGGTCAGTCGGTTCACCGTAATCGTTGATTTCGTCGGCGGTCTGCCGTTCCATTTTCAACGGAAGATTTTTAATGCCCAACGATTGATAGAACGCGTTCCAAGTGTTTTGAATATCGTTCTGCAATTCCATGCCGATATATTCGACGTTGGTTTTCAGCACGTTGGCTTTCATGGAATCGGTGAAGCCCGGTGTCGCCATGATTGCCATTTCACCGCCTGAGATTTGCTTGATAACGTTGACGCCCGCCGTCTGCTGTCCGGCTGGAACTTCAAGGATGAACGGCGTTTTCTGATTGAAACGATTTTGCCGCCGCGTCATGTACAAATCCTCGATTTCATGCGCGAAAAATTCAATAGTCGGAATGAGTGGCGTGCGCGCGCGGTTAGCGTAAATGAAAACACCATTCGAGTTGTTCACCGGAAAACGCCACCCGTTAATACCGTAACTATCCCATTTCTTCGGTTTGTAATACACATTGAAATTCGATGTAGTCACCGCTTGCGTGCTGAAAAATACACCCGGCTTGCTATGCGGAAACGCGATTGTGGCGTAACCGAAATACAATAAATTGTATTCCAAAAACCATGCGTCGCACGTTTTCGGCAGATTCAACCACTTAAACCTTGACAGCGCAATATTCAGCATTTGCGAATACGCCATCGAATACGCTTGCGAGTTGAGCGCTTCGGATTGCTGCCACATCGGCGCGCCACGTTCGCCCAATTCCGCACGGGTCAACGGCCTTTTATGTGTGCGTTTACGTCCCATGTTTTCCCACCTTATAGATTGTCGTGTACGAAGTCGCCGCCGACTTCCTCGGGTCTGTTCCATATTGTAACACCGGAGCTGAAAATATTCCTGATTGTCTGCAATTGTTCGTTTTGCGCAAGCGGGCAAAGCGTCCATATGTCGGCAGCTTGCCAATACGTGAAATGCTTGCAGGGCGTCAACGACGGCTTGTTGTAGAGTTTGTTGCTTGCGATGCCATAGCGTAGCATGTAATCGCCCGCCGCCGCTATCGCGCCGTTGTCTTCGGTGACGATTTTCACGGTCATGGTGTCGAGTCCCGTGGCCTGCCTGAAATTGTCGCCGCCATACGCGCCAACGGGCTGGGCGGCATGGTTGAGCAAGTCGCGCCATGCGGCATTCGTGTTTGAGCGCGTGTTCATCATGACACGTTTCGCATTATCCACGCTCTGATTGCGTGACGCCGACGCGTTCGCATTCGATGTGTTCGCATTGTTGGCCGCAACGCTGCTGTTAGTGGCATTGCTTGCGTTCGTGTTGTTGGTGTTAAGCGTCGTGGCTTGAATGTTCTGCGTGCCCGCCATTGCAATACTGACGGTGTTCGCCTGACCATTGTATTTTTTCGATGCGAACGCCGCTGCATCATTGTACGCTTGCTTGTAAGCGGCTTCCGCCGACGTCTTGGATGCGCCGGTGGCGAAACTCGCGCCTGACAAGCCTATGCTTCCGGCTGCGCCGAGTCCCGCCGCCACCATTGGTGCCGCCGCGCCGCCGGTCGCCGCCGTCACCGCTATGCCGGTTGCCGCCGTGCCTATCGCGCCTATTGCGGCGGTGACGGTACCAATCGCACTCGCCGTGATTTCCGTGTTTACGAGTTGCGTTGTCAAATCTAAGCTAGCCGTGTTCATTTCATCGATTTTGTTGTTAGATGCACTAAGTAGCAAATTTTGCTGTGTTACGTTGTTTTTGTAGATTGCGTTAGACGCATTATTGGAATTGGCCGTGACGGTGGAATTAAGCGTGTTCGTCAGATTCGTGTTAGCGATACTGTTCGCATTGCTTCGGTTAGTGTTGCTCAATGCAACGTTAGCCGAACGTGCGCCGTTTTCATACGATATAACGGCGTTTTCACGCGCTTGCGCAACCTCTCGATTGTATGCGTCGGCGCGGTGCGCGTCGATTGCGCGACGTTGCAACGCGTAGGTAGGTATGTCGTGCGATATAAGCGTTTTGAGCACGTCCGCGTTCGGCACGTCGGCGGCAATGCTAGTACCGTTGATAGCGTCAATGCTAATGGACGCGTCACCGTCGCTTCCGATTCCGTCAAGCCATGCGATTTGCCGTAATATCGGATAGCTTAGTGATGTGACAGTTTGTACTGAGAGTTGTCCGCAGTCCGCTATTTCCACACGGGTTTTGTTGCCGATATTGTCGGAAACCTCTAAGTGCGCATAGGGTGCAAGATATAATCTCGTTATTTTAGCGTATTCAGTCGTGTATCCAAAATCGTTGATTGTCAAATCAATATCTAATATTTTCGTGCGTTTACCGCTGACCGTATGCCATTCGACGCCATTCACATTTACGCCGCTGTCAAACCGCAGCATGTTTGCGGTGGCTACGAACACCGCTGTAATCTGTGACATGATATGAGGGTAATACGCAAAAAGCGTATCGAAATAATCGCCCGAGATTTTGGACGATTCGAGCGCATACATGCTCACGTTGCTGCTAGTGAGATTATCGACGGAATTATATGACGTGCCCATGCCCGTAACGTTTGCCGTGGAAATATTTCCGGCACCCCACGAAAAACCGTTAACCGTGCCGTCATTATTGCTGTATGTCGGGCCACTGTCCGTAATGCTCGTACCGCGCATATTACTCATGGTTTGCAATTGTTCAGGCGAAAACGTTGCGGCCACACAGATGTATCGTGTACCGTTTTGCAGATTAACCGGTGTGCTTTTCCTGATATTTGATGCAGCATTGCCATAGTTAACGTCGGGCAACGTGAAATCACGGCAATTCGCGCGCGGGTTTTTCAACAGTTCTTGCGGTGTCGTTTCCGTCAACGGCGCGTGTCCGCGTGACAACAGCAGTCCGTTGATTGTGGTGCTGTTGATATAGTCCGTCCACACGTCACGCATAAGCGTGCATGTTGTCGTGTTCGGTGCTTCCGCGCGCACGGAAGTGATGAAAAAATGATAGCGTGTCTGCACATCGGTTTTCTGATACGGCGTATTGATAATGTCATGTGAAAAGTCAACGACAATGTAATTATACTGTTGCGCCGTCATGTAGGGCACGGGCAATTTTATGCCGTCCGCGTCGGCGCGTGCGATATACATGTTAGTTGTGAGCTTGACGGTTTCGCCGTCCAGTTTGTCAAACCATGCATCTCTTGTATCGTCATCGGTGAATTTCACGACGTCGTGGTAATCATCATACCAATTCACACGGCACAGTTTGATTACCGTGTTTGGTGTCCAAACATTGTAATCGAAAACGTTGCGGTACTGCCCGTATACGCGCGTGTCCGTATCGGGAAATACCGTTGCGTTTTGCAGATGTGGAAAATCCATATCGTACTCTTTCTATATATGAAAAAATGAGTGGTGCTTCACATGAAACACCACTCATTTTATACCATAGTCGATTCAGACTATTCGACGGTGAACGTGCATGTTGCGGAATGTTCCGTAGTCTCGCCGTTCGGATTGACATACGTGGCGGTACCCGTCACGGTAATGACATCACCGGCCACAAGGCCGTCACGCTGTACGTGCAAGCGTGCCTGATCATCCACGAACGTATTGACGTTGAGGTCGAACGCCGCACCGTGCGACTCATCGCCGCTTGCGGCATGATTCGCCGCGACATCGTACGTCGCCGCGTTCGGCGCAACCTGAACGGCGGTGCCCGTCGGCTCGACGGTGGCGGTGAGCTTCGGCGTGAGCTGCATAAGGTCGCCCGCCTTGACGCTTCCCGTGGTCGGGGTCAGCGTGAAGCCGGTCACGGTCTGAGTCACAACCTTGATGGAAGTACCCGCATCGGTGGTGAACAACGCGCACGGTGTGAACGGCGACACGCCATAAATGCCCCAGTGGTTGAGATACAGCGTGTTGGAAAGTGTTTGCGGATTATAGAACTGAGTAGTGCCGTACAGCGTATCGCGAACCTGATACCAATCGGTTGAAACAAGCAACGCCACCGCGCCCGGAATGCCAAGACTCGGTACCTGAATGATACGATACGGCACATCGGCCTTATCCAACTGGAACACAGCCGACAACGCGTCAACATCGAGCGACGCGAGATATTCCGGCTCAATCAGCAACACCATTTGTTGCGGATTGGCATACGCCGGAATATCGGTAACGTTCAACGCGTTGTACTGCGTAGACGGAAACTGCATACGCCCCGCGGTCGCACGCAATGCCTTAAGCAACGTCTTAGCAGTCGTCTCATCGCTCGGCACCGCGTCAAGATGTACTTTGTAGAAACCAAGATTCTGCTCATAATGACGAATCAGCGCAAGCATGATGTTCATTTCATCATAATTATCACTGTTGCGTGGCGTTTCCATAATCTGCGCAATGAAACGATTCAGACCGAAATCATCAATGAACGCCTGCCGCAATTCGTCATCGGTCCATGAAATCGGGTATTGGTCCTTGCGGTTCATTTCATAGAACCACACCGCCGCTTCGGGCCGATGCATCTTCAAAAGGTCTTCCGCATCATCCTTGTACCCGTGCGCCTTAATCCACTTGACTGCGATTTCCTGCACGGTGCTGCCCCAATACAGATTTTCCTTTTTGAAAACCGCAAAAGGATTTTCAAACGGTGCGTTCTGTGCCATTACGGTGAGTCCGATACGATTGACCATGCTCCAAACACAGTCGTTGAGATATTGCCGATTCATCGGGTCGAACAAATACCGCGCGGTGTTCGCCACACCGGTTTGCGTCGCGCTGGGCACGCGCTGTTGATAATCGTCAGTGTTCTTAAGACGTACTTTATCCAAAATGGTTGCGTTGTCTATTGCCATGTTTCATTCTCCCTTCAGAGCGTGTAATCGAGATTTTCCAAGTCCTCTGCCGCCGCTTGCGCGATTGCTTCCGCCGCGTCGTCGTCGTTTTCCTTGACGGTCGCGCCGTTTTCAACCATTTGCGCGACGGAATCGGTGAAATTGTCATAGATACCGTCGATTCGTTCGCTGATTGCGTCCGTACGATCGCCTATTGCGCTCACTTTGTCCAGCACGTCGCGCAGCATGTCGCGCAAGTCATCGAATTCGCCTACGCGGTGCGTTTCGTCGGGGGTGAGGTCATCGCGTTCGGCGATGTCCTTTTCCTCGGTTGTTTCGTCATCCATTAGCGTTTTCCTTTCATATATGAAAAAGTCGTACCGGTATGCAACCGGTACGACTCAAGAATAGCATACTTGTGACATGTTTCATAGCGGTAGTCGGCGCGCTTTTCCCTCACGGCCACATCATCGCCGGAGCCAACCGTGGTTATCGATGATGCGTTTTAGCGATACCACTATGGCACCTCACGTATGCCGTGTTTATTTTACACCGAAATTCTTGAGCATTTCAAACACGGCGTGTTGCGTTTCCACCATGTCATATCTCAGATAACCTAACGCGTAATACGATGTAAGATTTTTAATCAACTCTTTTGCCATATTCGCAGTGAGGTAATTCAGTTTGTTATCATCTCGTGTGATTGCAAAATATGGCACATGTGCGCCGCCGTCGTATTTCATAGAAAGAAAAATATATCCGCAGCGCATATCGACATATACCCCATATTCTTGCTTAAACCAACGGAACACATAAGTGAGTTTCGCGTGCTTATGCGGTTTTTCGATAAAATCGGTATCAAATTGTCGAAACTTGTTTTTCGCTGTCATATCATCATTGTTTTTCAGCATACGCCCCGCAACGGTGTTCTTTGCCTTTTGCTCGGCATAGTCATCGTCTCGCACGTAATCGAACAGACATGTTTTGCCGTCAAGCCATTGCAGTCCATACTCGGGATTGAGGGGCACTTCATAACGTCGAAAATACGGATTGAACGCGTCGCAAGCGTTACCTAAAAGGAATACTCTCGGCTTACGTAGTTCGGTATCATCGGCACGTTCGCGCGTCACGGTATCCACGATTTTCGCTAATTGTTCAAACTCGTTTTTCAAATACGTGTGGTATCTATCGTCATTATCGATAATAAATTCATCCATGCAAATGTTGCGTACGCCCACGTATGTGCTTTTCTTTTTTCGCTGTTGCATGGTCAAGGGTATAAAATAACCGCATATCCGCCACGGATTTTCTTTTTTGCCGGTTTTCTTCCGTCGTATTTCAGCTGTTTTATTGGTTGTACGAAATTCATAATCGGGAAAAATATTATCCTTTATAATACGATCGAAATAGTCTGCGGCGACATCGTTGTTTTCCTCACGAAAACGGGAGATTTCCGCAAAACAATATCCGTTTTTCAAATAATCCTCTATCATATATTTTCTCATACCGTAGGTTTTACCTAAACCGCGTGCGCCGATAATCATGTTAACGTCTGCGTTTCGCGGCAATATTACGGTTTTAAGCCGATCATAATAATATTTCGCCATCAATACTCACAATCATAGGTTTACCGTCCCGCATAATAAGCTCGCGGGGCATTGTTTCCACATTTCGATTATACGTGTTTCGTATGTATGTCAGATTCTCGCCGTTTGCCTGTTTGTCCGATTCGCCCAGCCATCTACCGGACGGATACAACGCTATCGCTTCGGGCGCATCAACATGGTACGTCGCGCCCTGATAATCGGTGACGGTGCCGACGTATGTATCCCATACATGTGGCCGATTGCGTTGCAACGTGTGGCATATGTCATAATCGACTAACACATCATAGCCGAGCGACATTTGTACGGTTTCCGCGAAGCCGTGCCCCGCATGCATGATGTCGGCAATAAAATCTTCTATGGTGTACATGCCGTCCGGTCGCGGAAGTCCCGCGCAAGTGACATGCACGCGCCCGCCCGTGTCCAAACTGACACGTGCTTTGTTCCACAATTCCATATGCTCAGCATACCGAGTTGTACCGCCGCAATCCTCCACTTCAAATTTTCCGATATGTTCCAGCGTAGACGCCATGTCGGGCGCGGTGTCTCTGACCCGTCGCATGGTAATGTTGATAGCGTTTTCTATTGCGGTGTGCAATGGTTCGAGCGCGTTCAACAGTTCCATGTCAGACACGTCATTGGCGCAGCTGATTTTCAGACTATCGGTATCGCCGCCCGTAACCGTGACGCGATTATCGAAATGCCGATGTAGCAGCATCATGGCTATCAGCAAGTGCATTCTGCTGCCCGCAACGATTCGCATACCGTAAGTGTAGAGCACGCGTGGTGTTTTCGGACGTTTTTTCGCAAAATTCTCGGGGGTGCAAACCGTGGTTTTATCAACTTCAAGTTCGCCGGTTTCCGTCACGCGATAATCAGCTTTCATGACATCTTGTGCCTGAGTGCCGTAAATCCCGTTGAATTGGCCTTTAACGGTGCTACCGTAGTATGATTGCAAAAATTTCATGCTTAACGTGCCCGTCTTAGCGTCGCGCGCGATTCCATCGGGTATCGAATCGGGTATTTCATCCGCGTACGCCGTGCCCTCATGATAATGTTTAATCAGGTTTTTCACATCGGTTTTTCGAGCGAAAAGCATATTGGATTGCAATGTCACGTAATCGGGCGGAATGATTGTTTTAGTGGTACCCTCCCCATATAAGACGCGCATTTCATCGTACTCATATACTTGCGCCACGTTCCATAATTCAATCTCGTTGACGTGTAATATGCATTCATCCGCACAATACAGCTTACCGAAAGCATATGTCGCATTAACAGCAGTATCAACGTAACCATGCGCCCTAATGCTGTTTTCCTGTGTTTTCGCACGCTCGTTATTGGCATAATCCGTATCCGCTTGCAACGTTTTTACGAATTTTGAACGCGGGCAGATTGCAATACCCCATACATCGAAACATGTGTTTTTACGTAATCTGAGGTTCGTAAATCTTACTGCCGCATGTACACCCGTACGGAACGGGTCACTATAATTCGCCAATACGTCTTCAAGCTGCGTGTTAACGATACGTTCACACGCCACTTGCAAAATATCAGACGGTATAGGCGCAAACTTAACCGGCAATCGACGCCCATTAATGAAAGCATGATGCATTGACGTTACATCCAAGGACGCGACATTATCCACAACCACGCTAGCGGTTTTCGCACTCGTAAACGTCAATCCGCCACGAAAACACGACTTACGCAAAGCATAGGACTCATAGTTTTTCGGAAATTCCTGATTGCAAGTCAGCTCGAAAGCTCGTTGAAGCGTCATCTGTTTACCGCTCTGCAACGTGATACGTCGGCCGCCAATCTCACGACGTGCCATCTGCCGCACAAGCGATGTCTTGGTAAGCACACGGCAACCGAGCATGTCCGGCGTAAGCCAATGGTTCGCGCGTAGCAGCCATTGCAGATATTGGGGTATCACTTGCACATCACGTCGTGCGTAAAACAGTTCTTCCGCGGTCAGTGGCGTTTCTGGCGTGCGCGGAAGCGTGTAATCCCAGTCGCCTACCGCTTTCGGCAAACCGCATGTTTCGCCCATTGCGCGAAGTCCGCCCATTTCGAGATAAAACGTATCCCAAAAACGGCACACCACATCATCGCCTATATACAAATCAAGCGTATACACGCTAGTTGCCGTCTGCGCATTAGCGGTAATCGTATACGACTGCGCCAATTCCAACATAAGAGTTTGCATGTCGAACATAAGATTATATGCCGCGATTATCGGAACATAACCGTGCGTACGCCCATGTTCAATGAGATTATCAATGTACGATAGCGCTTCGGACGTACGCCGGTAAAACCGTACATCGTCCGTATCGGGGGTGTACGATTCCAGTGGTGTGCTGCGTAAATCGTTGAAAATGTACAATATCGGATACGCACGCGTTTCGGCACCCGTGCCGATGTTCGTTGTTTCGGTGTCGAATATTGCCGCTATCCGAAAATCCTTGCGTTCTTTCATCATCGTATTACGTCAGGTGTGACCAACATAAGCCATATCGGGCTACCGCCGTCAACGTCCGTATCGTCTTCCAATTCGCCCGCGTGCATTTTCATACGTTTGGCGTATTGCAATGCTTTTTCGTTTCGTGACATGATAGTGTCAAATAATTCACTCAGCGAATCGGTGTCATATGCTTTCATGATGGCTTCTAACCGTTTGTTCGGGGCAACGTCGGGACGTTGCCATACGTTTTGTGTGTATCGCCAAAATATCTTGACTTTTTCACGACTTAGATCATCGCCAAGCGCACTCGGTAGCCCCTTGGACGCCATCCGCATTTCATTGCGAAAGATATTGAACGAGCGTGCGCGTTCTTTCGCGCGCCCTTTGCCGCCGCGCACGTCTTCGGTTTGTCGAATCAGCGCGTCGACTTTTTCATTGGCGCGCTGATACAATTCGTCACGCATGGCAGCGTTGCGGGTGCGGCCTACATATGTGTTTTTCAGCTGCGTTTCAAGCCGTTGGATGTAAGCGCGTCGTGCGCGTGCTTCACTTTCGGGCATGGTGTCGGTAATGCTTTTTTTCAGACTGTTTATCGTACGCCGTACGCGCTTGCGTTTCGCGGTCAAAACATCCGCTTGTTTATGCGGTCTAGGCATGTTCACCACCTTATAAAAAAAGTGCCATAACATGTATGGCACTTTTGTTTCATTCCGAACTACTTGATTTCAAGCGATTTCGTGGAACGCCCGCCGCCTAGCGACGTCTGCTTGACTGCAACGGTGATGCCGTCCGGCGCGTTGAAATCGGGGAACATATCGTAGATATCCAGCACGCTTCGGTAGATGCCCTGTGACTGACTGAAATACGTCTTGCCGTCCTTTCCGAAAAGATAGACGTTTGCGCATTTCTGCCCAGTCTGAGAACGGACGCCCGGCGCGATATAAGCGCCAATAACCGTCAACGGTTCCGCGCCGCGCCCGTTCAGCGACAACGCGCTGTTGCGGGCGTTGACGATGGCGCGTTTTCCCTCAAACGTGCTGTTATCCATCGTGCAAATATAACGATAGTTGACAGCGGTGTTCTGTGCGGTCTCATTCACGGTGTTGTCGTTCATCTGTTCGTTTTCCTTGTTCATTTCGGTTCCTTTCAGAATTCAATTTCTTTGTTGTCGTTGTCGTTGTCGTTGTCGTTGTCGTTGTCGGTGCCGGTTACGTCAGTCGCGACACGTTCGGCATGTTCGATGAACGTTTCAACGTCCATCACGTACACGGTCTTATTGACCGTAATATCGTCAACCAATACGTTAACGATGCCGGCGTCCATAAGCACTTTAACGGCCATTTCAACGTTACGAACGTTTCCGTTAGTGTGGAACGTCTGTGCCACGCCGTCCCGGTCATAATAGCTTATGGTGCTGTCAGCGATTACCTTACGAATCTTTCGCATGTTTGTTATCCTTTGTATCTGTTTTATGTCAACCATTTTTTGGCGACATAAATATTTATAGCACAAAAATCGGCGTGCGCAAAAAAGCGACACGCCGATTATTGATAATGATTCTCAATAACGCAAAATCTGACCCGGATAAATCAAACTCGGGTTAGACAAGCCATTAAGCCCGGCAACCCGCGCCCAATCACCGCCGAAAATCGACCACAAAGACTCACCGGACACAACCACATGCGTACGCGCCATATCCGGCTGCGCAACCGTGCCACCGCCGTAACACACGGTTTCCCCCGGATAAATAACGGACGGGTTCCCGGACGCGTATCCATGCCACGACTGCCACGGCAACAGTCCAGTACGCTCGGCAATACCCGACAACGTGTCACCCGACGCAACCACCACGCAAGCAGACTGCGACACATTCACACCGGAATTCGTTTCCGGTGCGGACACATTCGCGCCGTCGCCACGCGCGTATGCATCCCACTGCCATCGTTCGCCCCTAAAATAATTCAAGTCCAATCGTCCGGCATATCCCGACACATAACCGTTCGACGTGTACTGGCGCATGGCTTCGCCATACGCACCATACAGCCACGGCGTTTCCTGATAGCCGGTTACAGCCATTGACGCATACTGTGCAACCCACACACCGCAATGCTCCCGTACGAACGCACTAAGCTGCCCCAGTGCCGACGCTTGAACATAGACAATCGGCCATACCTGTGTGCGGTCATGCACGCGACGCACCCACGTTTCAATCCATGCGCCGTTACCAAAACTCGGGTTGTCCTGAGATTCCCAGTCCAAAACAAGCACCGCGTTGCCAACGTATCCGCGCACGTTGTCAATGAAAAAGTCAGCTTCCGTGTTCGCGTCACGTCCCATCGCGTAATGATATACGCCGATACTTTTACCGCTATCGACCGCACGTCCGAGCTGATAATTCGCGGCTTGATTCACGCCATTGGTCAAACACATGTTGTTGAAACCGCCGACACCCCATGTAGCGCCCGCCACAATGAAATCAGCGTCCACCGCCGCCGTGTCAATGTCACACTGCCAATTGCTCACGTCAATACCACGCATATCCGCGTTAGCAGACGGTACCACAGTCAGCAACAACGCACAAACACAAGCTAACACGCTACGCCATATTCGACGCATCATTATCCCCCTTATTATCCTTAAGCAATACAATAAGTTCTTCGGTCAGCACATTGTTCTTAGTCATCAAATCATTAAAATCACTGAACGTCGTAGCGATAAACCACGCCATACCACAGCACGCGACAATCGGAAAACCCACGCTTCCGACAACGGTTACAATCGAATTAATATCCATCAAAACACCTCACAAATAAAAAAAGGTCATGACACATCGAATGACATGCCATGACCCAATATATCACAATCGCGTGGCCTATCCGGGAATTGAACCCGGCACGCACATCTTATAAGGATGCCGCTCTAACCGCTGAGCTAATAGGCCATCACCTTACCCCTCCCACGCTCCCCGCCGCATCAAATCAACCATATCACGACAATGCGCAAACACATAATCGGACACGTACGAATCACATTTAAACCACTTCGTACTCATGTCAACCGTCTTAATACGACGCTTACCACGGCACCTGTGCGCTTTAATGAAATCGCAAGCATTACGTTTGCAAAACATGGTCAATCCCTCTCTAGCAAAGGCGTATTAGCCAATGCAATGGCATCACTTAGCATCTGTGCACAATCATTCGTATTATATGTACGTAAAGACACTGCGTCCTTTAATCCGTCCGGCGTATAAAAACTAATATTACACCGCAATTCATACACGTTACGAAATGAACATGAACAATACCACAGCTCAATATCGCCATCTTTAAACGAAGAATGAAACGTGGCAATTTTCTTATCGTTCTTAATCATTACAAAACCCCTTTCGTAATCATCGATTGATACGATATCCCAAACATACCGCACCCGGAACGTAAAACACGCCATCGGCCAGTACATCCCTAAGCCCGTATGCATCAATGCAATCAACAAACCGAGTTTCGATTAAACAATCGGACGCAATATCAACAAAATACACAAACACATCGTAAATACTATTCACGTTAAAATCAATCGAATTAGACAATGCTTCAATATTCATGAAACTCATTTTGACTCTCCCTTGTTTTAATACTTCCATACCGTATCCCGTACAATGGCCGACATTTGACCCTTAGGTAAATCATCGAACGCAGTAGGCCACTCAAAATTATGTCCCTTAGCGATATTGAAAAGAATCAAACCAGCTTTACAGTAATTCCACATATTCGAATCAAGCCCGCATTCATCAATATATGCGATAAACATTTTTTCGTAAAATTCTCTAGATTTATAATTCGACATTTTATTTTTTCCTTTCCTTAACTTGATACTCATATAATACCACACCACACAACACGACACGCCCAAACCGCACCGCAATCCCACGCACACATCCGCGTACCACACCACACCGCACATGTCAAACACACACGGCGTGTCGCACCCCCGTACTCGCTTAATGGGAACCATTCTCAATATGGGCTGTCTAGCCGCTAAAATATCACCAGTGACAGAATCTTTGTCGCGATGCCTTCCGCTTTCTCATAAC
>OGYV01001635.1_pt1 | contig 16380 bp, 45 predicted proteins | sample 1576651 | NCBI WGS metagenome assembly OGYV01 (sample SAMEA3541570, study PRJEB24748) | human gut metagenome | biome: human gut; feature: human-associated habitat; material: faeces | place: China | collected 2012
ATAATTCGGTAAGACTGTTGCAGTGTTTAAGTCACATTCATAATACACTTTTGCAATTTCATTCCAAGTTTTACACGTTTCCAATGTCATCATTGTTCTTAATTTGATTTTAAGAAAATTCCATTTATCTAACCCTATTACATACATTGATATCGACCTCACTTTCAAATAAATCATCGTTTCATGTGTTATGACAACCAATAGGTTTTTCACCTCTATTTATCAATTCTCGTCTTAATGCTTCTATTGTTTTTCAAAGTTCCCAGATTTTACACGAATATACCTTTCTGCTGGTGTATAATTATCTTCCTGTAAGCCTTCTATTCTTATTTTCACAGTTTTCGCACCTTCGTTAGAATCAACGATTGTTGCTTCCATTTTAACTTTGTCGCCAATGTTTACGTTCATATTACTCTCCAATCTTCATAGAAAATCCTCATTTCATGTTATTTGCTTTTATTATTTAAAGCATCTATAAGACCCTTCCCATTCTCCATACTAGATAATTTTAATTCTACATCAGCTATCGTACTAGCAGAAACCATTTTAACAAACTCAAATGATACTTGCCCGTTATTGTTCTCTGCTACTACTTCAAGTCCATGAATTAATGCTTCTAATCCAGCTTTCATACCACCTAAGAAAGCTAATTGAATATTATTATCAATTTTTTCCATGTCTGCCTCCATTTTTCTTTACTAGATTGTGATGTATATTCCGTCTCTTTTATCCCATGCGAAAATGGAAATATTTAATAATTCTTCCGGTAATTCAGATACGTCACCTTTGAATAAGTCTTTATCTTTAATAGTAGAAACAATGATTAAGTTTGCATGACTTCCTTTTCGATTATTCAATAATTCTTTTAGTGTTGGAGCTTTTTCCATAAATATCACCTACGTTCATCTTTGTACTTCTTCGTCCATGGTTTGTTCTTCTACTTTTAATTCGTCAACAATATCATTTATTCGCTTTGTCCATTTATTCTGTTTAGAAATGAAAATACTACGTTCTAAGCCAGAAAGGATATTTTCTTCTTTCGCAATATCATATGTCGTGCGTTTATCGTAATTTGCTGCAATGAACGATTTCAGTTTAAAGTCTGCTCTTTTATAAATCTTCTTACTAATTCTATAATTCATAATATTGTCCCTTTTTTCTGTTGAAACTCTTGATTCATCACAATCCTAATGTTCCATAATTTCAATTACATCTGGATTATCCTCAAACCATGAGTTTTCATCCAATTTCCAGACAAAAATGTTATCTCTCTGTTCATCATAACAATCGCTATGTGCTTTATAAGCAACTTTAACTTTTTCTCTTGCGTCATCGATACTGTCAGCTCTTACAATTCCAGTAGCCAATGCATCTACTGTATATCCATATAAATTTCTAACGCCCATATATCATCACTCCTCCCAATCTAATTCTTCATCGCAATTCACAATTGCAGGAATTATGTAATTACTTGGTGTCGCTCCATCTGAACAACTACAATACATTCCATGCCAATGTATCGTAATATTGTATCCATAAACATCATTTTCTTCGCTATTGTTTTCAAACATTTCATTTACTGCCATCTCATGCATTTTAATGAAATCTGAACGAGAAACTTTAATATCAGTTGTATTCCCCTTACCCGTCAAATGTATCATTGCTTTTCGTAACATCTCGTTTGACTTTTCTATCTCTTCAACTTTATTCTTTGTTACGTTTAAGCTATGATATTCGCCAAGCGTCATCATAACCATTCCATTTTCTGTTACCATATAATCACTCTCCTATTCCGTTTTCTTTTTCGTAAATATCAACCATTTCTGTTATACTTGCATCATATTCATCGAGTCTGTTTGGCAATATAAAAGCACCAAATAACCAGCCGACAATATGATTTTCAACATTAAAATCAACATCAGACATCATAATAAAGATTATATCTGATGTCTTTTTAGGTGATGTTCCAATTGATGTTCCTTCAAATAAGTCATATTTGATTCCATTTTTACTTGTATAAACATATCCGTTTTCTGTCAGGTTAAGCATATAAATTAACCATCCTTTCCGTTTGAAATTGCTATTTCTTATCTCTAATCTTATCCAACTGCTTCTTTAATTTTCCATCGTTAATTTCAACCTCGTATCCTGATAGATAAGAAATAATGTCACTTGCTCTCTTATTACTCCGTGTAATACATACAGGAACACCATCAATTGCAATAACTGTTTTGTATGTACTGTTATATTGTTTTACTCTTGTCTGTGTAATTTTCATTTCCATCACTCCAATCTATGCTTCATAATCAAATTCGCTTAATCCTGTATCAGCTACATAAGCCTGTATAGCTTCAATTTCTGAGTCAAAATTTCCATTATTTATTCTGTAGCTACTATCTTCATCTTCAATTTCACAATCGTAGTGTGCAAAAATTGATGCAAGTAAATTATTCATTGATGTTTTTGGTTTATATCCTTGCTCTCTAATCCACACTGCCATGTAATCACAATCGCACCATTTCTCTTTTGTATATGTACTATAATCTTTTTCTTCCGTCCATTTGCCTGTCCACTGATCTACCACGTCAATCACTCTCCAATCTCTTTTGCAATTTCTTTTCGTGTTCCTCTAATTGAGCAACCTTCAGTATCATGTTTTCTCAAAATATCCCAAATTGCATTTTCTTCAGCTTCGGTAAGACTAAATCCTTCCCAATAACCGAAGTCGTCTTTACCATGCTCGATTACAATTCCTGCTATTCTACACATACTCATACTTCCTTGTAGTCTTCTAGTAGCTCATTTAGGTTGCCTTTTCTCCACCGATGAAGTTTCCCATCACCGGTATAATTTCTAACAACTCCAACCTTACGACCAGCAACTTTCTGGTCATACTCTATGTATTGACGGACAGAATTGTGATAATGTCCGTCATTGTGTACCTCGATGTATTTCCGTTTATTTCTCTTGTTTTGATATGTTCTTATTTTCATTTTAATATCCCTCCAATCGACACCATCTGTTCTCATCAATCTGTTTCCATGCCGTAGGATTTAAGCTGTATAGCTCCTTTTTGAATAACTCATCATATCTTTTATCCATCTGACCTTTAGTATCAAACAGTTCCTCATGGTCTAAGTTTCCTTTATCTAAACCAGACAGTTTATATATTCGCAACTTATACATATTAATCACTCCTTAACTATTTTTAAATTTCCATAACATTTTCCGCACATTGAGTAATTCCTATCACACGACATACAAGAGTCCCAATATCTATTATCTTTTTTGTATTCTTTTGGAAAAATAACTTCTCCTATTCCATTTAATTTTGGTATTTCTCTTTTACATTCATTCCCGTCATAATGACAAAAATAAGTTAATCTCATACCAATCACTCTCCCTTCAGATTAGGGCACAAACCAAGACCACCATCAATTTCAGGTACTCTTCTGTATGCGTCTCTATGAATACAATCTGCCTTATCACATTCGCTGCAACAACATTTCTTGTATTCCTCGTAACTCATTTTATAATTTGTCTCTTTGAATCTCTCTTCTGTCATCATAATTACTGCACCTCCAATGCTTTCTGTACTTTCTCGTTAAACTCACCATATAAAGATTTCCATTTCTCAATCATTTCTTTTGTAGGTTCACCAATAAGATTGTATCTTTCTTGCCTATATTCTTCGGGATCTTCACAACATTCTGTTACAAACACAGCAGTTCCAAATTTATCTGCATCACATCCAAAACCACCAGTTGCAAGTACAATTTGATATTTTGCATCTCTAAATTCTGGTTTGAAAAAATCTGGTTTAATTACTACTAACTTGCCTTCAATATTGTCACTTAATGGTTTACATTCGCTTTTATCAATTATTGTTTTCATATTTTGTACCTCCTTCACCCAATCTGGTTCATATCCTCTTGACTCCCACATCATCACATCAACCTTATATCCTTCGTTTTCTGGGAATTTTTCTTTTAGCAATTTATAAATCACTTTTGCTTCCCACGGATACGTAAGATGTCCTTGCTCTGTTGCAAATAGATATTTACCATCTTTTGATACAGTAATTTTTGTATAATCAACCATTTTATTTTCCTCGCTTTCTATCCTGAAACAGTTCTTTCCTTTGGTTTACGCAACCTCTTTTATTTCCTTTATTGTTTCTTTCCAACAGCTACCAATCAATCCATAAACTTCATCAATGTCATATCCATGCATTTTACATCCCTCGACACAAAAGATTGCGTATTTAATAGGTAGTTTTACATCTTTATCCAACTCTATTTCTAATACAGAACCACCGCCAGACCAAGGATCATATAATCCGCACATAGTTTCCTTTCCAAGAACCATGTAAGATTTTGAATTTTCATTCTTTCGTGGATCATATTTTCCCTTTTCGTCATACTCTTTGTTCTGTAGTTCGATTAAGTCAAATAAATCAAATAACGGCATTTTTACAAGAAACGTTACAGTTGCCATATGTGACGGAAGATTTTCAAATTCCTGTATGCAGCTTTCAATAAATTTGTCTTTATTCTTATCTCTATCTACATAATATCCGTCATCCCTATGTACTTGTTTGCAAGCCTTTCTTAACGCAGTTGCTTTACCTTGTGTTTTTGCTAACCACAGCATAGATGACTCTTTATCAATACTTCCATCTCCTGAATTTCCATACCAATTCAGAACATTATCGCAAACGCAATCGTAATTCCAATTACCACAATCCACCATGATATTTACTTTGACTTCATTATTGAAATCCTCTGCGTTGTAATAAAAATATGTATTTTCTTTTACATATTCCCATATCTCATCAAAATTATCTGTAAAATACTCTTCCTCTTCATCTGTCAGTTTTTTACGAATATCCTTTTCAAGTTCATCTTCTCCATACTCCATCGCATAATCCATAGCCCAATCAGCTAATTCATCATTAAAAGCCTCCCTTGGATTGTCATGCTCAAATATCTCTTTTAAAAATCTATCAGAAAGTTCTCTTTCTCTGTAGTCAGTATAAATTTCGATGCCACCATCTTCATTTACACCCCACATTTTCTTTAATATTTCATCTATTCTGGTTTTTAATATTTCCATTGTCATATCAATCAACCTCGCTTTCATAAGCACTAATGTCAATTCTACCTAACTTAAAATTTAAGTTTTTACTCCAATTTAAACTACCTGACTTTACAGGTGAATCTTCATAATCGCCATAGATATTTGCCTTATATACATTCCATCTTGCACCATCTACATGTAATACTGAATAAATCAATTTGTCGTTTTTATAGAAGTCATAGCAGCTACAATCAATATCAAGATAATATTTATATCCGTTTTCATCCTCTGTATTGATTGCAAAGTCTTCTCTATTCATCCGTGATATTCTTGATTTGCCTATCAGTTCTGCTTTGATCTCGTCTGGAATATCTTCAATCTTATCTAACATGCTTGAATCAATGAACACAGACTTCTTTTCTTTTCGTTCATACAAATTCGGGAACTTCTTTCTAAACCGTGCTGCCGTTCCGCAAATATATTCATATCCGTTCATTTCGTTCTCCTTCCTAATAAATAAGACAGACACATTTGTTTGCGTCTGCCTTATTATTCTCTGTATTACTCTTCTACTTCACCAAATTCTGCAATATAATCTTCTGCACCTGCATAACGTTCCATCCATTCTTTTGCTTCATTTTCACTTAATGGAACAAACTCACTACCGCCACTACTTCCATTACTTCCACACGATCTTGCGTATTTACTCAACGCTCCACCCATTCCGTACAGGAAATATTCACCTGTTTTCTTTTTGTAAAGTGTTTCTTCGCAATAATTAAAATCACCAAAATTATATGAATTACTCCATGTTACGACCTCTTTTGCTGTTTCTGTATTATACATTTTCCCATTAATAATTTTCTTCATAGTTATCACCTTTTATCTTTTTAAAATTTCACTGTAAATTACAATTTCCTTTGCCATTTTAGTTCTGAAATACAACGTCTGATATTTCTTTTATTAATCTTTCAGCATCATTAACTCGCCTTGCTAAAACATCATCTGTACAAAAATCCCATTGCTCATCTTCATTTACCTTTTTTATTACCTGCAATGACTGAGACAATAATGTGTTAATGCTTCCCAATGCTTTTAATGTATTGTCTTTATCAATAATATGTTTTGCCATATAATCACGCTCCTATCTGTTAATTTTCATACCGCTGAAATGCACAATCATACATCATTTTACCTGTTATCTGGTCTTTGAATGTAGGACAATGCCAAGCCATTCTATAATCATGTGCCTTACACCATTCTTCAATTACCTTTGTTGTAAGTGGTGTTACATATACATATAAATCTGATTCATGGTAATCCATTTCACTTTCAGGATAACCTGCTTCAATTAACATTTCCTTTAATGTTTTCTGCATAATTCTCAACCTCCCCACTTTCTAATCTCAGCACTAAATCAAGCACTTTATCTCTATACTTAATCATCTGTACTGCTTTTCTAAGAGTTTCCTTTTCCCTAAATTCGTCAGGAATAATATCAATTCCATACTCAACAAGTTGCTTTTCTGCCTCATGCATTAAGTCTTTTGCATTCGCTTCTGGAATATAATCCTTACCTCTTGAATCTGCTATACCAGCTTTTACATATTCTGGATAACATAAATCAATGAATCGTGGCAATTCATTGTCTAAGTCCATCATATATGTTAAGTCAGGATCAAGGATACGTTTAGGTTTACCATCTCCACCTCTCTTTTCCATCATTTCCGCAATATCTTCTGTCTCGTAAAATTCATTCTCTGCAAGAATCTTCCGTTGAATTTCTTCTTCCTGTTCCTTAATGCATTCGTATAATGCCTTTGCATTAAAATAATTACTCTTTAATTTGCCAAGCAGAGCCTTATCATACTGAATCTGTGATAACATAACTAATCCCTCCTTGCCTTTAACATCTGTTCTCTGTATTCTTTAATCTGTTTCATTGTCAACCATTCTGGTTTTTCATCTTCTGCAAATGAGTTCCATAATTTTTCCATTTCATCACAGTGTTCTTCAACCGACTTGTAATACAGATGTCCTTCATATCCGTTTCCGTTACCTAAGAAATAGTCACAATCTGCCTTTAATCTACTAAGCATCATGTAATCCATTTCTCTTGGATGTCTTACAAATGGATTATCACATATAACTTCTTCTGTTACTCTTCTATTTGGTTCTCCACAAATCTCTCCCCATTCTTCCCTATAAGCTCCTGTATATAATGAAAGTCCATTTCTACCATTATTTTCATCAAAATATAGCTTTCCGTTTTCATCTTCATAACAAGGAACTTCCATATATCCACCAAATCCAACATATTTTACTTTTAACATACTAATCAACCTACCTTTCTAATCATCTATCAAATGTTCTACATCTGCCTTTTCTGTCATTGGAATTGGCGTATCAAGAGTACCCATACAGTAATCATAATCCCACCAATCTTCATCATATCCAACTTGTAACGCTTCAATAATATGATTTGCCAATAGATAATTACCTTCATCTATTTTTAACTTTGCAAATTCTTTTAATCTATCAAGTGTTGTAATTTCGTCATACTCTTCATTGAGCTGCGACATTACATCTTCAAACGATTTCTCTTCAAATTCCTGTCTTGTCATACAATCACACCTTTCTAATCTCTTTTAACATATTCGCTTTACACACCATTAAGTTCTCTTTCATATCCTCAATTCGTATATCCATAAACTCTTTGAGTGCCTTATCAAACTGTTTTTCTGTAATGTCATGACCATAATTTGCAATCACAACATCCATAACTTCTCTATATGAGAAGCCATTAAATAATGTGTCATTTTCATGTATTGGCGAGTTGTAAGTAAACTCTTTTCCGTTCCGTGAATCCGTTTCAGGATCATATAACCATCTGCTCATATTAAACCTCCTCTACAATTCCGTTTTCTGCGTTGCTCCAATGATATTTCTTACCATTTTCTACATTCTCAAAGATTACTGAATATGAAAATGTTTCAAATGGTGTGAACACTTCTCCGTTGCAAGTTGTCGGTGACTTCTCTGTATTCCAATCAATACCAAGCTTTCCATTATCTTCATGAACTGTGAATATAGTTCCATAGTTCCGTGTCTTAATCTCTCTGTTACATGTGTCATACATGTGCACTTTTACTTTGTCATTTACCTTCAACATTCTGTATTCCTCCTTGTAATAAAATAGGCAGCTAGGTATTTATTCTCCTAACTGCCTTTGCGGTTACTATAAATTTATTGCTTTTCCGTTCTCATCATATTCAATCGGTGCAATATGAACTGCATAACCGATTTCTTTTTCTTTGTCGTAAATCTCCATTGTGCCACCTGCACAAAATTCAAATGAGAACCGCTTATCATCCGATTCAATCAGCTTAATCAAGTGAACCGTAAGTTCATTTAAGTTCCGTGCATCTTCTTTTGACTTTTTAATACTTGTCATTTTGCTTCACTCCTTTTCATAAATCTCTAATTTATGTAACAAATCAAACATTGCTACATATCTACCCTGATTCCGTTCTTTGAGTTTATCATTGTCGTTCTGCATTGCATCATCATAATCTTTATTTACTTTTCTAAATTCCTCTGCAATAATTTCAAGAATTTCATCCTTTGTCTTTTCACATGTATATCTACTCATTTCCATCACTCCGTTCCCTATAATTTTCAAATCCAATTCCACCACTATAATTAATAATCATTTGTATATAATATGGTAAAAATTCCGTTCCTTTTTCAATCATATGTTCTTTCTCCTTCCATATTATGAAATCTTAGTTTCCTTCTGATACTTCATACATCACTGGTAATGCCGTGAGAGGATATTTCACAATATCATCCACATACGGAAAATAATTTCCAATACAGTTTTGCCTACTGTATTTATTCTTTGTCACTTTGACTGTCATATAAAAGTCATCAATATCAGTTACTAATACTGTTCGTTCAGTATTAGTAATTATCATAAATTCTTTATTCATATACTTATCTCTAAAATAATTGATATTCATATCTGTTGTCCTCCATTTCCCTAGTAAATGCGAATTTAATGGTCTGTTCCATATCCATGAATAACTACATTGTTTTTATCGTCTACATATTCAATTAAGCATCCTGGCTGCCATCCTCTGTAATGCAACGGTTTGATTTTTCCAAGATCTGTTATATCAAACACATGCATTTCTTCAATTCCATTAAAATCGCTTTCATTTGTTGCTTCAATAATCCAACAAGAATTTACAATCTTGTTTATAATTTTTTCACTTCCTTCAATAGTATACTGTACTAAAAATTCCATACTTATCACTCCTTCTTATTAAATCCAATGAAACACGCATTTACTCTGTTTCTTTAAACTCCTCTTTTGGATCAACAAACTCAATCTTCTGTACCCAGATTGTACACTTGTATTCCTCTTTCAGATGCTTGTACGCAAGTTTTGCACTCTCTTTATTATCTACAGTGCGAAGACGCTCTAAACTTCCATCTGTGTTATAACAACCTAATCTGTACTTCATGATCTATCCTCCTTCTTATGAAATATCCATTTACTATAACTTCAACGCAACTCTATTTACAACCGACTGTACTATTGATCGTACATTTTCAGCAGTTACATTGATTTCATATTTTGCCTTATCAATCACGACTATAATATAATCTTCGTCATGATAATCTTCTGTATATACATCTACATTATCACATCTGCCTTCTGCCAAACCTTCAAATAAAGGTCGTAATAATTCAACTGCTTTATCAACTTCCTTCATTTCATTTTTTCTCTTTCTGTCAATATACTTTTCGTTTGCAGTTATCTTGCATCCATACACATTCTTGATTTCTGTATAAGATCCCAGATCAAGTAATTCCTCTGCATGGTGCTCCCATCTTTTCGCTTCTTCTGCAAAATCATCTTCTATTTCCATCATAATTTCAAATTTAATCTCTTTCATTTTTATCACTCCTTCGCTAAAATTCTTTTTTTATGTTGCTTTTATAAATACCACTTTTCAATATTATTTACACATTTATCACAAGGTCTTTTAATCACATCTTTGTATTTATTCGGCAAGTTATTTTTTGTGTAGTATTTATAATAATTAGGTTTTGGATATTCTCTTTCGGACACCGTGGCGTACTCTAAATCTGGTGATAACGATTTCTTATAATGTAACAGTTTATATATTCTTCCCATATTTTCCCTTCTACATCGTGTAATATCTTTTTCCAATTGCTTTACCCATTGCTTCGCCATACTTGTTAATATACTTACAAATCTGTTGATTTTCCTCATCGGAAAACTTTTCATCTTCTAATTTGTAATATGTAACTGCAATAGACTCCATTAATTTCTCTTTTGCAAATTCTCTCATTTCCGATTTAGTCATGTCTATTACACCTCATTTCCGTTTCCACTTCATTTATTTTTCTTTTCTACAACAAGTCTGCAACATATTTATAAGATGTTATTTCTCTAAATGTATCTTCTTAAACAATATGTTTTCTCTCTCTTCCCCCATGGAGCCTCTGCATATCCTTCACAAATAGTATATGTTTTTGTTCCAATTGAAGCCTTATTTCCGTTTATTTTATATCCACGACTCTTTAAATGTTGTATATAATCTTCTAACTTCATATGTTTTCTCCTAACCTTTTAATTTTCCAATTACTGCCATACCGCCTGTAATGTTATGCTTTCTTACTTCTCTTCTCCATAACATTCTGTTAATTGACTTTGGAATACTAACAGTATCTCCGTTAGCGTTTGCAAATACTGTGTGACTGCCACAACTCCGTGTAGGTTCATAACCATTTGCCTTCATAACAGGCAATACAATCCGTAAATCATTTGTCCATCTTTTACACATAATCATCAATCCTTTCCTTATTATAATGTACCCGTATAGCCTAATAGCGCAGCTTCATTTCACTTTTACCGATGTTTCATATTGATCACTCACTTTCTAATATGTTATTCGCCGTTTTATGCCGTCTTTGTCTTTTTGATTGGAACAACTCTAGTTCCAGAAACTTCCCTTGATTGTTCAAGTCCAAGATTTTTAACAACCATATCTTCTGTGTAAAGAGATACAGCAGTTTTCATATCAAGCATTGGATATTTTACAGTTGCCTTTGCCTTTAATCCAACAGGTGTAATCTGTCTAAGTTCTTCAATTAAAAATTCTTTTGTTGCTTCACGGTCATTCGCATAGAGCTTATAAATATCTCTTAATGATCGCATAATATATGTAGAATATCCGTTTGGTTTCCGATCAAATCCAGCTCCTGCACAAATATCAAATACATATTCAGCAGCTTTTCCGTTGTCTAACTTGCATAACCGCAATGTCTCTGTATACGAACCAAGAACAGAAGCTTCTCTGTTTCCCTTACTTGCAACATATTCAAAGCCATATTTCTTTCTCATATTCTCCAATGTTTCTGTTGATGGATCGTGTAAAACCATCATTGCTCCATGTTTCTGAATAGGTGTTAAATCCTTTACATCTCTATTCTGGAATGCGTACATTTCAGCCTCAAATTCAAGTCTTTCTTCTGGATCAGTTGGTGCATTTAAGATCATCTGTACTTTCAAATCTTTGTATTTCTTTTTGTTTACAATCTGACTTGCAATCCAACGACCATAACCATCTACAATGTATACTTTACCTTCTTCCCAATGTGGAACGCCCATAAGTGGCATAAGTTTCCGTTCATCCCAATTCCGTACAAGATACTGAAGATCTCTTTCCGTTCTCTCGTCTGTCTGATACCGTGAATCAACTTCCATTAGCTCAACAGGAATTTTAATAATCGCAATCTCTTCATTGATGTCCGTATACATCTTTGTAAGACCTTCTAATTTGTCTACACTTCCTTTTGATTTCTTTCCTGTTACAACTTCAAACATTTTGCACATAATATGTACCTGCCTTTCTTGTTTTAATTTTTTGTATTAAAATAGCGACTACTTATTTCGCAGTCGCTTTGATTTCTCTTGCCTTTACCATTGCATTATTCATTTCAATACAAATTCCATGACAAGTTCTCCTGTCTCCACATCGCTTGCATAGTGAAACGAACAATGTTTCTTTAATTTCCTTTGCCATTTAGACCTCTTCTCTCTCTAAAAGTGTTTCGTAATATTGGCTTTCGCTTTCAAAAAGCTGGTATTTTCCATTGATCCAACCCATATAACCATCCGGTACTTCATATCCTTTCATTTATTTTTTCGCCTCTCTTTCTGTTCTCCTTGCTAAATTATTTTCGCTGTCTGGGCAGATTCCCATAGCTAATAATGCATCTTTCGCTGTACATCCTGTAATAATCGCATAAAATAATGCGTCCCATGATGCCTGATTATCCCGTAATGTTTTTGCCATGATTTTCACTCTCCCTTCTATAACAGTCCACATGCGGCTAATAATTTCTTTGCAAATGGATGCTTGTTTGCTTCCAATTTGCGTTTCAACTCTCTGTTGTAACGCTCCTCAAAATAATCACGCTCTGATTGTGCGATCTCTGCTTCTGGACGATTATCAATAACATCATAACCATCCTTAATGATAATTATCATTTGCCTTTCCTCCTTTTGCGCATTAAAAAAGCGATGCTAACGTCTGTGCTAACATCGCTTTACTCATGTTGTTTGTTTTGATACCATGGTTTCGTTTTACTTCTGCCCGGACTGAATAGATCCGTGGTGGTCTGCTTGCTTTTGCAATTTCATAATCACAATAAGCATTGTGAATTTGTTTTGCTTTCTCTGACATGGTGATTCCTCCTTATTATTTCGCTTTTTTGACAGAGATAATCCTGTCATCTGTTTTGTCTTTTGGGGTTCCGTTGTTGTGGAATTTTACCTTTACAGTCGCATTCTCGGAAAAGTGATAGTCTGTGTCTGTGTCTGTCATTTCCCAGATGTTCCCATCTGTGGTGTAAATGTCGAAACCTTTGCCTTTGAGGACTGTACCATCTGTGTAGGTTTGTGTGTAGATGAAATTATGGATTTTTCCTTTCAATGTGTAATATGAATTTGGCTTTGCGTTTGCCGTTGTTGGGATTAGCATGGTTGCCACAAGAATGAGTGATAATAATTTCTTTTTCATTTGCGTTTCCTCCTTAATTTTGGGTATAAAAATAGCACCTAGTAGGTTATCTACGTGGGTGCTTTTAGTGTTGCGTTGATTATTTAGTTGGATTTACTTGCTCTTACATCCGCAAGTTGCTTTTGCAGAGCATCAATTTTCGCTTGGATTTCTCTTTCCTTTTGATCTGATTCATTTACCCATTCCATTATATCCCCTGGTTGAACCTTTAGAAATGCACAAACTTTATCTATAATTTCCGTATTCATAGTTTTATTTTGTGAAAATTTCGTAGGTGTGTTTACAGAAATCCCTGCCTCACACAAATCCTTCCATTGCATTTTACGTTCTTTTAATATATTCGCTAATTTATAATAAACTATCAATTTACTTCACCTCCATTTTTATACACCTCCATTCTATCACAAAATCTTGTGATTAGCAATATACTCTTTTAAAATCATGTAATGGATTTTTCGTGCATTCATAGTCAGTTACTTGACCACAGAATTTACCTAAACGTACTCCACCAGATCCACATTTCCGTTTACGATCATGTGACATCATTTGTTTATAATTCAAGCGTTTTGAATCATCTTTGAATTTCTGCGCATAGTCATACATTGCCTTTGTATATTCATTACGCATTTCAGTTTTGAGAAATTTCTTTCTACCTGGAATATGAATAAGCACTGTAATTTTGCCTTTTCTTATTCTAAAATCAGAGCAGAAAATCTCTACTCCGTTTTCACTGTGCAAAACAATTGTATTGATCGGAAATTGCTTTCCATGATACAGCTCGTTTCCAAGTGTTCGTCTAATTTTCATTTGCGTTCACTCTCCTTTTATTAAAATGTACACTATTAAAAGGCAGAATTTCAGTTCTGCCTTTCGTACTATACATTTTGTTTTGTATTATGCGAAATAATGCTTAATTACAATGTTGCTGATAGTGCTTGCAAGTCCGCTATAATCATAGGTGATTTCACCTGTTTTGCGGTTCTTTTTTGCCTTTACAAGCGTGTTAATTTGACGTTTCTTGAATGATACAGTTCCCTTTTCATCGTCTACATCAAACTTGTTAGAAAATCCCTTGATGTAGCAATCGTTTAAAAGTTTCTTATCTTCTGCGGTCAGCTTTACTCTTGTCTTATCTGTGTACGGAGTTTCAAAAGGCAGAGAGAAAGTTTTCTTGATGATTGTTTCAAGTTCTGCGCTTGCTTTCTTATAAGCTTCTTTGACTTCTTTGCTCATTACAAGATTACCGTCATCCCCTGCTTTGGAGTTAATATGAATTGTCTGTAAAGCTTCATAAAGTTCAGGCGATTCAAAAGCAGGAATAATTGCATACTTTACAAGCTTAGAGTTATCCCATGAACCAAGTACACGAAGTACAGTTCTTACAACATCGGCAGAGTTTCCAAAGTGATCAGCATTTTTCTGTGACATAGTAGAAACAACTTTATTGTATACTTCTAATGTGTCCGTCTGTGTCTCCACAAACTTAGTCCGTGATTCATTTGCAGAGTCTAACTGTACCTGGAAAGCTTGTACTTCTTCATCGGAATAGTTGCTATTCTCATTAGCAACCTTCTTCTCAAGTTTAGCGATTGTATCATCGAGTAACTGAATATTCATGTTGCAAGACTCGTGCTGTATTGCTGTCATAAGTTCAGACTTAGACTCTTCTGTGATGTTCTTTGCATAAAAGTTAATCTGTAAGTTTTTCATAGTATCTCCTATTCTCCTATTTAACGCATAGGTGCTATCATGGTTTTATTGTATTTGTTGTAATAGTGTTATGCACACTATAAAAGAGCAGACTGGTAGTGCTGATCTGCTCCTCTAACTATGTATAACTCTGATATACAGAGCACAGAGGTACAATGGTCATGTGGATTGGAGTTACCCAACACCAAGAATAGTAGGTGTTACCCTACTATCTGCCACTTTGTACTTGTGTCTGTCTCTTATGTATTTATTGACTTAGTAAGTATGATTATGAACCTAAGTCAATCACGCTTTTTGTTGTAGCGCGGTTTTTTAAGTTCGTGCCGTTTCTAATCAGCTTTAACGTCACTCCTAGAAAATAACTAGGCTTTTTGACCGTATACACTTGTGAGTGTTCTCTCACGTATTTATAGCTAAAAATAAATGCTATAATTTGTTGTCCAAGGTAATAAACCGGGACAGCTACACTATTTTTTCGGGACTTTGTGTCTATTGTCCACAATATGTTCCCACTTTTGGTGGTGCTTTGTATAAGGGAAACGTTTTGATTAAAACCCTTAGCAACCCTACGCACTTCTAGTCTTTTGTTTGTCACTCTAGGAATGGCAAACAGTACCTATACATGAATAGAACTGTTTATATTTTTGTTGTGGAATTAAAGCGGATATGCTAGAATTGTTTTGGGAACTTTCCTAGCTTGCAACCTACTAGTTAGAATTGCCGTTCTGCTAGTGGGTGCTTGCTTTAATTCATATTAAATTGTTAAATATGTATCAGTTTATCAACCTCCTTCCCTACTTGGTGCTTGAATTGTATCACACGTTTATGTGTTCGTCAACAAAAACTTTTGAATTAACAACTATGTGAGTTTGCAGTGCCTTAACACTTTGTTGTGTGGTTCTTTGTTTTGTTGAGATTATCTTATCACAAGAACTTGTGATTGTCAAGAACTTTTTTCTAGTTGGTTGTTTTTGTTGTTTATTCTTAACTTGTCTATACTTTATCATATGTTTGCATGATTGTCAACATGTTTTTATGATTTTATTATAAATTGATTAGTATAGATAAAAGCTATAATAAACGATATGGTATAGTCTAAATCTATACAAACATATGTTCTACTTAGATAGTCCAGATCTGGTTTTATCGAACATTTGTTCTATATGGAAACAGTGTATAATATATATCTATTATACACTGTTTTTGCCTAACCGGGGGTAGTTAAAACTAATTAGATGGACTGGAAATGCAGTAAACCCTATAGCTGATTCATCTACACACCAACTCAAAAATCTAACCCTCTTCCAATCCTCAAAATCCCCAACAAAATCAAGCAAAATCCCAATTTTACCATCTCAAACCACTTATCGTACCCCATATCGTTAAAACCCACTAAAATCAAGCATTTCAGCCACTTCCAAACCAAAAATCAAACTTCTATCTTACCAAAAATCACACCCACAATCCTATT
>OGYV01001650.1_pt1 | contig 16285 bp, 5 predicted proteins | sample 1576651 | NCBI WGS metagenome assembly OGYV01 (sample SAMEA3541570, study PRJEB24748) | human gut metagenome | biome: human gut; feature: human-associated habitat; material: faeces | place: China | collected 2012
GGGGAAAGAGGATTTATTGATAGCGGCAGGTTCTCTTCCGGAGGATTTCAAGAAAGCCTACCCGGACAAGCCTCTCGCTATTACGGCTGGCGTAGAAGGCAACCTCTCCAGTATACGTATCATACAAGGCGATATCATGCTGCCGGGAGCGTTTCAGATGAACGTCACGGGTAGTATGGAGTCCGTGACGGATAGCATCCGGCGAACCGGTGAGATTCAGTTAAAGGCTCGATCCGGTAATCTGGATTTTTTGCTGGCGATGCTTCCCGCCTCCCAACGGGATCAATTTGCCATTCCGGCAGGAATTCAGTTGAAGGGGGAAGCTACAGTCGCAAATCAAGAATACCGCACCGAGCTTGTTCTTACCCAAGATAAAGGCAAAGTAGGTCTGACCGCCCGCTATAATCCGGTAAAACTGGCTTATGAGGCTAATTTACGGATAGACAGTCTGGAACCTACTCATTTCATGCCTAAAGACTCTCTATTTTGGCTGACCGCCTCTGTTAAAGCAGAAGGCCGGGGCACAGATCCTTTCTCTGAACGTACATGGGCCAAACTGGACGGTAAGATATCGGATATACGCTATGGCGCCTCATCGGTATCAGACGTATCCATCGATGGCTCTCTGGAAAAGAACTTACTGAAAGTGGACTTGCTTAGCAAATACCCGTTGGCGAAAATGGATGTCTCCTTAAACGCGACCCTCCACAAGCACGAGGTGAAAGCGATGTTGATAGCGGATGTAGAGAACATGGATTTACAGGGTATGCACTTAATGGCAAATCCCTTCGCCACCTCTTTCCAGCTCTTCGCCGAGGCAGAAAGTAATCTGGATGAAGATAACACGATCGACGTTACGTTAGGAAACTGGGAGGTCGTCACCCCGAAACAAAGTTTCAAGCCGAAAACGCTGACCTTGCATGCCCGGACGGATATCGATACCACCCGTGTGTCTTTCCACGCCGGGGATTTAGGGATCATCCTCACGGGTACTGATTGCATACACCACATCACGGATAAGTTGACTAAGGTATCGAACGATATCACCCTCCAATTGGAACGGGACTCGACAGTCAATCTGGAGATCCTTCGCCCGCTCCTCCCCGATATGTACCTCGAGGTACGGGCAGGACAGGACAATCCGATCTACAACTATCTCCAAACCTATTACGTAGATTTCAAGAGCATCGCCATGAACGCCTATACCTCACCGGAAACGGGTATACGCATGGATGCCTCCATTTACGATCTGGCACGGGATACGATGCAGATCGATACCATCCGGGCGGAGATGCACCAAGATTCGCTCGGATTACTCTATAGCGCCCAAGTGATCAAGAATAAATACAGGCAGCAACAACCTTTCAGCGCCGGGCTGGACGGGCAAATACGTTATGGCTTCGGCGACGCCCGCCTTTATTTCAAGGACGGGAAAGGCGAGACCGGCTTGTTGCTCGGAATCCGGGCCGATAAGATACAGAACGGGGTCAAGTTCCATCTCTTCCCCGATGACCCGATCATAGCGTTCCGCCCTTTCAAGCTGAATCCGGATAATTACGTCGTGGTACGCAGCATGAAGGATATCGAGGCGAACCTACGACTCAGCGGAGATAATAACGCCGCCCTCTGGATACACTCCCAAGCGGAAAGTGACGAGATGGAGGAAGTCCACGCCGAGTTGAACCAGATCGACCTTGGGGTTATCTCCAACGCATTCAGTTATATCCCGCCGATGAAAGGTATATTGAACGCCGATTTCCAGTACGCTCCTTCCGACTCGGCCTTCATGGTCGTGGCGGATATGAACATTGATGATCTGTATTATGAGAACGAGTGGGTCGGCGAACTCATGTTCAACGCAGTCTATCTACCTTTAGAGCAGGGGAACCATCAAGTGGATATGCACCTTTTCCGGGACCGGAAAGAGGTGAGTGCCATTACCGCCTTATACCAGATGGGCGAGACCGACCATATCAGCGGTAATATCGAGTTCATGCACTTCCCCTTGGATATCGCCAACCCGTTCATCCCGGATGATATGGCGAAAATGGGCGGAGACCTCGATGGTACACTCGCTATCAGCGGACAAAGCGATAAACCCATGGCCGAGGGATATCTGATTCTCGATACCGCTTCCGTTTATGTAGGCGCCGCAGGTTCTACCTTCCGTTTCGACGATAAGAAGATAGAGATAAAGAACAACCGAATCTTGTTCAACCAATATGGTATTTACGCATACAACAAGAATCCGTTTATCATCAACGGAGAAGTGGATTTCAACGATTTATCCCGCATGACCGCCAATCTTAAACTAACGGCGAATAACTTGCAACTGCTGAACGTTAAGAAAAACGAGGAAAGCCTTGTCTACGGAAAGCTGTTCGTCAACCTGAATTCTACCGTACGCGGGCCGTTGGATGCCTTGACCATGCGAGGGGACTTGCAGTTATTGGGCGGGACGAATATCACCTACGTGCTGAAAGACTCCCCGTTGACCGTGCAAGACCGTATGTCGGACATGGTAACCTTCACCTCTTTCACGGATACCTTACGCCGGCGCATGCCTCGTAAACCCCCGTTGCCGATGGGAGGCATGGACATGTTGATGACGATCCACATCGATCCCGCCGTACAAGCGAACGTGGATTTAAGTCCCGACCAGTCCAACCATATCAATTTGGAGGGTGGCGGCGACCTTTCCTTCCAGTATACCCCGCAAGGCGATATGTTCTTGAACGGACGCTACACGCTGACGGGCGGAACCATCAAGTACTCCATCCCGGTCATCCCGCTGAAGGAGTTCAACGTACAGGAGGGTAGCTACGTGCAATGGACGGGCAACCCCATGGACCCGACCTTGAACCTTACGGCTACCGAGCGAGTCCGTACGTCCGTCACCCTAACCGGGCAATCATCGCCCCGCTTGGTGAATTTCGACGTAGGCATCGAACTGACCCAACAACTGGAGAACCTAGGGTTGCAATTTACCCTCACCGCCCCGGAAGACATGGCGATGCAAGAGGAACTAACCTCGAAAGGTCCGGAGGAACGGGCGAAGCTGGCTGTCAGCATGCTCGTGACCGGTATGTACCTCGGCGGTGGCGGTGGTAGCGGCAAAGTGAACATGAATATGGGAGACGCCTTGACCAGCTTCTTGCAAAGCGAGATCAACAACATCGCCGGAAGCGCCTTGAAGTCCGTGGATATCAGTTTCGGCATGGAGACATACGACGATAATGGCGACGCCGGAGGCGGTACTCGTACCGACTACTCCTTCCGCTTCGCCAAGCGATTCTATAATGACCGTATCCGTGTGGTTCTAGGCGGCCGTATCTCTACCGGCGAGAACATTAACAACGGGCAGGCGCAGCCGTTCATCGACAACGTATCCGTCGAATACCGGCTGGACAGCAGCGGCTCCCGCTACGTCAAGCTCTTCCACGACAAGAACTACGAGAGCCTGCTGGAAGGCGAGATCACGGAGACCGGGGCCGGTATCGTGCTCCGCAAGAAAATGATGCACCTCAGGGAGTTATTCAACTTCAAGAAAACGAAAGTGAAACCCATAAATGATGAAAAGGAATGAAAAGCATTTTAATATATTTTAGGCGGGACGACTCCCTCGGGCGGGGGAGGATGTCTCCCTCGGGCAGGGGAGAGTGTCTCCCTCGGGCAGGGGAGGATGTCTCCCTCGGGCGAGGGAGAGCGTCTAACCCGAGCGGGGGATGGCACGTCGCCACCGGGAGCATCCTCCTATCCGTACTTCTTCTCTCCTCTTGCTCCACCACGAAGAACCTTCCCGAGGGAGCGGTCCTATATACCGGTATCAAGAAAATAGAGGTGAAGAACGAGGATAAGACCAAACCCGGCGAAGCCGCCTTGGAAGAGGTCGAGGCCGCCCTAGCCTATCCCCCCAACAACGCCTTGCTGGGAAGCTCCTCGATCCGGGTGCCCTTCCCCTTCGGCCTGTGGGTCTACAACGCTTTCGTGAACAAGAAAGGGAAGGTCGGCAAGTGGATCTTCAACAAGCTGGCGTCGAAACCGGTGCTGATCACCACCGTGAACCCGGATGTCCGCGTCAAGGTAGCCCGGAACCTATTGAACGAGTACGGTTATTTCAACGGAGAGACTTCTTTCGAGGTCATACCCGATCCCAAGAATCCCCGGAAGGCGAAGCTGGAATACAGTGTCACCATGAACGATCCGTATACGCTGGACAGCATCCAATACGTCCATATCCGTCACCGTGCCGACTCATTGATCGATGCCACGATCGGCGATCGTATCCTCCACAAAGGAGAGAATTTCAATGTCGTCCAATTGCAAGCCGAGCGGGAACGCATCTCGTCCTTGCTCCGTAACAACGGATATTACTATTTCCGTCCCGATTTCATCACCTATCAAGCGGATACCTTGTTGAACCCCGGGAAAGTGGCCTTACGGGTGGCCCCGAAGGAAAGCCTGCCTCCCTCGGCCCTCCGCCCTTGGAAACTCGGGGATATATCCGTCTGGCTAAACGGCTACCAGAATGAGACTCCCACGGACTCGATCCGCTATAAGGACCTTACGATCCATTATGAGGGCAAGCTAAGGGTTCGCCCCTCGGTCATTTACAACCGTTTATATTTCAAGCCGGGGGAACTTTATAACCAGCGGGCGCAGGAACGGACGCAAACGGCCCTGTCCCGCTTGGGTATCTTCCGTTATGCCGAGTTGCAATATTCCCCCCGTGATACCATGCGCCGCCAAGATACGCTGGATCTGCGGATCAATACGGTCTACGATCTTCCATTGGACGGCGAGCTCGAGTTGAACGTTACCGCCAAGAGCAACGACCAAGTGGGTCCGGGCGCCATTTTCAGCGTGACCAAACGGAATGTCTTCGGAGGGGGCGAGACCTTCGGCGTGAAACTCCGCGGCTCTTACGAATGGCAGACCGGAAACAAGCTGGATGGTAGCAACTCCAAGATCAACAGTTATGAGTTAGGCTTGACTACCACGCTGACTTTCCCACGGGTATTGTTCCCTACATTCAGCAAACGGGACATGAATTTCCCGGCCAGCACCACCTTCCGCCTCTATGCGGACCAGATGAACCGGGCCCGTTTCTTCAAGTTGCTGGCATTCGGTGGTGACGCCTCGTATGAGTTCCAGCCTACCGCCACGTCTCATCATTCCATCACCCCTTTCAAGCTGACGTTCAACTTGCTCCAGCATACCACGCATGAGTTCGACAGCATTACCAACGTGAACAAGGCCCTAAAGAAGAGTTTGCAAAATCAATTCATCCCGGCCATGAACTATACCTATACCTATGATGATTCCCCGATTACCAGTCGCCGGAACCATCTTTGGTGGCAGGCATCCGTTACCCAAGCGGGTCTTGTCTTGGATGGGATTTATGCGTTAGCCGGGAAGAAATTCAATAAAGAGGATAAGGAATTACTCGGCAACCCCTTCGCCCAATTCATCAAGGGAACCGCCGAGATACGTTATAATTACGCCCTCGGGCATAAGCAATATCTCGTAGGCCGATTAATGGCCGGCGCTATTTATAGCTACGGCAACGCCCGTACCTCCCCTTATAACGAGCAATTCTACATCGGCGGAGCGAATAGCATCCGTGCTTTTACGATCCGCAGCATCGGTCCCGGACGTTACTACCAGAACAGCGACAACAATAAATACGCTTACATCGACCGTACGGGTGATCTTAAATTCGAGGCCAACCTCGAATACCGCTTCCCGATCCTTGGCGACCTGCATGGGGCTACCTTCCTCGACAGCGGCAACATCTGGTTGATCCGAAACGATCCGGATCGTCCCGGCGGACAACTGAAATGGGGTAGCTTCCTCAAGGATCTAGCCTTGGGAACCGGCTTCGGCCTGCGTTACGACCTCACCTTTATCGTCATCCGTTTCGACGTGGGTATCGGTCTGCACCTCCCTTACGATACCGGAAAGAAAGGCTATTACAATATCCCGAAATTCAAGGACGGCATGGGTTACCACTTCGCTATCGGATACCCCTTCTAGCTGTTCCATTCCTAGGATTCTGTGGTCTTATCCAAGGTATTTCATTTTCAATAGGTCAACCCTAATTGGAAATGAGATACTTTTGCGCTCTCATTTTAATAACAAACAGATTAATTAACGAACAGAATCATGAAGAAGATTTTTTACTTAATGTTGGTAGCCCTTACTATGGGTATGTTCACCGCTTGCGACGACGATGATGAGAATACCCCTCAAATCAACAACCCGGAACCCAAGGAACAATGGGGCAAGACGCTCCGGGGCGACAATCAAACCCTACTGGCCTTTCCTGATATCTATGCCGATTATTGGGAATACACCTATTCTTACAAAGATAATCCAAACATCGGCCTTCGTCTGACTGGAAAGTTCCCGAAGTCACGCTTCTTCAATTTCACGGTTTATAACGACGAGACCCAAATAGACGTATCCAGCATTGAAGACGTAAATATCCAACCCGATGACAGCTCCATCAACCCCTATGTAAAGGAAACAGACGACTACGGAGCAAATGGCTATACGATTTACATCATTCCCGCTAACACCCCCGCCAGCGCACGTGCCTCGATGAAGAACATATGCGAGTTTCCGGAAGATGTCAATATGGTCTCCATTTTCATGCGTCTTTACTTGGCGAAACAATATAGCGGCGATGAGTATGGCGGCGTGGACATGCCTGCTATCCAAGCTTTCGATGTGACTACAGGTGAGGAAGTAGATTTCCCGAAGCGTGAGGTCTGCAACATCCACGAATCGTTGAACTTGCCGCCGATGGATTTCTCCGCCGACCTGCCGCAACTCCCGTTCATGCGTGCCCCGCTGAGCCTAATGTACCCGAACAGCCCGGCAGAATACCTATTCGCCCGCATCAAACTGAACGAAGGGGAGGTAGCAACTTTCCGTTTCATCCCTCCTACGGCTCCTAAAAGCGTAAGCGAATACGCCACCGCCGATGTACGATACTGGTCCATATGCCTTGGGTCAGCCGAGACCTACTCGTATGCCTCTATTTACGACAAAGAAATGCCTAAAGTGGACAAGGAAGGTTTCGTAACCTTTATCATAGCGGACGCCAACTCCGCCAAACTGCCCGATCTCCAAGCGAAGGCGGAAGCCAACGACGGTACATATATACTGACTTGGAACCGTAAGGAGCAAGGAGATGGAATCCTTGCCTTATACCGCAACATGGTGATCAACGAGAATTATCCACATTCCATGCGCAAGTTGATGGAGTCCGTTCCTCTAGCGGCCGCCGGCGGCGATATGAGCGGTTTCAACCCGATGAAGATGATCGCCATGCTCGCTATGGGCAACTGGGGACCGCAAGGCTATAAATTCAGCGAGGACGATTTCTTGAGCGATAGCTTCAATTACGCCAATATCCGAAGAATGAAATAAACCAATAGACATATCGTATTTTCAAGTCCCCTCGTATCCGGACTTAACCGGAACAAGGGGACTTCCTTTTCACACTCTTATCATAAACCATGGAATTTAGATTCCTTATAGACGGGCGGTAATATAATCGATGATCTGCAGACAAAGGTTTGTGGTCTGCTCGTTCACGTCCAGCTCCGGATTCAGCTCTACCAAATCCATCGACTTAACCAGATTCGTAGACAACATATGATCCACGAAGTTATTAAACTCATCCGGCATCAGTCCCTCACACACACGAGTTCCCGTGCCCGGAGCGAAACGGGGGTCTATGCTATCCACGTCTATGCTGAAATGCACGTTGCGGATCTTCCGTTCCTTCAATTTCCGCTTGATGTCCTCAGCTACGAAGCCGATGCCTTTCAGATGGATCGTCTCCATCGTATAGACACTCAGCTTCTCCCGCTCGATCAAATCCCACTCGCCCTCATCCAGACTGCGGGTCCCGACCAAGAATACGTTCTGCGGATTCACCTTATTCCCGGGAGCGTAGATATTCACCAGTTCCTCGCTTCCCATCCCCATCAACGCACTCAGAGGCATCCCGTGGATATTACCACTGGGAGAAGTCTCGCTGGTATTGATATCCCCATGAGCGTCCAGCCAGATAATACCGAAATCATCATAACATTTACCCACGCCCGAGGCGCTACCTAAACCCAGCGAATGATCCCCGCCAATCACCAAGGGGAACGCTCCTCCACGCAATGTATCATAAACCAACTCCGCCAGATTCGTATTCACCTCCACGATCGCATCCAGATATTTCATGCTGTTACCCCGTACGAACTTATCCGCCTCGCTAACAGGGGGTACATACAAATTACCCAAGTCAAAGGCTTTATGCCCGTTCTTCCGGATCACCCCCATCAATCCCCGTTCCCGAAGGTGGTTCGGGGCACGCTCTACGCCAGCCCGGTCACATCCCAGATTCAAGGGAACACCTATTACATTTATCTTCATACACTAGAATTTAGCGAACGTATCTCGTATAATGCCAATCGCTTCCATCATTTGCTCCTCAGTAATCACCAAAGGAGGCGTGAAGCGGATGATATGATCGTGGGTAGGCTTGGCTATCAAGCCGTTTTCCTTCAACGCCAAACAGATGTCCCATGCCGTCTTCCCATCTTTAGGTTCCGTCACGACAGCGTTCAACAAGCCCTTACCCCGTACTTTCTTTATCATAGGATTATTAATCCGCTCCATCTCACCACGGAACAGCTCACCCATCTTAAACGCATTCTCCGACAAATGCTCGTCACGTACCACCTCCAAGGCGGCGATAGCGACTTTCGCCGCCAACGGATTTCCACCATACGTAGAACCGTGCTCTCCCGGAGCGATCGTAAGCATGATCTCATCGTCCGCCAATACCGCCGAGACCGGACTGACCCCACCGGACAACGCCTTTCCCAAGATCAAGATGTCCGGACGAATCCCCTCGTAATCACAAGCCAATAACTTACCGGTACGACCGATACCTGTCTGTATCTCATCCGCGATAAACAACACATTATGCTGATGGCAAAGATCATAGCAAGCCCGCAGATAACCATCGCCGGGCACCACGACCCCGGCCTCACCTTGGATCGGTTCCACCAAGAAGCCTACTACATCGGGATCTTTCAAGGCCTCGGCCAAGGCATCCACCTTATTATAGGGTATCTTTATAAATCCGGGCGTATAAGGGCCGAAATCGGCGTAGGAACTAGGATCGGTGCTCATGGAGATAATCGTGATCGTACGTCCGTGGAAATTCTCGCTACAAACCACGATCTTCGCACGCTCCGGAGCGACCCCTTTCCGACGGTATCCCCAACGGCGGCAAAGCTTCAAAGCCGTCTCTACCGCCTCGGCCCCCGTATTCATCGGCAAGAGCTTATCATATCCGAAAAACTTACAGGTAAATTCCATGTACTCACCCAGTATATCCGCATGAAAAGCACGGGATACGAGCGTAAGCTTCTCCGCCTGCTCCATCAGGGCCTTCACGATCTTAGGATGGCAATGTCCTTGGCTCAAGGCAGAATAGCCAGACAAGAAATCAAAATAACGTTTTCCTTCCACGTCCCACACGAACACGCCTTCGCCTCTTCTGAGAACGACCGGCAGAGGATGGTAGTTGTGGGCACCATACTTCTCCTCTCTGGTAATGTAATCTTCCGGTTTCATACTATAATTGAGTTTAAATGACTAGCATATTGTAAGCGTTTACATCGGGATAGCTCAAAGATAAGCATTTGCGGCTAACCAATTGATTACGGGTATGTATGTTAAGAAACATATCCACAAAAAAGAAGGGATGCCCCGCTCTCCCCAAGGAGAAACAAGGGCATCCCTCTCACGTCAAACAAACAACGCTTAGTTCCGTATCCGTACCTTATAGGTCTGGTCGGCTATCCGGACAAGATAGACTCCCGCGGGAAGAGCGTGTCTTGTCTCGCCGGGAACGACCGCAAACCGGGCACGACTAGCACCCGACAGGCCGACAACCCATGCCTCAGCCGGACGATCCGCACGGATATGGAGGGCGTTGGCAGAGGTCCAAACCGCTATGCCTCCCTCTACCGAGGCATTCGATGTCGGGACATCCGGGGTATCCGGGGTGTCGGGTGTGTCAGGATAATCGGGATCCACCGGCCCAGATTTGGGCGTATAGCTTACCACGAACGGGCTGAAGCTGGCAACGGAGATCTCCATATAATCATCCTCTAATGTCAAATTGTTATTACCCTCGGAATACACGTCTACCACGCCGTCCGAGCGGAGGTGGATAATCACGATATCATGTTGGGTTTTATTTACGCCTTCCGGATACGGGATACGTACCGTCACGATATCGGAGGGCTGCACGGGAGTTACGGCGGTAGTGGTGGATGCGTCGGTAGCGGAAATCGTGGTCGTCACCTTAACCAAGGTCACTTCCATCACGATCTTCGGGGCATCAGGAGCGATACCCGCATCTTGGGCGGCAGCTTTCGCTTTCTCTTCAATCTCAGCCTTTTTCGCTGGGTCTTCTATATCTTCCTTCACCAAGCGGAGGCTGGAGAGTTCCGTATCCGATGGCAGGGATACGGCATCGGGGATGATCACGATCGGGTTATCATCCGTTGGAACATTCGTTCCCTCCTGCCCTTCCTTTTCCTTGGGAACGGCCGGCGTACCGATCGTAGCGATCTCTTCCGGAGTCACGGAAGATTCCTGCGTAAAGGCAGCGGTTATCGTCAAGTCGTCGGTACCGGAGACGGTAATATTCCCAGATGCTAGCGGGTCATCATTCACTTTGTAACTCACGAATTCGTACTTTGGCAAGGCCGTATGTGCCAAGCTCAACTCAGTACCAACGGGTACGGCATCGCCGGATTTCACGCTCACTTCCTTACCCTCTTTTGTATAAGAAACGGAGATCGTACCGCCTTCCGGCTGCAGGATCTTGACGTAATATTCCGACTCGAGAAGTACCGTGAAGTTTACCTCATACGTACGCTTGGTCTGTCCATCCTCGGCGGTAACGACCAAGGTAGCCTTGGCCGATCCACTCTCGAGCGATACGGTAGCCGTGAACGATCCTGTCGGTTCTACGGAAACAGGCGATCCATTCACGAGCAGCTCAGCCTTCGCATCGACCAGCTGGCCGGATAAGGTGAGGGTAGCCGATTTCTGCGTGGAATTTGGGAGCAGCACCTCATATTTCATCGTAGAGGCAAGAAAACCGGGAAGCGGGGTAACCTCCCCACTTCCTTCCTTATACGATAGGGAACTCAAACGGGCTTCCGAGGACAGAGCCACGAGGATAGGCTCAAATTTCACCTCAGCCTCCACCGTATAGGCCGGCATCAAGAAGTAGGTCGTACCATTTTTCTCTTTCTGCAACGGAACAGTATTGGTTTTATCCCCGACCTTCCCGGATACCTTCAAGGAGCCGAACACCATTTGGTAGCCTTTGTTGGGGGTGGCGGCAATCGTCACCTTCGTACCGGAGGCGACCTCGCCGCCGGAAACAATCGAACTACCCGGAGCATCGGCGGTACTCAAGGTAAGCGTACCGTTCGCCGGGTTGGCGAAGGTGACGGTGGACTGGATCTTCTCGTACTCCACCTCTACCGTGACCGGGAAGTCCGGCATGGTGAAGGTGTAGAGGTAGGCGATACCGCTACTGGCATCGGGCTTAAACGTAGCCGGTACCGTTTCGGAGGGCGTACCCGTGCGGTAAACCTTCGGGTAACCGGAAGCCATTCGGTAGCCGTCGGCGGGGGTGACGGTAATCGTCACCTCGGTGCCGGAATGCAAGATCGTAGGGGATGTGAGGGTCTCACCGTCCGCCGAGATCGATAAGGAGGCAGATCCTTCCGCGGGAGCCTCGAAAGTCAACATGAAAGGAAGAGCGGGGTAGTCGGGACGGGCCTTCGTCTCGATCCCTTCCTGCGCCCGGGCGGTCATCGAGAAGACCGCCAGCAGGCATACGAGCCATAAACTAGTATATTGTTTCATATCAAAGCGCTATTTTATAAGTGATGTTATTGATTCGAACCATGTAAATACCGGAAGGCAAAGCCAAGCGGGTATCGCCGGGGGCGATAGAGGCGGCGTAGACGGTACGTCCGTCGGAGCGTACCACGGTAAGCGCGGCGGCCTCCCCGGAATAGACATGCAGCGCACCGTCGGCGGCCCAGATACGGACAGCGGCGGTAGCGGTAGCGATCTCGTTGGCGGTCACCACGGAGCCATCGCACACACCCACGCTACGAACCAGCGAGCGGGTGACGGCATTGGCGGTGATGTATGCCTCGAAAGGCTTCAGCACATAATCCGCCTCCTGAAGGTCGAAGCGGGTACCCTCGGCATTGAGCACGTAGATACCACGGAGCGTAAGGTTGGCGAGATTCGGGTTCGTCCGGAAGAGGAACACGCCGTTCTCGAGGGCATCGCCGGAAGCGACCGTAGCCGTAGCCGGTATCTCGATCGGTGCGTCGGAGGCTGTTTGGCTAAAGGTTACCCGAGTCAAGGCTGCGTCGGCGGCCAACAGATAGGGGCTACCGGCGGTGAGATCGACCCTTTTCCCGTAAAGGACAGAGACCTCTTCCCAACCTTGGGCAACGGCCTCCTTAGCGGTGTAGCCGGTGGCGGCATAAAGGATTAGCCCACTACCATATTCCGCAGAGGCTGTCAATTCGATAGGGCTACCGAAGGTCGTCCATTTGTTATTCAGCGAACGGTTGGTTTTGAAAGTCTTGGACACCTTCAGCGCATTCGTTGTCACGACCTGCGCACCCTCCTCCAATGTCAACTCAAAGACGGACGCATTCTCGCTATCGACGGTAAGCACGCCATCGGATTTAACGATGACACTCTGTGACAGGCCGGCCTCGGAGAGATTCTGATTGCCGGAGATCTCGACCTCTTTCCAATCACTCACCTCCGTAAAGGTCGTTACCCTACCATCCGCCTCGGGAGCAGGGAAGCGATCGATTGCCGTGCCTTCGCTATCGAAGCCTTTCTGCGGGATAAACGTACTAGCTTTCATCTCCCAGAGCTTATACTCCTCGCCCGCCGTAACGGTAGTGGCTAAGGTCTTGTTGTAGCGTTTTACTTCGATGGGCTGGGATGAGCGAGGCAGAAACCTTATCGTAGCGCCAGCATCTCCCGCCTCATCCGTGAACAGACATTCCATCCAAGCATTGGTAAGGGTACCGGTGTTATGGATAGCGGTGTGGGCACAATGGAAAGTGGTATAGCCATTTACCGGATCAAGCACGCTGAAGGTGCCAGAGTTATCGAGGCAGTAATGCATATCGGACGAGCTGCTGTTTTCAATGCGGAAGCTGCTGCCCGACAGCCTCAAGGTGCCTTTATTGATCAAGGTAGAGGCACCGGACGAGCCGAGGATCGAACCGGTCTGCGCAATTGTCAGATCGCAACCTTCGTTGACGGTCAAGGCAGCACCGTCGGTCGGGCGTATCGTTACGTAATTCAACGTCAGCGTCGGGTTGCCAGTAGCGGTGGCGACGATGAGCTTGTTGGCGGAAGGGCCTGGGGGTGACGATATTTTGCCGTTGAAACGGGTCTCCGTTCCGGCTCCCTTTTTATAACTCCATTTGTTGTTGGAGTAGAAGAGCATGAAGGTCATCGTATCGCTAGAAGACAAGGGCAGTGACAACAAGGACCTCAGATAGGAGGCAGACGACAAGCCGGACTGGCCGGGGATAATAGTACTCGCGTAAGCTGTAGGCAGACCGTCAGCGCCATAGCCGGCAATAGCTTTCAGTTGCGGGAGCAGGCCGTTCTCGGCGGTACCGATGGCGGTGAAGGCTTGTGTATTTTCGGGGCCTGCCCAAGCGGCGATCTCGGCGGCGACATCATCGAGGTAAGTGTCGGCACCGTTTGCCTTATCGCTACCTATGTTATCGGTAGGGACGGCTGGCGTATTATCTCCTATCGTCAGTTGGATCATGGTGCTGGCGTAGTTGTCGAGAAGGGTAACTTTATTAGTAGGTGAATCAGATCCGAGAATCCGACCGGCCTGTTTATCCGACGTATTTCCTAAGGCTTTCACGCCGGCGGTAGTTAAGGCGAGGCAATTCTTTATCGTTATATTAATGTTTCCAGCAAAAGCTTGCCCCACAATACCACCTGCGGCAGCTATCCGGCTGTCGCTGTTTGATCCTGCAGAAACAGCGCCTGTGGCAAAACAAGATTCAATCGTCGTTTTCTCAGATAGTCCGGCAATGCCGCCGGAATAAGCATTAGCAGCGGAAGATTTAGCGATTATCCACCCTGTCGAATAGCAGTGCGATATGCTACAATTACCGCTACTATAGGCTCCGATACCGCCCGCATATGCGGCATCGCTAGAACCAGAACCGGTAGCAGTAACACGGATATCCTCCGTATTGAAACAGGAAACGATAGAAGAGCCATTATTAGTCGCTACGATTCCACCACCACGACCCATCTTTCCGGTCATAGTGACAGCTCCCCTGTTTGAACAAGCGCTAATCACCGAACCTTCAGAGTAACCGGCAATTCCACCGAGAGACCCAGAATTGCCGGTCACAGAAAAACTAACCTTGCATTGATTATGGCAATTGATGATTTTTCCATTCTTTACATAACCTGCCACGCAGCCAAGATAGTAAGCGGTGTCTTGAGCATTAGCAATAGTTGTCAAATTAATATTGTCAGATCCTGCCATCGTCAGATTCCGCACGGTCGCTCCATACAGATAACCGAAAAGGCCGATATAGTAAAACGAGGCCGAGGAGATCGTCATTCCGGTAATCGTATGGCCGCCACCATCGAAGGTGCCTTGAAAGTAGTAACGTGCATCGAAGCCTTTATAAGTCCCTATCGGTATCCAATTAGCCTCGAAGCCGCTCGCCACGCCTTGGGCAGGTTTCGCCAGCGAGATATCGTCCGCAAGCGTAACCGTACAGTCCTTGAAGCCCTCGGAGGCGGGATAGGAATCGGTATAGGTTTTATCGGCATCGGCGATTGTCTTCCCGTTATTCGTCACCCAAGCGATCCACGCGAGGCCGCAGGCGGTCTTGACGGTGTAGGTAGTGCCGGAGACGGCGACATCGGTGCCAGTCGGGCCGACATTGGCTAATTTGGCGTACTCGGGCCAGTCGGCGGGGAGAGTCGTCATGCCTGAGAAGGAGACTAATTTATCTTCCGTTGCCGTAAAGACGGTTGTTCCTTTCGAATCCATCAGTTGTTCGTTGCCCAGCCAAAGGGTGTAGCCGGTGTTCTTTGTGACGTTGATGGCGAAACCCTTCTTTTTACCGTCGGTGGTGAATTGGATAACGGGATCGAACGATTGGCCGCTGGCGTTTTTCACCTCGAGCGTCTGGCCACTCGTTGGGGCGGTGGCGAACTGCCATTGGAGGAAGGGGGATTTCACTCTAGAGCTTCCATAAATTGCGTCTCCATCTTTATCTTCCGAAGAAACCGTTACTTTCGCGTCTTCGGTAGCCGAGAAAGCACCCCAATTGTCTAGAAACACAGCAACAGCTTCCGCCGTGACAGTTATCTTGCCTTTGATGGTGGTATTTATAGCAGAACTAGTAGAGTACAGATATATTCCATATGATCCAGTTCCTTCCGCGGCGATATTCAATCCGGCGGTGCCACCATCCAGAAGCAGGATGCATCCTTGGTAGTTATTAATCACATCCTTTTTCGCTTTCAGGTTACTGGCAGAGTTGCCTGTCGCTTGGATACAGAACGGTTTACTGCCCTCCAGATAAAATAATGAGCCGTCGGCAGTAGTGGAGGTCAGGTTTAGCCCATCCAATTTTAGGATCGGGTAGCTGTCAAGATTATTCGCGTCGGCTATCGCTTTCTCGCTTTTGATATCGATCGCGCCCTGCTGCCAGTTTGCGTTCGTGCCCGTCAGCGTACCGGAGAACTCGGTCTCGGTGCCATTAGTCCCGACCTTGTAAAACCAAGCGTAATCGGTCGAGCTGTTGGGTTTCAGTTTATAGGTGAGAGTTAGTTTATCAGTAATACTAGTACTAGCCACGTCAAGCGGCTGTGTCTGCGCTTGCGCTCCTGCCATTGCCGGCCCCCATAGGGCCAGCGTCAGGATACAGAACATCCGCACGGCGGCCCGGAGGGAGAGCCGCGCGGATATCTTTCTAGAAAGATAAAATTCGTTCATATGGATTCGATTTTAAGTGTTTGACAATTTGCTAGGCTCAGATCTCGTCCGGGCTCTCGCTATCGCCGCCGGGGTTCTCGGGGTCGGGCGCAGGGTCGGGTGTGGGATAAGGCTTGTCGTCGGACTTGGAGGGGCTGGTGGGGCCTC
>OGYV01001665.1_pt1 | contig 16179 bp, 9 predicted proteins | sample 1576651 | NCBI WGS metagenome assembly OGYV01 (sample SAMEA3541570, study PRJEB24748) | human gut metagenome | biome: human gut; feature: human-associated habitat; material: faeces | place: China | collected 2012
AAGCCACATATGTGGCTTCCGCACGGCCCTTGCGCATATGGCTCCCATGAATCGGCGGGCATGACCTTTTACGCAGGGTGCGCCCGCTGTGGCTTTTCATGGATTCCCCGAATCAATGGCGAAAAATCCATTGCGGGGACTACTCATGCGGTTCCGTAGGCGGTTTGGGTGTTCCGTAGGTGGTTGGTCAGAGTATCGGGGTTGGAGAAAGGCTTTATTCTGGCCGTTTTCATGCCGGGTATTCAGACCCAACCACCTACGGAAGCGAAAAACCACCTACGGAACTAGTCCAAGCCGTAACGGTGACTGGCTATTGCGCGGGCGACCATGCCGAACAGCTCGTTCAGCTTCTGCTTGGAAGCCAGATGCTCGCGGGTGGCGACAAAAGGAGTGAAACCGAGATCCCTCAGCCGGTTCCGCTTATCGAGGTCATACATCCAGCGGTCATGGGTGTAGTGGTAATTTCCGTCGTATTCTATGCAGACGCGGTCATCCGGGTAGGCGATATCCACCTTCATCGTGCCCGAGCCGCGTATGTGGTCAATGATCTCATAATTGACATGTGCCTCAGGCAGCCCGTAGGCATCGCTCTCCAAACGAAGCACCGTTTCCTGCGGAGAATCGGTACCTGGTTTGGACAGGCGCAAGGCCTTTCTGCATTTGGCGCTCCCAATGAATCGCGGCGCACTCCGGATGTAGTCGGAGAGCTCATCGTGAGTGCAGACGCGTAAATCGGGATTGGCGCAAGTGAGCCAATCCATGGCGATCACCAGACTCCGTTCGTCGACATAGGGCGCAATCTGGCAGACCGCCTGCATCGCGGAGACGCTTGACACCAATTCGTCGGCGTGCGCCACGTCTACGCCATGCCTTGCGTAATGGAATTTCATCCCCTGGATTTTCCGCAGGTCACGTTGCCGGCACACCGAAACGTGAACGAGCTCCGAACCATATCCGGGTAAATAATTCATGGTGGCAATCATGCCATGCAGCTCCAGCGCTGTGCCGTGGCTTACATAGAGTGGAACCGAGGAGCGTGACCTTATCCGCGACAACACCTGCCTGCATTCAAGATGCCGTCTCGCCGCCTCCTCCCGTGCCTGCTCTAATGTGAAAAATGTATTGTGTCCGAAGCTTTCCATGCGCTGACGGTATATGGAAAGCCAGCAGCCCCGCAACCGTCTCCGTGAAAAATGTGGATATGTGTATGGTTCCATCCGCAGCATCACCGGGGAGAGGCCTGATGTATACGCGTCCGGTAGAACCGATGCGGAGCGTGGCGTCATCGAGGGGTGGCTCACATGGCAAGTCGGCCACGCAGAAGGGCGGGCGCTTCCAGCCGCAGGCCCGTGGGGCTGACGGTGACCGCGTTTCTCCACGGTGTCAGCCGCGTTTGGAACCCTGCCGACTGATGCCACCTTTATGACCGGTCGCTTTGAAAGGCAGACCGGCGTTGCCGAGTCCTTTGCTCCGCATGTTCTGCAGGGCAAAGGATTTTTGTTGTGCACGCAGTTCGTTCATCCGTTCCGTGGACTGATGCGCGATTCGCGGTTTCCGTGATTGCTCTGGCTGTGTCATGGCTATAAGAATACGTTCGGTAATGTAATATGATGGATTTAGTAATGCTTTTACTAAAATCTGATGAGGCATCCATGGGAGGGCGAGGGAGCGATGGCGACCATCAAGGAGATTGCGAAACGTACGGGATTTTCGCAGGCCACGGTGTCGCGTCTGTTGAATGGCGATCCGACGCTGTCGGTGCGTGAGGAGACGCGTCGCGCGATCATCCGCGCCAGCGAGGATTTGGGATACAGCGCCCAGGCCAAGCGTATCGTCATTCCGCACGAAGTAGCCTTGTTGGACAACGAGGAGTCCGACGAAACGCTGCGTGATTCGTATTTTGCCGATTTGCGTTCGGCGCTGGAACATAACGCCAAACAGCAGCGTATGGAGCTCACTGTTTTCCACAGTCTTGACGAGATGTTGAATCAGAAGGGGAAATTCGATGGTTTCATGGCTATCGGCGCCAATGTCATAGCCGAAAGCGACCTTGAGAAGTTGCATGAGGTCATGCCATACGGTGTGTTCATCGATGTGAATCCCGCACCGAACCTGTTTGATTCCGTGCAGCCCGACCTACAGCAGACCATGCATGACGCGGTCGAAGCATGTGCGAAGGCTGGCATGAAGCGTGTCGGATTCATCGGCGGCAAGGGGAGGCTGACGAATTTTTATGAGGTGGACGAAGAGGGGCGTGCCACATATTTTCGGCGTGAAATGGGCCGTTATGGTCTCGACCTGCGTGGACTGGTGTATTCTGACGGCTTGTTCACCGTGGAGAATGGTCGCAAGCTGGGGGAGCAGTTTATCCGTGACCACAACGGCGCACTGCCTGACGCAGTTATTGTTTCGGCGGACATCATCGCGGTCGGCGTGCTGCAGGCGTTCAACGCGGTTGGTGTGATTGTGCCCCGCGACATCAGCGTCATCAGCATCAACAACCAGACGATTGCCCAGCTGACGTCGCCGCCGTTGAGCACTTTCGCAATCGATCAGAACGAGCTTGCGCGCGTTGCGATTCTCACCTTGGCTGATGCGATCGCCAGCAAGCGGACGTCCCGTCAGCACGTGTATCTGTCGACGAGGCTGGAAGTGCGAGATAGTTTCGTGCCGGCGCAGCCGAAACGTGAATCGCGGCCAAAATTGCAGACCCGATCGAAGCGATCTGCCCGGTCGAAACGGGCTGCTTAGCGTACGTATGTGCGGAAAAATATGAAAGGCGATTGATGATGCTACGTCATCAATCGCCTTTTGTTTGTCTACTGTCGGCGAAATACCGCGAATCGCACACAATATGACATGTATATGTGCAGAATCGCACAAAATGCGACACGCCCAACAGTGCACAACGCAGATGTTAAATTTTACTAAACAGGGGTAAAGGGATATACTTAACTCATGTGAAATCAAATGATGATTTCCGATTACAGCTTCAATCACAACTTCTAAGGAGAAGTACGATGGCAGAATCCAATGTCGCAGCCGCACCGAAGGAGACGCAGCAGTCTGCGAAGCCAACCAGGAAAGGCAGTCTGCTGTCCCGCGTGGCCTATTCATTCGGCAACGTCGGCCAATCCGCCTTCTACAACGCGCTGAGCACCTACTTCATCGTCTACGTCACCAGCTCGCTGTTCTCCGGGGTCGACAAGGCGCTCGCCACCAAGCTCATCGGCGTCATCACCGGCCTTGTGGTTGTCATCCGTATCGCGGAGATCTTCATCGATCCGCTGCTGGGCAACATCATCGATAACACCAAGACCAAGTGGGGTCGTTTCAAGCCATGGCAGCTCATCGGCGGCACCGTTTCCGCCGTTCTACTTGTGCTCGTCTATACCGGTCTGTTCGGTCTGGTAAACGTCAACACCACACTGTTCATCGTGTTGTTCGTCATCACGTTCATCGTGCTTGACGTGTTCTATTCCCTGCGTGACATTTCCTACTGGGGCATGATTCCGGCGCTGTCCTCCGACTCCCACGAGCGCTCCACTTACACTGCTCTCGGCTCCTTCGGCGGCTCCATCGGTTACAACGGTTTGACTATCGTCGTCATCCCGATCGTCACCTACTTCAGCTATGTCTTCACCGGCAAGCATCAGGAGAGCCAGAGCGGCTGGACCTGCTTCGCCATCATCGTGGCTATTCTCGGCGTCCTCACCGTGTGCTCCGTCGCGTTCGGCACCAAGGAAAGCTCCAGCACCCTGCGCACCAAGGCCGAGGACAACGGCGGCCCGCTCGCCGCGTTCAAGGCTCTCGCACAGAACGACCAGCTGCTGTGGGTGGCCCTGTCCTACCTGCTGTACGCCATCGCCAACGTGGCCACCACCGGCGTGCTCATGTACATGTTCAAGTTCATCCTGAACAACTCCGCCGCCTACTCCATCGTCGGCGTTGTCTCGGTCATCGCCGGCATCATCATGGCGCCGCTGTACCCGATTCTGAACAAGCGCATTCCGCGCCGCTACCTGTACCTCGGCGGCATGGTGCTTATGGTCCTCGGCTACCTGCTGTTCATCGTCGGCACCGACAACCTCGCCGTCGTCACCGTCGGCCTGGTGTTCTTCTACCTGCCGCAGACCTTCATCCAGATGACCGCCATCCTCTCCCTGACCGACTCCATCGAATACGGCCAGCTGAAGAACGGCAAGCGCAACGAGGCCGTCACCCTGTCCGTGCGTCCGATGCTCGACAAGATCGCAGGCGCCTGCTCCAACGGCATCGTCGGTGCCGTCGCCATCGCCGCTGGCATGATCGGCTCCGCCACCGCCGCCGACATGACCGCCGCGAACATCCACACCTTCAAGGTCTGGGCATTCTATGTGCCGCTGGCTGTCATCATCCTGAGCGGCGTTGTATTCCTGCTCAAGGTGAAGATCACCGAGAAGATGCACGCCGACATCGTCAAGCAGCTGGAAGAGCAGCTCAACGAAGGCTGATTCGCTCTCGGAAAGCGATTGGCGCGATTGATTTGCGATTGAACCGCGGTCGTCGCGCAGGAAGAGCCGCATGGTGGATGCCATGCGGCTCTTTCGTTTACCTACGTTCGTAGTGCGTGCTACGCTGTCGACTGAAAAGCAAAGCAACGATCCGTCATCAGCGGGGAGCTTCCGGAAGAACGGCGGCGGTCGTCGCGCGTAAATCGCGCGGTGCGATCGCAGGCTCAGTAGAACCGGCGGGATCGGCCCGGACAGCCGAACGTCAAGCGGTCGTACGAAACCCGCGTAAGGAAAGCGGGGGAGTGCGGCAAGCGAGGTGGTACCGCGGTGTCGGACGTGCGCAATCGCACGAAAATCATCGTCCTCGTAAAGTAAGTAATGAAACCGCCAAACGAGGAGCATACGGTGAGCGAATCCACCAATCATGTGTATCCGAAGGCTGCTGCCGGCGAGCAGAGCGCCAACGTCGCGCCGAACCCCAGCTTCCCCAAGCTGGAGGAGTCCGTGCTCGACTACTGGGATAAGGACGACACTTTCCAGAAGTCCATCGACCGCCGTCCGTCCGGCGACCACAGCCAGAACGAATTCGTGTTCTTCGACGGCCCGCCGTTTGCGAACGGCCTGCCGCACTATGGCCACCTGCTGACCGGCTATGCCAAGGACGTCATCCCGCGCTACCAGACCATGAAGGGCCATAAGGTCAACCGCGTGTTCGGCTGGGACACCCACGGTCTGCCTGCCGAACTCGAGGCGCAGAAGGAACTGGGCATCGACTCGGTGGATCAGGTCAAGGAGATGGGCATCGACAAGTTCAACGACGCCTGCCGCGCGTCCGTGCTCAAGTACACCAACGAGTGGAAGGCGTACGTCCACCGTCAGGCCCGTTGGGTCGATTTCGAGCGCGGCTACAAGACCCTGAACATTTCCTACATGGAATCCGTGATGTGGGCCTTCAAGCAGCTGTACGACAAGGGCCTGGCATACCAGGGCTACCGCGTGCTGCCGTACTGCCCGAAGGACCAGACTCCGCTGAGCGCGCACGAGCTGCGCATGGATGCGGACGTGTACCAGGACCGTCAGGACACCACTGTGTCCGTGGCCGTGAAGCTGCGCGACGAGGAGGACGCCTACGCCGTCTTCTGGACCACCACTCCGTGGACCGTGCCGACCAACTTCGCCATCGTGGTCGGTGCCGACATCGACTATGTCGAGGTGCGCCCGACCGAAGGCAAGTTCGCCGGCAAGAAGTTCTATCTCGGCAAGCCGCTGCTCGGCTCCTACGAGAAGGAGCTCGGCGAGAACTACGAGATCGTGCGCGAGCTCAAGGGCTCCGAGATGGAGGGCTGGCGCTACTACCCGGTCTTCCCGTACTTCGCAGGCGACGAGAACGCCGCCGAGGGCAAGGTGCCGGGGCCGGAAGGCTACCAGATCTTCACCGCCGACTACGTCGACACCGTTGAAGGTACCGGCCTGGTCCATCAGGCCCCCTACGGCGAGGACGATATGAACACGCTCAACGCCAAGGGCATCAAGAGCGTGGACGTGCTCGACGCGGGCTGCAAGTTCACGTCGCTGTGCCCGGATTACGAAGGCCTGTACGTGTTCGACGCCAACAAGCCGATCCTGCGCAGCCTGCGCGCCGGCGACGGCCCGCTGGCCCGCATCCCCGAAGAGCATCGCGCCATCCTCTTCCAGGAGAAGAGCTACGTGCACTCCTACCCGCACTGCTGGCGTTGCGCCACCCCGCTGATCTACAAGCCGGTGAGCTCCTGGTTCGTGGCCGTCACCAAGATCAAGGACCGTCTGCTCGAACTCAACCAGCAGATCAATTGGATTCCAGGCAATGTGAAGGACGGCCAGTTCGGCAAGTGGCTGGCGAACGCACGCGATTGGTCGATCTCCCGCAACCGCTTCTGGGGCTCCCCGATTCCGGTGTGGGTCTCCGACGATCCGAAGTACCCGCGCGTGGACGTGTACGGCTCGCTGGACGAGCTCAAGGCCGATTTCGGCGATTACCCGCGCGACAAGGACGGCAATATCAACATGCACCGTCCGTACATCGACGAGCTGACCCGCGTCAACCCGGACGACCCGACCGGCAAGAGCCACATGCACCGCATCAGCGACGTGATGGACTGCTGGTTCGAATCCGGTTCGATGAGCTTCGCCCAGTACCATTACCCGTTCGAGAACAAGGAAACCTTCGAACAGCACTTCCCGTGCGACTACATCGTGGAATACATCGGCCAGACCCGTGGCTGGTTCTACGTGCAGCACGTCATGGCGACCGCCCTGTTCGACAGGCCGGCGTTCAAGAACGTGATCTGCCACGGTATCGTGCTCGGCTCCGACGGACAGAAGATGTCGAAGCACCTGCGCAACTACCCGGACGTGAACGGCGTGTTCAACGACTTCGGCTCCGACGCCATGCGTTGGTTCCTGATGAGCTCGCCGATCCTGCGTGGCGGCAACCTGATCGTCACCGCTGATGGCATCCGCGACACCGTGCGCCAGGTGATGTTGCCGGTGTGGAGCTCCTACTACTTCTTCACCCTGTACGCGAACGCCGCCGGGTACGACGCGCGCAAGCTTCGCGCCGACGAAGTTGCATCGCTGCCGGAAATGGACCGTTACCTGCTGGCCCGTACCCACCGACTGGTCGAAAAGACCCAGTCCTCGCTGGACCAGTTCCTGATCTCCGATGCATGCGACGCCGTGTCCGACTTCATCGACATGATCACCAACTGGTACATCCGCAACAACCGCGACCGCTTCTGGAACGAGGACGCCAACGCGTTCAACACCTTGTACACCGTGCTTGAGGTGTTCATGCGCGTCCTTGCGCCGCTTGCCCCGATGGAAGCCGAATCCGTGTGGCGCGGCCTGACCGGAGGCGAATCCGTGCATCTGGCCGACTGGCCGTTCCTGGCCGACGAGAAGACCGGCGAAGCCACCGAGCTTGGCCGCGTGCTCGTCGACGATCCGGCTCTGGTCGATGCGATGGAGAAGGTGCGCGAGGTCGTCTCCAGCACCCTGTCCATGCGTAAGGCGAAGCAGATCCGCGTGCGTCAGCCGCTGAGCAAGCTCACCGTGGTGGTGGAGGATACCGCCGCCGTGGCCGCGTACGACGAGATTCTGAAGTCCGAGCTCAACGTCAAGGACGTGGAGCTGTGCACGCTTGAGGATGCGGGCTCCCAGGGCCTGAAGATCATCCACGAGCTGCGCGTGAACGCCCGCGTTGCAGGCAAGCGCCTGCGCAAGGACGTGCAGTTCGCCATCAAGGCCTCCAAGTCCGGCGCATGGCATGTGGACGCTTCCGGCGCTCCGGTGTGCGAGACCCCGAACGGCGACATTACGCTGGAAGAGGGCGAGTACGAGCTGATCAACAGCGTGGAGGAACAGAACGCCGAAGAGGCCGCCAACTCCGTGTCCGCGGCCCTGCCGACCGGCGGTTTCGTGATCCTCGACACCGAGCTGAACGACGATCTGGTTGCCGAAGGCTACGCCCGCGACGTGATCCGCTCCGTGCAGGACGCCCGTAAGGCCGCCGATCTGGAAATCTCCGACCGCATCGCCCTGACGCTGACCGTACCGGCCGATGACGTGGCGAAGGTCGAGCAGTTCAAGGATCTCATCACCTCCGAGACGCTCGCCACCTCCTTCGACGTGAAGGAAGGCGGCTCCGAGCTCAGCGTGGAAGTCGCCAAAGCCTGAACCGAAGTTCGGTCGGCTTGCGATTATTCCAGGCTGCGGCTAGAGTAATCCCTTGGCTTTCGGGCCGCCGTGGCGTTGCCCACCGCGGCCCGAGCCACGCAAGACTTGATTTGTGTCCGTGCCGCGCAGCCGCGTTCCTTACGTGGTTGGCGCGCATGGAAGCAGATCGTTAAGCGAATGGTTCTCAGTACCATCCATGTGAGTCAAGCACACATTCTTGAGAAGCAGTCGCGCCGCCGGACGGCGGATTCAACGGGTTCGCCCATACGGGCGGATCCAGGAATCCACCGTCCGGCTTTTTCTATAGGCAAATACATGTAGCTAATGCGGAATTAAGCTACACTTATCCGATTACATATAGCTAACGCAAAAATAAGCTACACTTATCAGCTCTAGTGAGCGTTCTTTGGCGAGATTCCAATTACGCATGGTATGTGAGTACTCGCCATGGCTCACAATCCCAGCCAGGCGTGCACGTCGGCAATTTCCTGATCACATATGTTGTGCGCCATGCCGGGATATTCGAAATACGTGCAACGACCGGTCGAGCCAAGTTGCTCACGGGCACACTGCTGGTCGGCGATTGGAATCGTACGGTCATCACTGCCGTAGCAAAGCGCGAATCGTGTGCGGCCGGCAGGGATCGTGTCCGCTGTTTCCCCCTTGAATGACGGGCTGAGCAACACCGCCATATCGAACACGTCCGGATACTCCGTAGTCATGCGATACGACAGGTATCCGCCCTGTGAAAAACCGATCAACACCTTGCGGAAACGCTGGAATACCGGCGATTGCAGCATGCACACCACTTCGGCGCCGACCTGGCTGCACTCATGTTGGCGCTCGCTGACGGAGCATCCGTCGGGATACCAGTAGTGGCTGCCGATGTATGGGCGCGTATATGTGCCGCGGAATGAGATGTAGTTGGGCTTGATGGGTGGGTCGGCAGCGGGATTGCGGTTGGTATTGCTATTGACGTTGCCGTTTCCGTTGGCGTTGGCGTGATGCGTGTTGTCGGGACTGCCGGTTGCACAGATCGCGTTGATGATGCGCACCATTCCCGATTCATCGTTGCTGTATCCGTGGAATCCAAGGAACAGCAGGTCATTGGATGATGCCGCACTCCCATCGGCATCAAAGCTTCCCGTCATTTCCAACCGCATGTGTTCTCCTTATGCTGTCTGAAAATCTTGTCGAAACTGGCGTTGTTGCAAGACTTATTCAAATTCTGGTTCAAAACCGTCGTTGACGGAATGGTAATGCTCGCCGAATACGTCTATGTCGGTCAATTGTGTTCCGTCGCCATTGTGTAGGCGGTCCATGGCTTCTTGGTATAGTGCGAAATCCTCTTCCGCTTGAGTGAGGCGCCAATAGTCATCGGGGGTAATGATAACCGCGCTGGGCCGATTGCCGTCGAGCACGATGACTGGGTGGTTGTTACCGACTCGGCTTAGTGTTTTGCTCGCGCCACCGCGGTTGAGATCGGTGACGGAAATCATATTGTCGAGAATCGATGTAACCGACATGTTTCACCTTATAGTTTGCTTGAAGTATACGAGTAAGTATACAAGTCCGTTGCGGCGGAATAACTATATTTTTGTTCCCGCATGTAGCGGGTTCACGCTGCCTGATGGCACTGTGTCAATGAGTGTTTTCTGATGTTCGGACCGATACAATCGCTGTAAATGGGAGGAAGCTGGTCATTATGGCAGAAGGTAAGCAGATCAGGTTATTTCTGATTGATGGAACTTTTAGTGGTTTAGTTACAGCAGAAATCATGAACTGGACTGGCCATGTGTTTAAAGGCAGCCGCAGTGAACTTGGTCGAATCTATCAACGCGAAGAAGCTCAGCGTACAGGCGTTTATATCCTGCTTGGTGACAAAAGTGATGGAAGTCCATTGGCTTATATTGGTGAAAGCGACAATATTGCAAGTCGCTTAAAACAGCATGCGGCCAAGAAATCATTCTGGTCTGAAGTAGTGTTTGTCACTTCAAAAGATGGCAACCTGACTAGTGCACATGCTCGCTACATTGAGGCTCAGCTTATCCAGAGAGCTAAGGAGATTGGACGTATTCCTTTGGAAAACGGCAATGAGCCTACAGGGGGTGCGGATTTGCCGGAAGCAGATGCTTCGGATATGAATCATTTCATTAAGGAATTTCTGACGATTCTGCCGGTACTTGGGGTAGAAGTGTTTCGTGGTCGTTCATCAAAATGGGATGATGCATTGAAGGCAGGGGAAGCATTGCAATATGATTCTCCGATATTCCAAGTATCGGTAAAGAAACATGGAGGTACTGCTTATGGGCAAATTATTGATGGTGAATTTACTGTGCTTAAAGGGTCTGCGATTGCTGCAGAAGTAACGCGTAAGGACAATGTTGTCGAAAGTACTCGCAGGCAGTTTGAATTACGGAAACAGCTTCATGAACGATTAAACAATGAGGGAGCAATCGTTATCGATGATAAGGGGATTGCGACTTTGACAAGAGATGTGCCTTTCTCTTCGCCTTCTGCCGCTGCTGCTTTTGTACAAGGACGTGCGACTGCTAATGGACGTCGTGAGTGGAGGACCAAAGATAATGATACATATGCAGATTGGGAGGGGCGGAAGTGATTTGTTTCAAGTTGTTTGTACCGACGTCGGTGTGCAAAGTGGCAGTAGAACCCCCTTGGTAGCGTACAATCGGTTTGGATGGTTTTCCGGATATCGGTGAATGAGAGTAGATATGGCAAAGAAGCGCATGATGGACAGTTCGTTAGTTGAATCTGTTCTTGGCAAGAATCACTCCATGATTATCGATGAAGACTGGTATGAGCATACGATCATTGACCATCTTGTGGATTCAATGGGATATGAGCATTTGTTCGGTCCGGATGTTCGTCGTTCTTCTGAGAATTATCAAGATGTTTTTATTCCTGATGTTCTCCCGGAAGCATTGTCTAATGTCAATCAAGGGTTGCCTGCGAAGGCAATTGATGAGGCAATTCTCAAAATTAAGAATATTGAGGGTGGAAGTCTTGAGCAGCGGAATGAAATTTTTAATGACTATCTTCAGTCTGGTGTGGAAGTCCGTTATTTTGATGGTAAAGAAGAACGGAATGAAATCGTTCGCCTTCTAGATTTCAACCATCCTGAAAACAATGTGTTCCAAGTTGTCAATCAATGGACTTTTGTCGAATATTCAGAGAAGCGCCCTGATATAATTATCTTCATCAATGGCATGCCATTGGTCATTTTCGAACTTAAGTCGCCGTCACGTGTGGAAACTGATGCGTCTGACGCTTATTTGCAGCTTCGTCAGTACATGAAGCAGATTCCGAGCTTGTTTGTGCCGAATGTGTTCTGCGTAATGAGCGATATGACTGAAACTAGAGTTGGTACCATTACCGCGGACGAGGATCGTTACGTGGCATGGAAGTCTGTCGATGGGGACTATTCCGAAACGAAGAACGCTTCGTGGAAGACCATGCTTGATGGAATGCTGCCAAAAGCAAGGTTGTTGGATATTATTCAGAATTTCGTGTGCTTTAACGATACTTCTGAAAAAATAGTCAAAATTCTTGGTGCATATCACCAGTATTTTGCCGTGAAAAAAGCTGTTGTCCGCGCTCAGGATGCGGTTGCTGGAGATGGCAAAATTGGCGTGTTCTGGCATACCCAGGGGAGCGGCAAATCTCTGTCGATGGTGTTCTTCGCACATTTGATTCAAAAATATTTGGAGAGCCCAACGATTGTGGTCATTACTGATCGCAATGATTTGGATGACCAGTTGTTCGGTCAGTTCACCAGATGTGCGAAGTTCCTGCGCCAGCAGGCGGTGCAGGCTGAAAGTCGGCAGAATTTGAAGGAATTGCTGGAAGGGTGGGAAGCAAACGGCATTATTTTCACCACCATGCAGAAATTCTCTGATGGAGATGAACCGCTATGCGACCGGAACAACGTTATTGTCATGGTGGATGAGGCCCACCGAGGCCAATACGGACTCACAGAAACCATCGATGAGAATGGCAAGGTGAGTATTGGCGCGGCTCGTATGGTTCGCAGGGCTTTGCCGAATGCTTCCTATATCGGTTTTACGGGTACCCCCATATCGACGGATGACCGTAATACTCGTGAGATTTTTGGTGACTACATCGATGTGTACGACATGACTCAATCAGTTGAAGATGAGTCAACTAAACCGGTTTATTATGAGAGTCGAGTTGTCGCACTGCATCTGGATGAGGGAGCCCTTGGGCGAATTGACGCCGCTTATAGGGAATTTGCTGATCAAGCAGATGAAGCAAGTATTGAGAAATCCAAGCATGACCTTGGCGGGCTTGATGCGATTTTTGATACTCCGGAAACCATCGATGCGCTCTGCCGTGACATTGTTGACCATTACGAGAACAACCGTGCTGATGTGCTTGCCGGCAAGGCTCTTATTGTTGCGTATAGTCGCCCGATTGCGATGAAAATCTACTACAAGATTTTGGAATTACGCCCTGAATGGAAAGAAAAAATCGGTGTGGTGATGACCATGTCGAATCAGGATCCCGAGGAATGGTTCGACGTGTGCGGAGGTAGCACGCATAAGAAGGAGATGGAGCGGAAGTTCAAAGATGATGACGATCCATTGAAGATTGCCATTGTCGTTGATATGTGGCTTACGGGCTTTGACGTACCAAGTCTGTCGACTATGTACGTTTTCAAACCGATGAAGGGTCATAACCTCATGCAGGCCATTGCCCGAGTGAATCGTGTTTGCAAAGGCAAGGAAGGCGGTCTGGTAGTCGACTATATAGGCATCGCCGGAGCTCTTAAGCAAGCAATGAAGGACTATACGAATCGAGATCAGCATAATTACAGCAATATGGATATTGCTGCGACGGCTTACCCGAAATTTGTTGAAAAACTTGATGTATGCCGCGACCTTATGTATGGCTTCGACTACAGGAAATTGATTTTTACGAATAGTCGAGAGGCTTTGGCAGATGCCATTGCCGAAGGAACCGATTGGCTGCTTGAGCCGAAGCGTCATGAAGATACCGAAAACTTCCTCAAGCAATGCCAACTGATGAACCAGGCATTGAGCCTATGCAAGAGCCTGGTTTCTGAAGAGGACCAGCACGAAGCAGCTTATTTGTCGGTTTTGCGTGTTCAGGTACTTCGCCTTACCGGGCGTAAAGGTAACGGTGGTGGAGGCATGACCTACGCCGAATTCAACAAGCGTGTAAGCGACATCCTTGAGCAAACCGTTCACGCTGATGGCGTGATCAACCTTTTCGACAAGAACAGTGTTGAGATTTCCTTGTTCGATGAAGCGTTTCTTCAGGAAATCGCTGGCATGAAGGAAAAGAACATCGCCGTCGAGAGTCTGAAACGACTCATCAAGGAGAAAGTTCGTGCCTATCAGCGGACCAGCGTGGTCAAAGCACAGAAATTCAGCGAGATGCTGCAAAGCACATTGAACTCCTATCTCAATGGCATGCTGACCAATGCGCAGGTCATTGAAGAGCTTCTTCAAATGGCTCGTGACATTATGAAAGACCGTGATGATGCCCAGAAGCTTGGACTGAATGATGAGGAAATGGCATTCTATGATGCCATTACCAAACCTCAAGCGGTCAAGGATTTCTATAACAACGACCAGTTGGTTGCTATAGCGCGTGAGTTGACTGAAACCATGCAAAGAAGTGCCACGATTGACTGGCAGAAGAAGGAAAGTGCCCGTGCTGGAATGCGGCGTGCGATCAAACGTTTGCTGCGAAAATACAAGTATCCGCCTGAAGGCGTCGATGATGCCATGGATACTGTGATGAAGCAGTGCGAGCTTTGGGCTGATACCAAGATTGAAGAGTAGGAACAGGAAATGGCGAAGAAGAAAAACGATAATACGGCGGAAATCGGCTTTGAAGAGCAGATTTGGAAAGCCGCGGACAAGCTACGGGGCAACATTGATGCTTCGGAATACAAGAATGTGGTTCTCGGCCTGATCTTCCTGAAGTACATCTCCGACAAGTTCGATCAGAAGCATCAGGAGCTTGTGGATGAAGGCGAAGGCTTTGAAGAGGATCGCGACGAGTACATGGCAGAGAATATTTTCTTTGTGCCTGAAAATGCACGTTGGAATGTGATTGCCGCCGCTGCGCACACTCCAGAGGTTGGCAAGGTAATCGATGAGGCTATGCGTTCGATTGAATCGGAGAACGATAAGCTGAAGAATATTCTCCCCAAGAACTTTGCCCGTCAGGAGCTCGACAAGCGCCGCTTGGGCGAGGTTGTGGATCTGTTCACCAACGTAAAGATGGCGGATAAAGGTGACAGCAGAGATATTCTTGGACGCACCTATGAATACTGCTTGGCCAAGTTCGCGGAAGCTGAAGGCAAGAATGCTGGAGAGTTCTATACGCCGGCCTGCATTGTGAAAACCTTGGTTGAGATTATTGAGCCTTACCATGGGCGGGTCTATGATCCTTGCTGCGGGTCTGGCGGCATGTTCGTGCAGTCGGCCAAGTTTGTTGAACGGCATCAAGGCAAGATTTCTGATCTGTCCGTATACGGGCAGGAAAGCAACCCGACTACATGGAAAATGGCGACGATGAATCTTGCCATCCGTGGTATTGACGCCGATCTTGGCGATCATAATGCGGATACGTTCTTTAATGATCTGCATAAGAACGAGAGATTCGATTTCATTCTTGCCAATCCGCCATTCAATCTGAAAGATTGGGGAGGGGATAAGCTCAAAGAAGACCCGAGATGGGATTACGGCACTCCGCCAGAAGGCAACGCCAACTTTGCATGGATGCAACATATGATTCATCATCTGCAGCCGGCTGGAGGGCGTATTGGTCTAGTGCTTGCCAATGGCGCTTTATCAAGTCAAACGAGCGGTGAAGGCGATATTCGAGCCAACATTGTCGCAAAAGATTTGGTCGAAGGCATCATTGCCATGCCCGATAAGCTTTTCTATAGCACGGGTATTCCTGTGAGTCTGTGGATAATCACAAACAAGAAGGCCCAGCCGGGCAAGACCTTGTTTATTGATGCGAGGGACATGGGAACCATGGTTTCTCGTAAACTGCGTGAGTTCACCGATGAAGACATCGCCAAGGTATCGGGAGCGTTCGACGCATTCCGTGCTGGAACACTGGAAGAGGAGAAGGGCTTTTCTGCCATCGCCACAACTGAGGACATTGCCAAGCAAGACTACATTCTCACGCCAGGCCGCTATGTAGGCATTGCCGAACCGGAAGATGACGGTGAACCATTCGAAGAGAAAATGAAGCGGCTAACTGGTGAGATTTCCAAGTGCTTTGAGGAATCCAGCCGCTTGCAAGAGCAAATCAAGAAGAATCTGGAGGCAATTGGGTATGGGATGTAAAGTCGTACTTGGCGATATTTGCAGCTTTAGTCGTGGAGCGAGCATTCCCCGTGCCCGTATGCACGACACCGGAGATTACCTCTATATCCATTATGGTGACCTTTATAAAGGGTTTGACCTGCGCATTGATGTTGAAAGTCCATCAAAACCTATTCCGTTTATTCTCCGCGGTGAAAAGGTTAAAGAAAGTCAGTGCCTTAAAGATCAGGACATCGTGTATGTGCTTACTTCGGAAACTGTTGATGATTTGGGACATGCTTATCTTTTCAACAATCCACAAAATAAGCTTGCTGTTTCGGGTACTGAGACGACTATTGTCCGTGTTAAACGCAGAGATCTTGTTATACCTGCCTATCTCAACTACCTTATGAGTTCTCCTTGTTTTATCGGTGAGCTTCGTCGGTATGTAAGAGGTATGAAAGTATTTCGTGTCCATCCTGCTGATGTGTCTCGAATTGAAATTGAACTTCCTCACATCGAGACACAGCGAAAAGTGGTTTCAATACTTGATTCGATTTATACGAAGCAAAGAATCAATACTCAGCTAAATGGCTATTTAGCTGAGCGACATCAATCTTGGAAACATCAATCTCTCCTGA
>OGYV01001672.1_pt1 | contig 16126 bp, 10 predicted proteins | sample 1576651 | NCBI WGS metagenome assembly OGYV01 (sample SAMEA3541570, study PRJEB24748) | human gut metagenome | biome: human gut; feature: human-associated habitat; material: faeces | place: China | collected 2012
CCGCATGGATGCCGGTGAGTTTGGCCGCATGAACCTCGCCCAACTCAACTTTGGCAGCTACAAGGAGTACGGCGATCTGACTAACCGCTTCTATAACCGCAACCTCGCTGGCGGTGCTATGCTCGACATTGGCGTCTATGCGCTTTCCGTTATGCGCCTCTTTTTGGCAAGCCAGCCCGCTGAGGTCGTTTCGCTGGGCAACACCTGTGAGACCGGTGTCGACGTTGCGGGCGGCATCGTCTGCCGTAATGCTGAGCAACAGCTGGGTGTTGTGAGCCTTACGCTTCACTCCAAGCAGCCCAAGCGCTTGGTCATCAGCTTTGACAAGTGCTATATCGAGGTCAACGAGTATCCGCGTGCCGATCACGCGACCATCGTGTGGACTGCGGACGGCCACCGCGAGGAGGTCCACGCCGGCACCGAGGCTTACGCCCTGTGTTATGAGATGGCCGACCTGGAGAAGGCCGTTGCCGGCGACGACTCCAAGCGCGAGCTGCTGGATTATGCTTCTGATGTTATGGAGCTTATGACCAAGCTCCGCGCCGACTGGGGAGTCGTGTACCCCGAGGAGGAGTAAGCGATGCTTGCGGAAGATAGGCTCAACGCGATTGTGTCGATGGTGCAGCAGGCTGGCTCGGTTACTGTGCCAGAGCTTGCCGATACCCTGGGCGTGACGGCGTCTACCATTCGGCGCGACCTGCAGGCGCTCGATCGAGCGCACCGCATCGCCAAGGTCCACGGCGGAGCGACGAGTCTTGAACGCGCGCACGTGACTCGCGACCTAACGCTCAATGAGCGCAGCGACCTCCATAACGACGACAAGGAGCGTATCTGCGCCCGTGCGGCGGCGCTTGTGGAGCCCGAGAGCTTTGTATACATCGACTCGGGCTCGACGACGCTCAAGCTCATCGAGCATCTTCCACACCTTGAAGGTGTCACCTACGTGACCGACTCCGTGCTCCATGCTCAGCATCTCGCCCTGCGCGGCATGCGCACTGTGGTGTTGGGTGGCGAGCTCAAGCCCGAGACCGAGGCGCTCGTTGGCCCCGATGCCTTGGCAACCCTAGACCACTACAACTTCAACTGTGGCTTTTGGGGTTCTAACGGCATTGCTGCCGAGCAGGGCTTCACGGCGCCAGATATCGAGGAGGCGCAAGTAAAGCGCATCTCGATGCGCCATACGGCCAAGCGCTTCGTAATCTCGGACGCCAGCAAATTTGGCATGGTGGCGCCCGTCAAGTTCGCGGACTTCCGCGACGCAACGATTATTACCGCAGGCGAGGTCCCCGCCAAGTACCGGGCAATGGACAACGTCATCACGGTCTAGCGAGCGGGGGCAGGCTAAGGCCAATGCCATTTAGTTTTCTCAGTAGAAAAGCGGCAACGTCCATCCCGGGCGTTGCCGCTTTTGTTGTCTACCGGTTTGTCTAAGTCTGTAACAACTGGACCGTTAAAAGTGGGCTAGATGTTACAGATTGAGATACTTCCGAACCGCGCCGTCCCTTTGTCTCGATCTGTAACAGCTGGGACCGATTTTGCCGAGTTACTGTTACAGATCGAGACGTTTTGGGACCGCGGCTGAGTCATCGTGGCGGTTTGACGTTTGACCAGATAAAACCTGTCAAAATAAACCCGTCCCTTTTTGGCAGGATTTAGGGCTCCCAGGGGCAGGGGGCTTCGATGTGAATGTGCTCGCCGGTTACGGGGTGCGTGAAGGACACGCTGTGGGCGTGGAGCATGAGGCCGCAGGGACGCGGCATGCCGTAGAGCTCGTCGCCTACCAGGGGATGACGCTCGCTCGCCAGATGCACACGGATTTGGTGCTTGCGGCCGGTGAGCAACTCGACATCGATATACGAGCGCGTGGGCAGGCCTCGACGGCTCTTAAGACGCTTGAGCACCTTTACGCGTGTTTGAGACGGCTTGCCGCTGGCGCCGACGCGCATCTTTCGACTATCGTGGCGGTCGCGGGCGATGGGCTTGTCGATGAGCTTTTCGTTCCAGTCGATCTTGCCCTCGGCGAGCGCCAGGTAGTGCTTTTCGAACGCGTGGTCGATGACCATCTGGTCAAAGGCGGGCTGCGTCTGCTTGTCGAGCGAGAACAGCACCACGCCGGTGGTGTCGCGGTCTAGGCGGTTGAGCGGCTGCATGTCAGTCGCGGCAAAGCCGTCGCCCATCGCCAGCAGCAAGTCGCTGGCGTAGTCGGTAAGCGTGCGCTCACCGGTGCCGTCGCCGTGGACGATCATGCCGGCGGGCTTGTCGATGGCCATGAGCCAGGCGTCGCAGTAGAGGACTTGAGGTTCTTCGTTCACGTGTAAGCCTTTCGGTTAGCTAATTCCCACAAACATGCAGCCCGAGGTGGCGCCGCGCAGGCGGGCAGCGGGCTTGCGGCCGGCCTGCGCTGCTTCGACGGCACGACGGACGCGGGCGACGGCACGGCCCACCTCATCCGTCTCGAGCAACGTTCCGTCCACCATGAGACGACGCACGCCGGCATCGAGCAACTGCGGAACCTGCGGCGTGAGGTCGATGGGGTAGGCATCGTACAGGCGAGAGCGGCCGTGGATGTCGGTGCGGACGGGCATGACCTTTCCGTCGATATTCTTGAGCGAGAGCTTGCGGGCACGCAGGCGGCAGTTGGCGCAATCGTGGATGCAGCCGTTGGCAACCTGCAGAATGCAATGCTCGCTTGTCATGACGTGCGGGCGGCCAAAGACGGTGATGCCTAGAGCCGCGGGCGCGGCGGCGCCGAGCGAGACAATCTCGTCGAGCGTGATCTCGGGCGAGAGCCAAAACGCACCGGCTCCGCGCTCGGCAAGCGCCTCCATGCAGGGCGTGTTGTGCACCGGCAGGCAAGAGCGAATCTCGGCCGTGGCGCCAACCTGGGCGGCCAGGGCAAGCTCAGAGATGTTGCCAATAGCGACCGTGGCACCGGCAACAACCCACGGGTCAACGCGGACGTGGTCAACGGCGCGGCAGACCTCGTCGAGTGCGGGCACAATACCCTGCTCAAATGCATCGGCAGGGGAGAGTCCGACAGCCTCGAGCGCGTCGGTGGTCATGTAGATGCGCGTTGCACCCTCCGCGCGAGCGGCCTCGGCGGCCTCGAGCGAGGTGACGGTAGCGCAGATCTGCGGCTCATCGCGGTAGTGCTCGGGCGCGGGGCGGGAATCACTGGTGACAATCGCCGGCAGCTCGAGCGTGCGGGCGCGCTCGTCGTACGGCGCCAGAATGGCCTCTTCCAGCGTCTTGCAAGCGGCGGCACGCACCTTGTGCACGGCGGAGAAGCCCATGCCACAGCCCTCATCGAGCGTCACATCAAAGCTCGCAGCCTCAAAGGGCGAGGAGCCCATACGCCCGACGTGCTCCACCAGATCGGCCGCCTCGACGGCGCGGGTCTTGGCGGCCTCGACGGTAAAGCCGGTGGCGGTGGCGGTGAGCGCGGGGTTGTCACAGCAGGTGAGTGTAACGGCAAACGGCTCGCCCAGGCGCGCCCCGACGGACACATCAACAGCTCGGCGGCGCAGCACATCGCGCTTGAGCGCGGCGCTGGCAGCGTCAATAGCGCGCTGGCTTCGAATCACGCGCACGCGGCAGCCCTCGGGCATGCTACGGGGCACGCGACACTCGATAACATCGCCGGCAGCGGCATCATCGGCGGCGATGGTGGTTAGGAACGGGTCAAACTCGTTATCGTGGCGAAGCTCCAGCAGGTCGCCCTTGCCCACGGGCTCAAACAGCTCAATGCGGGCGATGGCGGCGCGGCGACGGCGGTCGTCGGGCTTGAGGCCGCGCACATCGCGGTTGGCCGGGCGGCTGCCCAGCACCGTGCCCACGATCTGGCCGCGGTTGTTGGAACGCTCATAGCTCATCATCTCGTCGCCCGAGGTGCCGTCCTGATAGGCGTGCGTAAAGTCGCGGTTGAAGCAGCGCTTGAGTTGGCGCTGGCGAGCGGCGTCCTCGTCCTTATCTACGACGACTCCGGCCAGCATGTCATCGATCTGATGGCGATACACATCAACGATGGAGTACACGTAATCGGGCGCCTTCATGCGGCCCTCGAGCTTGAGCGACGCGGCGCCGGCGTCATACAGACGGCGAACAAGCTGTGAGGTGTTGGTGTCACGCGGGCACAGCGCGCGCTCGCGACCGGCAGGGGAGAGCGAGCGGCCGTTCTCGTCGATCAGCTCGTAAGGCAGGCGACAGGGCTGAGCACACATGCCGCGGTTGGCCGAGCGGCCCGCCATGGCAAAGCTCGACAGCAGGCACAGGCCCGAGTAGCAAAAGCAGATGGCGCCGTGGCTAAAGACCTCGAGGTCAACGTCGGGCGCGGCGTCGTGGATGGCGGCGATCTCGTCGATGGAGAGCTCACGCGAGAGGGTCACGCGGTCGGCGCCCTGCTCGCGGCACCAGATAGTCCCACGGTCATCGTGGATGTTCGCCTGGGTCGAGATGTGCGTCTCGATGCCGGGCATGGTGCGCTTGACCTCAAAGAACAGGCCCCAGTCCTGGATAATGAAGGCATCGGCGCCCAGCGTGGAGCAGCGGTGGATGAGTTGCAGCGCATCGCCCATCTCGGACTGCTTGATGACGATGTTGACCGTGACGTAGACGCGCGAGCCGGCCAGATGCGCGGCGCGGCAGGCCTGCTCAAAGGCCTCGTCGGTAAAGTTGGTGGCCTTGCGGCGGGCGTTGAAGCTGCCCATGCCGCAGTAGATGGCGTCTGCCCCGGCGGCGAGTGCGGCGGCAAAGGGCTCGGGCCCTCCGGCGGGCGCCAAAAGCTCGGGTCTGCGGTTGGTGGTTCGACTGGCGGTTGCGGTCATATCCTGCCTTTCAAAATGCTCAGATACTCAAAAGTATAGTGGTGCCGTCGCGGCAGGCGATGCCCGTGCTCTAAGCGGGATAAAGTCTTCAGCAGCCTGGGCTGGCTGACCCCGTGGAGAACCGTTCAGCGGTCCGGGGAAACCGTTGGTCGATAAAATATTCTCGCAACCTGATAATTATCTTGCATCGGGCAAAATCATCCCCTACTATCCCAATCAAGCGCGGCGTTCAGACCGAACTGTGCCTCCCGGTATGAATGCCGCGCTCCCGTTCCCTTTTACTTGTAAGGAGAAAAACATGAGCAAGACCGTCGTGTCTTCCGATAACGCACCCGCAGCCATCGGCCCGTATTCCCCCGGCATCCAGACCGGCAACATGGTGTTCCTGTCCGGCCAGCTGGGCATCGATCCCGCAACCGGCAAGATGCCTGAGGGTGTCGAGGCCCAGGCTAAGCAGTCCCTTGCTAACGTCGAGGCCCTGCTGACCGCTGCCGGCGCCACGTTTGCCGATGTTATCAAGACGACGGTCTACCTGTCCGATATTGCCGACTTCGCTGCCGTGAACGAGATTTACGCCTCCAAGTTCGAGGCCCCGTTCCCCGCGCGCAGCGCCTTCCAGGTTGCCGCCCTTCCGGCTGGCGGTCTGGTCGAGATCGAGGTTGTCGCCGCTCTCTAAGGCGTTGGCAACAGCTAAACATGACATGCAAAAAAGACCCTGCAGCGCGTGCGAGCTGCAGGGTCTTTTGTCAAGCGATGCGACAAAAATGATCCGTTTCCCTTCGTCCCCAAGGGATCACGTTTAGCCTTCCTTGCGGACTTTTTGCAGGTAGCGGTAGACGCTGGGCTCCGAGATGCCCAGCGCGGTGGCGGCGCAGGCAACAGCGCCCTTGAGCATAAATACACCGTTGCCGTTGAGGTGGCGAATAACGTCCACGCGATCGGCCTGCCCAAGCGAGGCGACATCCTGCCCGCGGCTTTCGAGCAACTCGGAAATACTGCGGTCGATGAGCTCCTGTGTAGACTCCGAAAGACTTTCGACCTCGATAGACGCGCGCTCCGCCTGCCTTGGCACGGCGTCGAAGCAGGCCATGAGCTGCTGGGCCATGGCGTTGATGGAGCGTACCGTGGAAAGATCGGTGTTGACGCAGAGCATGCCGACGATCTCGTTATCCTCGCGGATAAAGTACGTCGCTGACTCCAGCGTCTTGCCACCGGCACCGCGCCCCTCGTAGCCCGTAATAAACGGCAGGTCGCGATACTTGGGGTCGTGCATGATCTTGAGCGCCAGATCGGTGGCGGGACCGCCGACCTTGCGGCCGCTCACGATGCCGTTGCGAATATCGACGATGGCGTGGTCGGGATCCGAGAAATCGTGCAGCACGATTTCGCTGTTTTTGCCGAGTATCTGCTCAAGGAAATCGACCATCGGCAAAAAGCGACGTACGGTCTCGTTCACGGGCAACTCCTTGGGGTGAAATCGGATATGTTCATAACAATTTTTTCTCATGGTAACACGGCGTCTATTGACTCGTATATTCGCAGGTACACAGCGTAATGCTGACGAACGGTAGGATATTGGCGGTAAACGGTCGACCAAAAGAAAAGTTAGATGTTATTTTGACCGGACACTTTCCTGACCTGCGGAAATGCATTATCTCGGCTGAAGAATAGTCTGATAACAAAAAATTATTATTGAGAATGAGAAAAATCTTTAATACGATATTCACCGAAGGCACAACCTCAACCCCGCACTGCGTCACAATAGAGCGTTAGATGCGAAAACAACTACTTCGAGGATTGGTGGTCAAATGGCCCAGGAGACGGTTACGAACGGCACTGAAGCCCTGTTCACTCGTGAAGGCATGCCTCCCGTTAAGGAAATGATCCCGTGTGCCCTTCAGCACGTGCTGGCATCGTTTGCCGGCATCATTACCCCGGCGGTCATCATGGCCGGCGTCTACGGCTTTAATAGCCAGCAGAGCACCGACATCATTCAGGTCGCGCTCATTCTTTCGGCACTCGACACGGCCCTTCAGGCCTTCGCTCCCTTCCGTCGCATCGGCGGCGGCCTGCCCATCGTCATGGGCGTTTCGTTCGCGTTCCTCCCGGCCCTTCAGGCCATGGGATAGCAGGGCTTTAGCTTTGGCGCGCTGCTGGGCGGCGAGATCGTCGGCGGCGCCGTCGCGGTCCTCTTTGGTCTGGCCTACAGCAAGATTAAGTGGCTGTTCCCGCCCGTCGTGACCGGTACGGTCATCTTCTCCATCGGCGTTTCGCTGTATCCCACGGCCGTCAAGTATATGGCCGGCGGTATGGGCACGCCGCTGTGGGGCACTCCGCAGGCCTGGTGCGTCGCTCTTATCACCTTCGCCGTGGTCTTTGCGCTCGCCAACTTTGGCAAGGGCACGCTCAAGCTGGGATCCGTGTTCTTTGGCATGATCGTTGGCATGATCGTTTCAATCCCCTTTGGCATGATCGATTTCTCCAGCGTCGCCACCGCTCAGGTCTTCGCCCTTCCCAAGCTCATGCCCTACGCGCTCGAGTTTGATCCCGAGGTCTGCATTACCCTCGCCGTCGTGTTCCCCATGGTTGCCATCCAGGTTATCGGTGACGTCTCCGCCGCCTGCCTGGGCTCCATCGACCGTATGCCCACCGAGCGCGAGCTCTCCGGCGCTATCGTGTCCCAGGGCCTCACCTCTATGGTCGGCGGCCTGCTGGGCGGTCTTCCCACCAGCGCCCTTGGCCAGAACGTGGGCATCATCTGCTCCAACAAGGTCGTCAACAAGTGGGTCTTTGTGATCATCGCGGCCGTCTTTGCCATCGCCGGTCTGTTCCCGCAGCTCTCTGCCGTCCTTTCCGCTATCCCGCAGCCCGTCATCGGCGGCGCGACCGTCGGCGTCTTTGGCACCATCACCATGAACGGCGTGCGCATGTTCACCCGCGAGGGCCTCACGCAGCGCACTACCACCATCGTCGGTACCTCCGTCGTCTTTGGCCTGGGTATCTGGATGGCCAGCGGTTGCCTTGCCGGCGAGGGTATGCCCACCTGGGTGTCCACCGTCATCGGCTCCAATGCCGTAACCCCCACCGCCATCATGGCCATTGTCCTTAACCTGATCCTTCCGCAGACGCCGGTCGTGGCTCAGCACATCGATGCTGCCAAGGACGCTGCCGTGGATCTGGTCTTGCCCGAGAGCAAGAAGTAGCCAATTCGGTGCTATTCGTCGGCGGACGCATCGCCTCGTCCGCCGACGTCATGCGGCGCCAAGCCGCACTTCAAAGGGTTTGTCCCTTTGGTGAAGCGTTGACGGGAGAGGGCCCGTTTCCGGTGTAGGCCGGCGCTTCGCACTTCCGCTATGTCAGAGGTGTCAAACCCCGCCTCTGATGTTGAAGGGAGCATTCATGCTTCTGGTCGCTAACGGTTCTGTCTTTACCCGCAATGCTCAGACCCCGTTCATTCCAAAAGGTGCGGTCGCCATTGACGGAGATACGATCGTCGAAGTGGGCCCCGAGTGCGAGCTCAAGGCCAAGTACCCGGATGCCGAGTACGTCGACGCCCAGGGCAACCTCATCATGCCCGGACTCATCAACTGCCACACCCACATCTACTCGGGTCTGGCTCGCGGCCTTGCCATTAAGGGCTGCAACCCCACCAACTTCCTGGAGAATCTTGAGCAGCAGTGGTGGAAGATCGACGATAACCTGACGCTCGACGGTACCAAGGCCAGCGCCTATGCCACAATCCTTGACTCCATCCGCGATGGCGTCACCACGATCTTCGATCACCATGCGAGCTTCTGCGAGATCCCGGGAAGCCTCTTTACCATTAAGGATGCAGCCCAGGAGCTGGGCATGCGTTCGTGCCTGTGCTACGAGGTTTCCGATCGCCGCGGCCAGGAAAAATGCGACCAGGCCATTGCCGAGAACGCCGAATTTGCCCAGTGGGCCGCCAAGGAGCGTCGCGATAACGACAACCACATGATCGCCGCCATGTTTGGCGGACATGCTACCTTTACGCTTTCGGACGAGACCATGGACAAGATGGCCGAGGCCAACAACGGCCTGACCGGCTTCCACATCCACGTGTGCGAGGGCATGAACGATGTGTGGGACTCTCGCCTCAACCGCGGCGGCATCAGCCCCGTCGAGCGCCTGCTGCAGCACAATTTGCTGGGTCCCGACACCATGCTCGGCCACTGCATCCACGTGACGCCTGCCGAGATGGATATCGTCAAGGAGTCCGGCACCTGGCTCGTCAACAATCCCGAATCCAATATGGGCAACGCCGTGGGCTGTGCCCCTGTGCTCGAGTTCTTCCGCCGCGGCATCCCCGTGTGCATGGGCACCGACGCCTACACCCACGATATGCTCGAGAGCCTCAAGGTCTTCCTGATCATTCAGCGCCACAACGCCGCCATGCCCAACGTGGGCTGGTGCGAGGCCATGACGATGCTGTTCGAGAACAACGCCAAGATGGCGAGCAAGTACTTCGATCGCAAGCTCGGCGTGCTCGAGGCCGGCGCTGCCGCCGACGTCATCGTTATGGACTACAAGCCCTTTACGCCGCTGAGCGAGGAGAACATCGACGGCCACATGCTCTTTGGCATGATGGGCAAAAACTGCCGCACCACCATTATCAACGGCCGCGTCCTGTACAAGGATCGCGAGTTCGTTGGCATTGATGAGGACAAGATCAACGCGTGGACCATGGCTGAGTCCAAGAAGCTCTGGAGCACGCTCAACGGTCGCACCTACTAATTCACATGTAGATTCGCGCGCGTCAGATGTTTCGCCGCATCCGACGCGCGCATAGGCGACCTCCGCGGGGTCGCCGGCGCTGTGCTAGCGCTACACCGTATTTGCGCCCGCCGCGCGGTCTCGCCGGGCGTTACAGAGAGGAGCTCACTATGAGCGACATCATGAGGCCGATCCCGTTTTCGCAGCTGATGAACTGGATCATCGAGGAGCATAAGACCCAGGACGCCATCTTTGGCGTGCGCAAGATGGTCACGACCAACCAGGAGGGCGCGCTTCCCATTTTTGACGAGCGCATCGAGACTCCGTTTGGCCCGGCCGCCGGCCCCAACACACAGCTGGCCCAGAACATCGTGGCCTCCTACGTTGCTGGTTCCCGCTTCTTTGAGCTCAAGACCGTCCAGGTTATGGACGGCGAGGAGCTCTCCCGTTGCGTCAACAAGCCCTGCATTGTGGCGCAGGACGAGTGCTACAACTGCGAGTGGTCGACCGAGCTCGAGGTTCCGCAGGCCTTTGCCGAGTACGTGAAGGCATGGTTTGCCTGCCACCTGATCGCTCGCGAGTACGGCCTGGGCAGCCCGGACGGCTTCGTCTTCAACATGTCCGTGGGTTATGACCTGGAGGGCATCAAGAGCCCCAAGGTCGACGCCTACATCGAGGGCATGAAGGACGCCAGCGGCTCCGACGTCTGGAACGAGTGCCGTGCATGGGCACTCGCCAACCTGGACAAGTTTGAGCATGTCGACGCCGCGTTTGTCGAGTCCATCCCGGCGCGCGTTTCCAACTCCATCACCGAGTCTACGCTGCATGGCTGCCCGCCGGCGGAGATCGAGCGCATCGCGACCTATCTGATCACCGAGAAGGGCCTCAACACCTACATCAAGTGCAACCCCACGCTGCTGGGCTATGAGTTTGCCCGCCAGCGCCTCAACGAGCTGGGCTTTGACTACATCGTCTTCGATGACACGCACTTCCGCGAGGACCTGCAGTGGGTCGACGCCGTGCCCATGTTCGAGCGCCTGATTGCACTGTGCGCCGAGCGCGGCCTGGAGTTTGGCGTCAAGCTGACCAACACGTTCCCCGTCGACGTGACGAGGAACGAGCTGCCCTCCACCGAGATGTACATGTCGGGCCGTTCGCTGTTCTCGCTGACCATCGAGGCCGCCCGCCGCATTACCGAGCAGTTTGACGGCAAACTGCGCATCAGCTACTCCGGCGGTGCCACGGTCTACAACATCCGTGCCCTGTATGACGCCGGCATTTGGCCCGTCACCCTGGCGACTGACGTGCTCAAGCCCGGTGGCTACGAGCGCTTTAGCCAGATGGCCGGCGAGTTTACCGATCTGGACGGCAAGCCGTTCACGGGCATTTCGCTCGAGGCCGTGACCGCGATCCAGACCGACTCGCTCACCAACCCGCTCTACAAGAAGCCGCTGCGTCCGCTGCCCGACCGCAAGGTTGCCGGCAAGAGCCCGCTTTCCGATTGCTTTACCACGCCGTGCCGTACGAGCTGTCCCATCCAGCAGGATATTCCCGCCTACCTGGCGGCTGTTGACGAGGGCCGCTACGAGGACGCACTCAACATCATCATCGAACGCAACGCCCTGCCGTTCATTACCGGCACCATCTGCCCGCATCCCTGCGGCCGTTCCTGCGAGCGTGCATTCTACGAGCCCGAGGGCGCCCAGATTCGCGCCAGCAAGCTCAAGGCCGCCCGCGAGGCCATGACCGCCGTGCTGCCCAAGCTGCGCGCCCAGGCCATCGCCAACGACGGCGAGCGCAACGTTGCCGTTATCGGCGGCGGCCCTGCCGGCCTGGCGACGGCGTTCTTCCTGACGCGTGCCGGCGTGCCCGTCACCATCTTCGAGGCCCGCGATTCGCTCGGCGGCGTGGTCCGTCACGTGATCCCCGAGTTCCGTATTGCCAGCGACGATATCTCCCACGACGCCGAGCTTTGCCTGGCCTTTGGTGCCAAGGTTCAGCTCAACGCCCGCGTGGAGTCCATTGACGAGCTCAAGGCCCAGGGCTTTACCGACGTGGTCGTGGCCACCGGTGCCTGGATGCCCGGCTCTGCGGGCCTGGGCGAGGGCGCCGAGCTCGACGTGCTGGAGTTCCTCGAGGCCGCCAAGAAGGGCGAGAAACTCGAGCTGGGCGAGGACGTCGTGGTCATCGGCGCCGGCAACACCGCCATGGACGCGGCGCGCGTGGCCAAGCGCCTGGCCGGCGTGAAGAACGTGCGCCTGGTGTATCGCCGCACCAAGAAGCAGATGCCCGCCGACGAGGAAGAGCTCGATCTTGCTCTTGCCGACGGCGTTGAGTTCTGCGAGCTGCTGGCTCCCAAGGCACTCAATGGCACCGTGCTGACCTGCGATGTTATGGAGCTTGGCGAGCCTGATGCAAGCGGCCGCCGCAGCCCCGTTGCCACGGGCGAGACCGTTGAGCTTCCCGCTACCACGGTGATCTGCGCCGTGGGCGAGGGCATCGATGCCAGCCTGTACGATGCCGCGGGCGTCGAACACGACCGACGCGGCCGCCTTGCCGCCACCTCCACCGGCGTCGAGGGCGTCTGGGCTGCGGGCGACTGCCGCCGCGGTCCTGCCACCGTGGTCGAGGCTATTGCCGACGCCGCCGAGGTCGCCCGTGCCATCGCCGGCGTGGACTTTAACAAGTACGCTGACTGCAACGAGCAGGTCGGCCGCGAGGACACCTGCTATGAGCGCAAGGGGTCGCTGTGCCGCGATAAGCGCAACTGCACCAAGACCCGCTGCCTGGGCTGCGGCTCGGTGTGCGAGGTCTGCTGCGACGTGTGCCCCAACCGCGCCAACGTGGCTATTAAGGTGCCGGGCCTGGACAAGCATCAGGTGGTACATGTCGACGGCATGTGCAACGAGTGCGGCAACTGCGCCGTGTTCTGCCCCTATCAGGAGGGTCGTCCCTACAAGGACAAGCTCACCCTGTTCTGGAGCGAGGAGGACATGGAGAACTCCGAGAACGAGGGCTTCCTGGCCGTGGGCGAGGATCACTTTAAGGTCCGCGTCGCCGGCACGGTCCGCACCGTCTCGGTCGATGCCGTCAACACCGGCCTTCCCGAGGCCGTCCGCCTGACCATCAAGGCCGTGCGCGACAGCTATCCGTATCTTCTTAAGAAATAGGCGAGTCTCTTATGGCCAAATCCATTCAACATAACGTGGCCTACGTTGCCTGCGGAAGCGGTTGCGCCTCCGCAGGCGGCGACGCCCGCTGCAGCGAAGGCTGCATTGGCTGTGGCGCCTGTGTCACGGCCTGCCCCCACGGCGCCGTTGCGCTGGTCGATGGCATCGCCCGCGTGGATCGCTCAAAGTGCACGGGCTGTGGCCTGTGCGGCGTGGCGTGCCCGCAGCGCGTGATTGCCTTCGTTCCCGGCTACCAGAACATCTTGGTGCGCTGCAACAACACCGATAAGGGCGCCATCGCTCGCAAGATTTGCGACACGAGCTGCATCGGTTGCGGTATGTGCGCCAAAAAGTGCCCTGCCGGCGCTATCCGCATCGAGGACAACTGCGCCCATATCGACGGCGCGGACTGCCTGTCGTGCGGCATGTGCGCCGTCGTCTGCCCTCATGGCGCCATCCACGATCGCACCGGCATCGCCGCCGGCGTGTAGAAGGGAATCACCATGGCACAGGAATTCACTTTTACCGTTAACGGCGTCGAGCACACGACGACCCAAAACAAACCGCTGCTGCGCTACCTGCGCGACGACCTGCACATTCACTCCGCCAAGGACGGCTGCTCCGAGGGTGCTTGCGGCACCTGCACCATCCATGTGGACGGCGCGGCCGTCAAGGCCTGCGTACTGACCACCGCCCTTGCCGCCGGCCGCAACATCGTGACCGTCGAGGGCCTGCCCCAGGACGTGCGCGAGGCCTTTGTGTACGCCTTTGGCGCCGTGGGCGCCGTGCAGTGCGGTTTTTGCATCCCCGGCATGGTCATGGCGGGTGCGGCGCTCATCGCCGAGGACCCCGAGCCCACCGAGGAGCAGATCAAGTACGCCATCCGCGGCAACGTCTGCCGCTGCACCGGCTACAAAAAGATTATCGAGGGCATTTCGCTGGCCGCTGCGGTGCTTCGCGGCGAAAAGCAGATTGACGAGGGCCTGGAGCGCGGCGACGACTACGGTGTGGGCAAGCGCGCCTTCCGTATCGACGTGCGCAAGAAGGTGCTCGGCGAGGGCAAGTACCCCGACGACATCGACGAGATCGACCAGACGGGCCTGACCTATGCCAGCGCCGTGCGCTCCAAGTATCCGCGCGCCCGCGTGCTCTCCATCGATACCTCCAAGGCCGAGGCCCTGCCCGGCGTGGTGGGGACCCTGCGCGCCGAGGACGTGCCGGTCAACCAGGTCGGCCACCTTATCCAGGACTGGGACGTCATGATCGCCCAGGGCGATATCACCCGCTGCGTGGGTGATGCCATCGTGCTGGTGGTTGCCGAGGACGAGGCGACGCTCGAGAAGGCCAAGAAGCTCGTAAAGATCGATTACGAGCCGCTGGAGCCCGTGCGCAACATTGTCGAGGCCAGGGCTGCCGACGCCCCGCGCCTGCACGACAGCTTCTTTGCCTTTGGCAACACGGTGGAGCTCAAGGACAACGTGTGCCAGAGCCGCCATGTGACGCGCGGCGACGCCGCCAAGGCGCTGGCCGAGAGCGCGTTTACCGTGACGCAGCGCTTTACCACGCCCTTTACCGAGCATGCCTTCTTGGAGCCCGAGTGCGCCGTGGCCTTCCCGTACAAGAACGGCGTCAAGGTGCAGTCGACCGACCAGGGTGCCTACGACACGCGCAAAGAGTGTGCCCACATGTTTGGCTGGGATAGCGAGCCCGAGCGCGTGGTCGTCGAGACCATGCTCGTGGGTGGCGGCTTTGGCGGCAAGGAGGACGTGTCCGTCCAGCACCTGGCCGCGCTCGCCGCATATAAGCTCCAGCGTCCTGTGAAGTGCAAGCTCACGCGTGCCGAGTCGCTTGCGTTCCATCCCAAGCGCCATGCCATGGACGGCACCTTTACGCTGGGCTGCGACGCCGAGGGCAACTTTACCGGCCTGGACTGCGAGATCAACTTTGATACCGGCGCCTACGCGTCGCTGTGCGGCCCGGTGCTCGAGCGCGCCTGCACGCATGCCGTCGGCCCCTACAAGTACCAGAACACCGACATTCGCGGCTTTGGCTACTACACCAACAACCCGCCCGCCGGCGCGTACCGAGGCTTTGGCGTTTGCCAGTCCGAGTTTGCACTCGAGAGCCTGATCGACCTGCTGGCCGAGAAGGTCGGCCTGGATCCGTGGGAGATCCGCTACCGTAACGCCATCGAGCCGGGCGAGGTTTTGCCCAACGGTCAGATTGCCGACTGCTCCACGGCGCTTAAGGAGACGCTACTTGAGGTCAAGGATGCCTACTATGCGCATCCCGGACGCGCCGGTATCGCCTGCGCCATGAAGAACGCCGGTGTGGGCGTGGGCCTGCCCGATGCCGGCCGCTGCAAGATTCGCGTCGAGGATGGCCGCGCCGTGGTCTACGCCGCCACGTCCGACATCGGCCAGGGCTGCAACACGGTCTTTTTGCAGGACGTTGCCGAGGCGTGCGGTCTGCCGCTGAGCTGCATTGCCAATGGCGAGTGCTCCACCGAGAACGCTCCCGACTCCGGCACCACGTCTGGCTCGCGTCAGACGGTCGTGACCGGCGAGGCCGTGCGCGGCGCCGCCTTCCTGCTGCGCGATGCCATGGTTGGCATCGAGGCCGGCAAGCCTGCGCCCGATGCTCCCGTGAGTGCGCATGGCGACGGCGTCAAGATCGAGTACGACGACGGTCGCGCCTATCAGCTGCGCACACAGGAGCTCGTCGCCGGCCAGGGCATGCATCCTCAGGATCCCGCGGCCGCCATCAAGGCGCTCGAGGGATGCGAGTTTGGCTACGTGTACCTGGAGCCGACCGACAAACTGGGCGCCGACGTCCCCAACCCCAAGAGCCACATCTGCTACGGCTTTGCCACGCATGTGGTCATTCTGGATGATGACGGCCGCGTGAGCGAGGTCTATGCCGCGCACGATTCCGGCAAGGTGGTCAACCCCATCTCCATCCAGGGTCAGATCGAAGGCGGCGTGCTCATGGGTATGGGCTATGCGCTTACCGAGGATTGGCCGCTCAAGGACTGCGTGCCCCAAGCAAGGTACGGCACGCTCGGACTGTTCCGTGCGCCCGAGATTCCGGATATTCACGCCATCTACGTGGAGAAGGACGAACTGCTGCCCGTGGCATACGGCGGCAAGGGCATCGGCGAGATCGCCACTATCCCCACCGCTCCGGCGGTCCAGGGGGCCTACCGCGCGTTTGACGGCAAGCTGCGCCCGGATCTGCCCATGGTGGATACGCCGTACAGCCGCGCCCGTCACCGCGGGTAGGGTGGAGCGCGAACGGCCATTACTGATGAGCTGTCCATGCTCAGCATCAACTGCATACGCTGCGCCTTTGGCCCCGGCTCCATCGCGAGTCGGGGCTTTTTGTTTGGAGTGGAAGCTG
>OGYV01001684.1_pt1 | contig 16038 bp, 7 predicted proteins | sample 1576651 | NCBI WGS metagenome assembly OGYV01 (sample SAMEA3541570, study PRJEB24748) | human gut metagenome | biome: human gut; feature: human-associated habitat; material: faeces | place: China | collected 2012
AAGCTGTGAAGCCTGAACAGTAACACCAAATTTATGGATCAGATAGAATGTATAGTAGCTCGTCAAACTTGCCATATAGATATATTTGGAGAAGATAAGTATCAGCAGAATACTTATGGCAAACACCGTCATCTTTGAGGAAAGAGGGCGTTCTATCTTTCCTGCCACAAGCATCGGGCGTTTCTTGATGTGGTTCAAGTAGGAACGGAACCAACGACATATAGGAATCATCACCACGATGGCAATCAAGGCAAAAACCATGAACAAGGCAATGTGATGCCTCCCGTAAGGAGCTACCAGCAAAGCCACCAGTAACGGTCCAAGCGAGCCACCCAAATTCCCGCCCACCTGAAATAGAGACTGCGCCAGTCCGCGTTTTCCGCCGGAAGCCAGAAAAGTAATACGTGACGCCTCCGGATGGAGTACAGACGAACCGATACCCACAATGAATACCGAAGCCAGCAACCAATACAGATTAGTAGCAAAAGCCAGATTCATGATACCGACCAAAGTAAAGCCCATACCTATCGGCAATGACCAGGCAATGGGGCGCTTATCAAAGAACAATCCCATTAGAGGCTGAAACACGGACGCCGACATCTGATACACCAACGTAATCAGACCAATCTGGGCAAAACTCAAGGATAAATCCTCCTTGAACAAAGGGTATACTGCCGAAATAACCGATTGCAGCATATCGTTCAAACAATGCGAAATACTCAATGCTATAAGAATAGGAAAAGCAATTCTACGGATAGGAGGTCTCTGATTCTGTATCATCTTATACTGTCTATTACAAAAAACGGTGCAAAGGTACGTAAAAAATACATATCCAATCCACATAAAGACAAAACTCCCCGATTCTCGTCAATACAGAATCGGGGAGTTTTATCTTTATCAGTTCAGCAATCCCGGATTGGCTTCTATGGCTTCTTTCGGAATGGCCAATGTATAGCGGGCATCATTCTCTTCGAGTACATAACGCGTACCATCAAGCACTTTCTCCAAACGCGGACGGGTGGAACGACGAAGGTCAAACCAGCGATGTCCTTCAAAAGCAAGTTCACGGGCACGTTCATCTAATATTTCCTGTACCAACGCTTCCTTATCCATGGCATTGACAACAACGGATTTCGCTTCGTAGGCCTCCGGTGCATAACGTTTCCGCATCAGTTCCAGCAGGCGAGTACGTGCTTGAGACAGTTCTCCAAGTCGGGCAGCAGCCTCAGCAGCCGTCAGATATATTTCACCCACACGGAAAGTACACAAGTAGTTATTGCTTCCCGCCTTCTTATTCTTCCGGAAACCTTTTTCATCCGTTTCAGCAAAATATTTGTCCAGCCGAAGGTCGTTCTCAGCATAAAGGGAGAGAAAAACCGGAGTAGCCAGAGCAGCCCCATTGATTGTACTGCTCAGAGGTGTCTCCAGTGGAGTAATATTTTCCACGGAATTATAACTGTTAGGAAGAGTTGCAGCGGCATCATTCAAATCTACCAATACAGACTTCACGGCAAGCACTGCCTCAGCAGCATCCCAAGCCGCCTGCCACTCGCCCTTATAAAGGGATACGCGTGATTGAAACGCCTCTACCGAAGCCGCATTGAAACGATATGAATATCTCTGTTCCCATTCTGCCTTCATGACCAGTTTGCGTGCCTCGTCAATATCTGCTTGGATGGAAGTATAAACTTCTTCCACCGTATTGCGTTTCAGGACTTTCTCTAAATCCGTATCCAATTTCAGCGGTACCGATTTGGTATCCAAAGCTCCCTCCTTAGTATAGGGCTGTCCATAAAGATTTACCAATAAGAAATGTACATAAGCACGGAGCATATACGCTTCTCCTACAAGCTGATTTATCTCTTCCTCAGTGCCTTCCTTAATATCACTTCTGCTCTCAATAACGTGATTGGCAATAAAAAGTACATTGTAATACTTGGCCCATTCAAACGATGAGGTATAGGCATTGGGAGCAAGGTCGTTCCAGCGCTCTATATCCATATAATAATTTTGGTCATATTCATTATCCCGAACCTGCATCTCGTCGGAACGGAAACAAGCCATTCCCCGGTCACTGAATTTACTCACGTCCTTATAAGAACGGGCAAGCAACGCTCTATACTCAGCCAAAGAATTGGGAATGACACTACCGGTAGGCTGTATATCCAGATAGTTGTCGCATGCCGCAAGCAGAAGCATGCAGGCCATTATCATCAGACTTATTGTTTTCTTCATTTTCTTTCTGCTTTTGAAGTTAGAAATTCAAGTTCAAACTGAATGTAACCGACTTGGGTACGGGAGTTGCATAAGGATTGTACATCGACTCCGGATCCATGTAGTTATTATATCCCGAACCAAACACGAAGAGATTACGTCCTTCAATAGATACCGTTGCCGAGTTCATTCCCAAACGCTTTGTCAGGAGCTCAAGGATACGGTAACCCAGACGCAGATTCTGCAAACGTACGTAGTTCAGCTTCTTCACCCAGATATCCAAATCTCTCCAGATGGTTTTAGAATCATACCAGGAGTACTCTTCCGGGTTGGAAGCACTCAGCATAAATGCCGGAAGCTCCGCATTCGGGTTTTCCGGAGTCCAGCGGTTCAGCACATCCGCATTATAGTTCTTGCCATAATCCGGATTGATGATGTCATAAGAGGGTTGCGTACGTACGTACCCGCCAAACGTCAAAGAGAAATTGACATTCAGCTCCCAGTTTTTATAGCTGAAGGTATTAATCAAACCTCCCGTATAAGGAGCATCGCTACTCCCGATATACGAATAAAAGGTTCTCTCTTCGGCTGCAGTTACATCGGAAGAGGCAATACCTATCCCCCACTCGTCCTTCAGGCGGTAAAGCTCCTTCAAGGTCACTTTCTCTCCCTCCGGATTATAGAACATCATATTACCGGTTTCCTTATTCACTCCCGCAGTCTTCAGTGCGAAAATTGCCCCTACAGGATAGCCTTCACGTCCCGGAGTGGTCTGCTGCTCCGGTATGTTTTCCTGCAATACCTTATTACCGTTATAGGCAAAATTGAAATTTGTGTACCAGGAGAAGTTTTTTGTCGTTATGTTACGGGTAGACAAGCTGATTTCCACACCTTTGTTCTCCATACTTGCCCAGTTGACGTTCATTGAAGTAAAGCCCGTCTCCAGAGGAAGCATGCGCAAAGCTATCAAATCGGTACCCTTACGGTAATAATAGTCCACGCTCAGATTGATAGCCTGGTTCAATACAGAAAAATCAAAGCCGGCATTGACAGACTGCGTCTTTTCCCAACGCAACTTCTTGTTGGGAGCGGAATTAATGATAATTACATCTTCCGATACTCCGGGCAAAATACTCTCCGACCGATATGTACCCAACAAGAACGGAGAAGTATTCTTGTCAATATTTCCCTGCAGACCGTAAGATGCACGGAACACCAGGTTATCTACCCACTTGGCCTGCTGCATAAACGGTTCTTGTGACAGACGCCACAAGGCACTGACAGAATAAAGAGGAAGATAGCGGTACTTCTTATCCACACCGAAAAGATCGGAACCGTCAAAACGGATACTTCCTCCCACCGTGTAGCGATTCAATAAAGAGTAGGAGGCCGTAGAGTAGAAAGACACATAAGCATTCTCCTTATACGTCGTCTGATGGAGCGGGAAAGACGTGGCGTAACTTTCGTTGGGGAAAATCACCGGCTTGGTGGTCAACGTCTTGCGGTCGAAGCCATACCCTGCCGAGAACAAGGTTTCGTACCAAGTCTTGCGCAGTTCGGTACCTGCCATCACTTCCAGTTCATGAATATCATTGAAGCTGTCGCGATATTCTCCCATCGCCTTCCAAGTAATCTGTGAATTGGAGTTTTCATAAGACTTCTGCATACCTCCTTCGGGCAGAAAGTGTTTGGTTTCTCCACCTTGGGAGTATTCGCTCAACTTATAGTAATAGCGCATGGCATAGCTTTCCCAGTCCGCTATTTCTTCTCTGGAAGTTTTTTCCAACTGATAGCCAAACTGGGAAGTCAGCTTCCACTTGTCATTGAACCGTAACTCCGCATCAAATATAGATGAAAAAGAATTCACCACGCTTTCATTAGACGTGTTCTGCCGTTCTTCAAAGATGTTGAATCCTAAATCCTTATCAGTGTTGTTCTGAATATCGTAGTCGTAATTATAGTTGCCATTCTTGTCATAAAGTTCAAAATACGGATTAGCCTTGCGTGAATAGAACACGGGATTCGACATACCGTATGCATCTGTCAGATAATTGGTATTTTTGCGACGGTTGGCAAACATGGAGGCACCCACTTTCAGTATACTGTTCACCTTATAGGAAGTCTTTCCTACCAAGTTGAAACGGTCCATACCCACACCGTCCACATTTCCATCCTCTTTATAATAGCCGAAAGAGGTATAATACGTAACCCTTTCCGTACCGCCGGAAAGGCTCAAGTTATATTCCTGGCTGAAAGCATCGCGGAAAAGGATATCTCCCCAGTTTGTATTAACACTCTTCAAACGGTTGATGGCAGCTTGTGTATCACTGCTCAAGGCATCCCATCCTCCATTCTGAAAAGCAGACAACTCATTGTAATTGGAAAGAATATTATATACGCCTCCTTTATGATTGTCCGGAGAATAGTTATTACGGATCATATCCATTTCCAATCCTACTTTCTCCGCTGAGTTCAGCAAGTTCAACCGGTCAAGGCTCAATGTAGGAGTATAGGTAAACCGGGACGAGAAATTGATAACCGGTTTACCGACCTTACCCTTCTTTGTTGTAATCACAATGACGCCATTGGCTGCCCTCGCACCATAGATGGCAGTGGCTGCCGCATCCTTCAGGATGGTGATATTCTCAATATCTGCCGGATTCAGGCCTGCAATGGAAGATTGCTTCATGTTGGTGATGTCATTCAGCTCATCCGGTTCGGGAACATCCGTTCCCTCCAAAGGAATGCCGTCCAGCACCCACAAAGGGTCTTGTGTACCATTCAATGAAGCAGTACCGCGAATGCGTATCTTTGCCGGAGCACCCGGAGCACCGGAAGTCGGGCTGACAGAAAGTCCGGCAATTTGTCCGGCAAGTGCCTGGTCGATACTTTTTACTGCACCGATGGTCTCGTCCGATATATCCAGTTTGGATACCGCTGCCGTCAGCTTGCGGCGCTCCACTGTCTGGTAACCCGTCACAACAACGGCATCGAGCATTTGGGAAGATGCATGAAGTGTTATTTCATAATGTTCCTTTCCCGGAACAAGCTTCACTTCCAATACGTCATATCCCACGTAGCTACAAAAGAAACGGGTTATCCCCGCAGGTATAGCGATAGAGAACTGACCATCCACATCAGTGATGACCCCCATTGTAGTCTGAGCACTCCCCGCCTTTTTCAAGTCTTCCGCAGTCACATAAACGGAAGCACCGATAAGCGGTAGGTTATCCTCTGAAGATATTACTACGCCCTGGACTTTTTTCTCTGCAGCAAAAGCAGATGACAAAGCTCCTACAAAGCATAGCAAAACGATTAATACACGTTTTTTCATGCGTTACATATAAAATTAATTAATACTCTATTGAAAAGAAAAATCACTTTACTCCTAATGCAGTATTGATACGCAAAATCAAATCCTTATAATGATATTTAGTGGCTATATCCGATGCACCCAGACGATTTTGGAGCAATTCTTTGATGCGAAGCAACTCACCACGCTTCACGGAGATGACATCAGATACGCGGTTTATCTGCGAACCGTAGAAGTTCAGTTCGCGGTGTGCACCCATACGGTCGGCATCCAAAGTCTTACCGGCATGCTCGTCACAGCTGCAAAGGGCAGTCTGATGGTCCAGCAAGAAGTGGTTGTCCATCAGTTTTTTGTTTATTTTCACTCCTTCGCTTTCGGCAGCTGCTGTAATCAGTGCATCTACGAAGTTCTTCTGCAAGGCGCGTGTCATGACGTCCGGCAAGGCACCGCGTTCCGTAGTGGCAAAGATGTTGCGATGCAGGCCATCCATCAGCTCTACCACCGTGAAAGCCTTTTTGCCGTTCACCGATTCGTTCTCCAACATACGCATCAGGCGGTTGTTGCCCAGCAAATCCCAAAGGATATAGGATTGGGCATTCTTCAACACTTGTGTCGGTGCATTCTCCACTACGCCCAGTGGAGTGTTGCGCAGCAAGTAAGTGTACTCTCCAACTTCCGTGTCGAACAGCCATTTGGGATAGGTCAGCACTTCGTCCAGCAGAAACTTCAGGGCGGCTTGCTGCTTTTCTTTTTCTACGAAAGTATAGGTTTTCTGTCCGTCGCCCACAACGGTGTTTTCTATATAGATACCACCGATGTTTGCCAATACATGATAGAGGTAATTGTTCCATTGGTTGATAACCGCATAGTATAGGCGGGAAGCTTCTTCATAAGTCTGTCCTTTCTCGCCAGTAGTAGTCCATTGGATGATTTGAGGAACAATACGCTTCAAGTTCTCAATACCCAGCAGAGATGAGCGGACAGCATCATCGCCCAAATCTTCATTCTGCGCACGCGGGTCTACGGCATCACGTACATCCTGCGCCTCACTATATTTATATAAACGGTCTGTATGACGGCTCAGGAAGTCGGCAAGCAAGTCCTTCTCTGCCTCTGGGGTTTCTTTACCATACCAACGATAGCCGTATTCTATGGCAAACATATCATACGGACCGATATGGGGAGAAAGCGCCGTAACACCGTCACCCGGCTGTGCCACATAGTTGAAACGTGCATAGTCCATGATAGAGGAGGAAGTGGTATTCATACGATCCGTAAATGTTTTGGAACGCAGGGAATCTGTCGGAAAAGTCCAGGAAGCAATCATATTGTGGCGCAAGCCCAACGAGTGCCCCACCTCGTGGCATGCCACAAAGCGCATGGCATCGCCCATCAGCTCATCCGGCAGCCTTACTCCTCTTGCTTCGGGACGTACGACACCGGTTTGCACTGTAATCCATTCCTGGAGCATGCCCAGCACATTATGCCACCACATGATGTCCGCTTCCAATATCTCGCCCGAACGGGGGTCGAGGATAGAGGGGCCCATGGCATTGGCTTTGGTGGAGGCGGCGTAGGTCAGCACGGAGTAGTTCACGTCATCCTTATCCACATTCATGCTGTCCGTCAGTTCCTTGGCTATGATAGCATTCTTGAATCCGGCACGTTCAAAAGCAGCCTGCCAATCCTCGATTCCCTGCTTGATATATTTCCGCCAACGACGGGGAGTGGAGTTCTCGATGTAGAACACAATCGGCTTGGCCGGTTCCACCAATTCACCGCGAAGGTAACGCTCCCGGTCTTCCGGTTTCGGTTCCAGACGCCAGCGGGTGATGAAGGGTTTCTTGTCTACACGCTGCTGACCGTCACTGTAATTCAACAACGGATTGGTAAAGTAACCTACGCGCGGACTATCCAGACGTCCCATCATAGGTTTCTCCGGCAACAGCAACAGAGAGGAACTGACTTCGACCGTAACAAACACAGTCGTTGTTCCCTCGGTCACCTTAGTTGTCAACTCGGAAGTGGCTACCACATTGTTCTCAAAAGCTTTGATAGATAAAATGCGGGAGAGATTCTTGATGGCCGAAGTTCCCAGGTTGATATTCGTAAAGACATTATTGATACTCGTCTCTGTACCATCATAAATATCGTTGACCTTGACCACTATCATGGTAGAGTCATTATTGAATGCCTCAATCTTGAAACCGGCTATCAGCGGAGAAATATAATTATCCAGTACGGACTGCCGTATGGCATCCTCATCCGGCGCCAACGGAAGAGGACGGCTCTGACGTACCAACAGCTTGTTGGCAGCCTTGTCCAATTCAAAACGCACCATCTGATTTTCGTAATTCGTACCACGGTTCACACCTGCCTCATTCAGTTCGGAAGGAACACGCTGTAATTTATTTACTACCAGCATATCACATCCCAGCAGCCTTGCCGGCACTTCAAAGTAATAATCGCTCTTCTTCTGGTAAACATTGAACATTCCCTTGCGGGCAATAGCACCGGAACCTGTCAATTTCTCGTAGTCGCTCTTGGATTGAACGCTGTCCTTGGTTTCACTCTTCTTTTTCTTACGGAACCATCCCATAGCTTCGGGAGAAGCAAAATCAGATGTACCGGCATGCAACAATACGGCAGGCTCACACATGAGTACTCCCGCAACTGCCACGACTGGCAGGATTGTCTTCAATTTCATCAATTCAAACTCTAACTTTAATGCAACAATTACTCCGTTAACTCTCTCTCTTTGACGTATGTTAATAAATACCAACCGCCAGTTTGTTCTACCTCCATAGAACGGTAAACGGGGCGCAAAGATACGAAAAGTATATTTTAAAAGTCACTAAACAACGCTCATTTATGTTTTTTCCATAAACAATATGAAGACTTTTACATATATATCATTTTTTCTCCCATCCTCTATCATTTCTTCTTCACATGAAATTTTGTACCACTGACACCAAATAATCTTCCCCAATTGGCGGCAAAACAATGATAATATTGTATCTTTGCACCGTTTTTAACTTAGAAAATAAATAAGATAACAACGATATGATAGCTAAAATCAATCAGCTTCTGCAGGAAGTAGAGGCGCTGAAAGCCGCTAACGCCGAGGAATTAGAGGCACTCCGCATCAAATACCTCAGTAAAAAAGGAGCCATCAATGACTTAATGGCAGATTTCCGCAATGTAGCCGCCGAACAGAAAAAAGAGGTGGGAATGCGCTTGAACGAACTGAAAAACAAAGCACAAGAAAAGATTGCCGCCTTGAAGGAACAATTCGAAAGCCAGGATACCGACTGTGACGATATTGACTTGACCCGTTCAGCCTACCCGGTAGAATTAGGAACCCGCCATCCGCTTTCCATCGTGAGAAACGAAATCATCGATATATTTGCCCGTATGGGATTCAACATCGCCGACGGACCGGAAATGGAAGACGACTGGCACGTATTCTCCTCCATGAATTTTGCCGAAGACCATCCGGCACGCGACATGCAGGATACATTCTTCATCGAAAATGATACAGAAAACGTATCGCACAGCATCATTCTTCGCACACACACATCCAGCGTGCAAAGCCGTGTTATGGAGACCACGCAGCCTCCTATCCGCGTACTTTGTCCGGGACGTGTATACCGTAATGAGGCCATCAGCTACCGCGCACACGCATTCTTCCATCAGGTAGAAGCCTTGTACGTAGACCGCAATGTATCTTTCACCGACCTGAAGCAGGCTTTATTGCTCTTTGCGCAAGAGATGTTCGGCAGTGACACCAAGATTCGTCTGCGTCCTTCCTACTTCCCCTTCACCGAGCCAAGTGCCGAAATGGACATCAGCTGCAACATCTGCGGCGGCAAGGGCTGCCCCTTCTGCAAGCACACGGGTTGGGTAGAAATTTTGGGATGCGGTATGGTAGATCCGAATGTATTGGAGCTGAACGGAATAGACAGCAAAGTGTATAGCGGATATGCCCTGGGTATGGGTATCGAACGCATCACCAACTTAAAATACCAAGTGAAAGACCTTCGTATGTTCTCTGAAAATGACACACGCTTCTTGAAAGAATTCGAGAGCGCTTACTAAATATAGTGAATAACGGTTAGTGATTAGTGATTAATAAGTTGCGCATTTTCAGCATATCATTAATCACCCATCACTAACCACTCATCGCTAACCACTATTTTTCGCTATGGCAAAAGACAAACTTGTAACCTCCGGCTATTGCCTTATCCTGGCTGCCAATTTCCTTTTGTATTTTGCCTTTTATCTGATACTACCGGTTCTTCCATTCTACCTAACTGAGGTATTCCATACCGGAAATGCAGCAGTAGGTGTCATCTTGTCATGCTACACCATTGCCTCGCTCTGCATACGCCCATTTTCGGGATACCTGCTCGACACACTGGCCCGCAAGCCTCTTTATCTGGTGGCATATTTCATCTTTATCACCATTTTCGCAGGTTACATGTTAGCGGGAGTCCTATCTTTATTCATCATGTTGCGGGTTGTCCACGGCCTTGCATTTGGAATGGTGACCGTAGCGGGAAATACAATTGTGATTGACATTACCCCTTCGTCCCGTCGCGGTGAAGCCGTAGGATATTATGGACTGATGAACAATACAGCCATGAGCTTCGGCCCGATGATTGGTCTTTTCATGCATGACATATATTCCTTTGAAACGATTTTTGCCTGCTCGCTCATATCAGGAACTATCGGTTTTGTTGCCGCATGCCTCGTCAAGACCCCACCCAAACAACCAGTCAAACGAGAACCTATCTCATTGGACCGCTTTGTGCTGCTGAAAGGTATCCCGGCAGGAATCGCACTGCTATTGCTCTCCATACCATATGGCATGACAAGCACTTATGTAGCCATGTATGCCAAAGAAATAGGAATTACCTTGAATTCCGGATTGTTTTTTACTTTTATGGCCGTCGGCATGGCAGTGTCCCGTATGTTCTCCGGCAAACAAGTGGATAAAGGACGTATCACCCAAGTCATAACTTTAGGACTATATCTGGTATGTAGCTGTTTCTTCATATTGTCCGCTTGCGGACTACTGATGAAGACCGTCCCGGAACTGACAAACATATTGTTTTTTATGGTTGCCCTCCTATTGGGAGTAGGCTTCGGGACGATGTTCCCCGCCTTCAATACGCTGTTCGTAAACCTGGCCCCCAACAACCAGCGCGGAACAGCCACCTCTACCTACCTGACTTCATGGGATGTAGGCATTGGTATAGGTCTGACAGCAGGAGGTTATATCGCACAGATTACCTCATTCGATATGGCATATTTTTTCGGAGCCTGCCTCACGGTTATCTCCATCTTCTATTTCAATCTGAAAGTATCTCCTCACTATCATAAAAACAAATTAAGATGAGAAAGAAAGAGCGTTATGAAAAAATCCTTGCTTGGTTTAGGGAGAACGTTCCCGTAGCCGAAACAGAGTTGCATTATGACAATCCGTTCGAGCTGTTGATAGCAGTTATTCTCTCTGCACAATGTACGGACAAACGCGTCAATATGATTACCCCCGCCCTTTACCGGGACTTCCCTACTCCCGAAGCACTCGCCGCTACTACTCCCGACGTGGTATACGAGTATATCCGCAGCGTCTCCTATCCCAACAACAAAGCTAAACATCTTGTAGGCATGGCACAGATGTTGGTGAAAGAATTCAACAGTGAGGTACCCGATACCCTTGAAGAACTGGTAAAACTGCCCGGCGTAGGCCGCAAAACAGCCAATGTCATCCAATCCGTTGTTTTCAATAAAGCGGCTATGGCAGTAGACACACACGTGTTCCGCGTCAGCCATCGCCTGGGTCTCGTATCAGATAAATGTACAACTCCGTTCAGTGTCGAAAAAGAATTGGTAAAACATATACCGGAAACAGACATCCCCATAGCTCACCACTGGCTTATCCTGCACGGTCGCTATGTATGCCAGGCACGTACTCCACAATGTGATACCTGCGGTTTGCAATTAATGTGCAAATATTACTGCCAGAAATATAAAGTTAGCAAAGAGAGCGGCAAAGACAAAGAATAAACAACGGTTTCATAGCAAAAAAAAGAAATAAATGCTAACTTTGCGCTCACTAAAAAGAAATTAGTAACACTTTTAAATAAAATAGAGTATTATGACAATTGATCAATTTAACTTTGCCGGAAAAAAGGCATTCGTTCGTGTGGACTTCAACGTACCCTTGGACGAAAACTTCAACATTACAGATGATACCCGTATGCGTGCCGCTCTTCCTACATTGAAGAAGATTTTGGCCGATGGCGGTAGTGTAATTATCGGTTCTCACCTCGGTCGTCCGAAAGGCCCGGCTGACAAGTTCTCCTTGAAGCACATTCTGAAGCATCTCGAAGAGTTGTTGGGTGTTGAGGTGCAATTTGCTAACGACTGTATGGGCGAAGAAGCTGCCGTAAAGGCTGCTGCTCTGCAACCGGGTGAAGTGTTGTTGCTCGAGAACCTCCGTTTCTACGCTGAAGAGGAAGGCAAACCCCGCGGTTTGGCTGAAGATGCTACAGACGAAGAAAAGAAGGCTGCCAAAGCTGCTGTTAAGGAAAGCCAGAAAGAATTCACCAAGAAATTGGCTTCTTATGCAGATTGCTATGTAAACGACGCTTTCGGTACCGCTCACCGTGCACACGCTTCTACTGCATTGATCGCTAAATATTTCGACAAGGACAACAAAATGTTCGGTTACCTGATGGAAAAAGAAGTAAAGGCTGTTGATAAAGTTTTGAACGATATCCAACGTCCGTTTACTGCCATCATGGGTGGTTCCAAAGTTTCTTCCAAGATTGAAATCATTGAAAACCTGCTGAACAAGGTAGACAACCTGATTATTGCCGGCGGTATGACTTATACTTTCACCAAAGCCATGGGCGGCAAAATCGGTATTTCTATCTGCGAAGATGACAAACTGGATTTGGCTCTTGACCTGGTGAAGAAAGCAAAAGAAAAAGGCGTAAACCTTGTTTTGGCTGTTGATGCCAAGATTGCCGATTCTTTCTCCAACGATGCCAACACCAAGTTCTGCCCGGTTGACGAAATTCCTGATGGCTGGGAAGGTCTTGATATCGGTCCTGAGACTGAAAAGATCTTTGCAGATGTCATCAAGAACTCCAAGACTATCCTTTGGAACGGTCCGACGGGTGTATTCGAATTCGAGAACTTCACTCACGGTTCACGCGCTGTAGGCGAAGCTATCGTAGAAGCTACCAAGAACGGTGCTTTCTCACTCGTAGGTGGCGGTGACTCTGTAGCTTGTGTCAACAAGTTCGGCTTGGCAAGCGGCGTGTCTTACGTATCTACCGGTGGCGGTGCATTGCTTGAAGCAATCGAAGGAAAAATCCTTCCGGGTATCGCTGCTATCAACGAATAAAAACAAGCAAAATAACACCCAAAGGCAGCTCTTTGAAAAAAGGGTTGCCTTTTTTACTACTATCCATCCCTATAATGAGACGAATTCTACTATCCTGCATCCTTTTATCAGCCACATGCATCCTGAAAGCACAAGATGCTTGTCTGAATGATGTAGTCAACACTTTAAAAGACCGCATTTCACTCTCCGGCTATGCCCAAGTGGGATATACATACGATGATGCGGGCGAAGGTACCAGCAATACTTTCGATATAAAGAGAGTTATCTTTATGGCGCGCGGTAAAATCACCGATAAATGGTCGGCTTACTTCATGTACAGCTTTGCCAATACCGGAAAAATTCTGGAAGCCTACACGGAATACCGCTTTCTCCCTCAACTCACAGCACGTATCGGACAGTTCAAAACCATGTATACCATTGAGAACCCGATGTCTCCCTGCTTTGTCGAATTAATAAACTGTTATTCTCAAGCCGTCAATTACCTGGCCGGTATCAATGGCAGTGATCCGTTGTATGGCTCTGCAAACGGTCGTGATATGGGATTGTTAATTTATGGAGACTTGTTCGACTCTTTGATGACTTATAACCTTGCCATCATGAACGGACAAGGCATCAACCTAAAAGATAAAAACAATCAGAAAGATATTGTAGGCAGCCTTATGGTACATCCATTGAAATGGTTGTCCGTCGGCGGTTCCTTTGTTAAAGGGAAAGGATGCGCCGTAGCCGTTTCTTCCATTAATCCAGACATAGCCATAGGAGAGAATTACACCCGAAACCGCTGGTCGGCAGGTGCCACCATCAAAACAAAATCCGTAGATGTACGTACAGAATACTTGGCCGGAAAAGACGGACACGTTAAAAGTGACGGTTACTATGCAACCGTATCTGCCCATGTGCTTCCCAAATTTGACGTAATAGCCTCTTATGACTATTTCAACAAAAATAAAACTATTTCCGATAAACAGACCAATTATGTAGCAGGTGTACAGTATTGGTTCTATCCCAAATGCCGTCTGCAAGCCCAGTATACATACTGTAACCGCCATAAAGGAGAAAACTCAAACCTGCTTCAAGCACAGTTGCAAGTTCGTTTCTGAGCTGGGGAAATGGAAATTTATGAACTTTTTGGCATCCTTTTTGTAGTTTTATAAGATACATACCCAAAAAGAGACTGATTTATGAACGAACAAGCCATACAAGAACAATATCAGCATATCGTTACTCTACTCAAGCAGCAACGGCTGAAGGAAGCACAATCCCAACTGGAAGCCTTTCTTTGGAACAGCGGTGACTGGACACTCCGCAACCGCTTGGAACAAGCTCAGACATCCTATCAGTACATGCTGCAATACATGCGCCAGGGAATCGACGATCCTGAACGACAGAAACTATATCGCCAGATTCTGACCGAAACTTGGGAAGTCGCTGACCAGGCACGTCTGTCTCTCCTTGACGGAGTTTCCACGCACTATTACCATTCCCTGCGCAATAACCGGGAACGCCTCCCCAAAGAATACAATATTGCCGCACTGCAGAAGGTATTGGAATCTTTCCCTGATGACCTGGCCGTTTGTCAGCTGATGCCGGATAACCAAGGCATGGACGCCGTACTGCAACGGCACGAACAAACCGCCCAGGTTCTTTTCCTTTCCACATGGAGTAACAGTGACTGGTCTGCAGAAGACGAACAGCAAGCCAAAGGATTACTGGAATCAGAAATGCTTCCCGTCAATGATTTGTGCCTGTTCACCAGTGCCGTCATGCTCAGTCTGATGGAATGCTTCGATACCCGCAAATTCTCATGGTTGCTGGACGCCGTAACGCATGCAAATACGCAAGTAAACCAACGGGCGTTGGTAGGTATCGCTTTCGCACTTCTTTTTCATCCCACCCGTCTGTCGCTTTATCCCGAATTGACAGCCCGCCTTTCCCTGCTCAACGAAGACAGCAGTTTCGGCAAGCAACTGAACCGTATTTACATCGAGCTACTCCGTAGCCAGGAAACGGAAAAAATAGACAAAAAGATGCGTGAAGAAATCATTCCGGAGATGATGAGGAATGTGAACATCATGCGTAACATGAAGTTCGGTTTTGAAGAGAACCCTGAGGAAAACGATCTTAATCCGGATTGGGAGAAAGCTTTTGAAAGTTCCGGACTGGGAGACAAGATACGGGAGATGAACGAATTACAGCTGGAAGGCGCTGACGTCTATATGAGTACGTTTGCACAACTCAAGACTTATCCGTTCTTTAAGGAACCGTACAACTGGTTCTATCCGTTCGACATGCATCACTCCAGCATCATCAAGGAATTCGGATTCAAGCCTACCGGAGACAATGCCATCCTCTCCCTTATCCTCCAATCCGGTTTCTTCTGCAATAGTGACAAGTATTCCCTTTGCTTTACAATGGCACATATACCACAGTCACAGCGTACGATGATGCTCAGCCAGATGACTTCCCAGGATTTGGATGCACTCATGGACGAAAGCAAATCTTCCGCTTTACGGCAGTATGCCGAACGACCGGATGTCATCAGCAACCAGTATGTCCACGACTTATACCGTTTCTTCAAGTTAAGCCAGCGCAGACACGAGTTCCGTGACATCTTCAAGGAAGAGATTGCCCTGCACCGTATCCCGGCACTCAAAGAGATTCTGTGCAAACCCGAGCTGCTGATTACCATCGCCGATTTCCACTTCCGCAAAGAACACCCGGCAGAAGCATTGGAGCTTTATAAGGAATTGATAGCCTTGAACCATGCAAATGCAGACATTTTCCAAAAGGCTGGCTATTGCCTGCAAAAGGAAAAGAGGTATAAGGAAGCGATAGACGCCTACCTGAAAGCCGATGTACTAAAGCCCGACCATGTCTGGACAATCCGCCATCTCGCTACGTGCTACAGGCAGATAAGGGACTTTGCCTCTGCACTGGAATACTACAAGAAAGTGGAGGCAATCCAGCCGGAAAACCATAATATCCTTTTCTACGCCGGAAGCTGCCTTGCCGAACTGGAAAGATATGAAGAGGCTCTGCAATATTTCTTCAAGCTTGATTTCATCGAAAGCAATTGTATCAAAGCATGGCG
>OGYV01001686.1_pt1 | contig 16022 bp, 10 predicted proteins | sample 1576651 | NCBI WGS metagenome assembly OGYV01 (sample SAMEA3541570, study PRJEB24748) | human gut metagenome | biome: human gut; feature: human-associated habitat; material: faeces | place: China | collected 2012
TGAAGCCATTGGAATAAGTTCTTATGACTATCAGAGAGAACTTATTTTAGGTTTTACGGAAGATAAGAAATACAGTGCGATGAAGGCACAGATGTCACTAAAATAGGAGGCTGAAATGGAAAACGAGAAGATGACAGCAAAGGAACTATATGAGGCAATGATTGAAGGTAAACTTGAATACACGATAGATTACAGTGTCCTCAAAAAGAAGAAAAAGAAAAAAAGAAAAAAATAATATGAAACGCACATTGAAAACAGAATACGTATGAATTGTTTAATTACTGAAATCTTTACCTATTATTTGACTACAAAATATATTATAATTGGATAACAGAAATTATTAAAATTCAAATTGAAACAATAGTGAACTTAGACGGGGAACTGAAGGGGCGATATATCGGCTGCCGGAATACATATGAAGGGAGCTGATGCCAATGGTTACATATGGAGATTTATTCAACTTTGTAATTATGCTTTGCACTGTTATTACACTTGTATTAGCTATCATTAATGCAAAAAAATAACGCCCCTGTCTGGCAATGATGTGGGACGTTACTTTTTGTAACCAAACAATCAACCGGCGGCTAGGTTTTCACCCAGCTTTCAGTTCTCTGCTTAAGTTCATTATAACACAACGATTTGAATTTTCAACCGATTATGAAGAGGAGGGATTACATGAAAAAGTTAAAACACGTAATGGCAGGAATTGCTTTTACATTTGCAGTAGGATTGATGCTAAGCTGTCAGGTAAAGGCAGAAACAACTATAGACTTAAATGGAAACAAAGTTGAGGTTTCAGTTTGGACCAAACAGACTTCGATGAAAGACGGAAGCTACAAGATCATATCATCAGAAGCAGGAACAATTGCTTACTTTGATAAGGATGGAAATTTGCTAAAGGTAGAAAATAAGTCTACCGGGAAAATCATCCTGAACAACATAAAAGAACCGGAAACAACCACAAAACAGGTTGAAACTAAGGTTGCAGATAAGATCACGATGCCAAAAGTAAAGAAGCTTAAGAAAAAAACAAAGTATTCTTATTATAAGGGTGTTAAGTCAATCAAGAAGAATGGTAAGCCAAATTGGGGCAAGATTAAGTATCAGTATGGAATCAAGCTTATATGGAGCAAGGTAAAGAATGCAAAGGGCTATGAGGTATACAGATACGAAAATGCTAAAGGTTGCTGGACAAAAATTAAGACAGTTAAAAAAACAACGTACACTCTTACAAACATGCTTGAAGGTGAGAATGTTAAGATAAGAATAAGAGCATACAAGAAGTCAGGCGGTGGTAATGAATACGGAAAGTATTCAGATACATTAAGCTTTAAGACAAAGAAGATGTACACAAAGAAATACAAAAATGGAAAGACTAAAGGATTCTATAGTAAGTGGGCTTCAGAAGATGCTTTTGTACTGCAGAATAAACTGAGAACAAAGGCAGGTGTAAATCAATTAAAATGGAGTGACAGAATCTATGAAATAGCATCTCTTAGAGCATACATGATGGCAACAAAAGATGGCTTGACACATGCAGGAGAATGGAGAGATGAAAAAAGCATTTTAAAAAAATGGGGATACACAGATAATGAATTAAGCAATGCTCCGGATATATCAGGAGAAAATGCGGCAGGAGATTTTCGAACAGCATATGATGCAGTAAAAGGTTGGGAAAAAAGCGAAGGACACTATAGAAACATTGTAAAGAGTGCTTTTAATTCTGGAGCAATATCTGTTTATAGAGTATATGATTTTAAAAAAGATTATACAACCAAATGGTGTTCTGATTTTTCACCTGAAGCAAATTATGACAAAATAATAAATGAAAAACAAAGATAAAAATAGTAAAGCAGTTCATACGTAAATGTATGGGCTGTTTTTTTATTGCAGCTAAGGAAACAGGATGTTAAATATCCTTGGATATATGACATAGATAAAAAACACAGGAGGTAACGAAAGTGAAAAGTAAGAAACTCGTAAACAAATTGTTATCTGTCCTGATGGCAGTAATAATGACAATCGGATTAATACCGATGGGGTCAGTTATCGTTAAGGCAGATACAAAAAATGCAACGTTGTCAAACCTGGGGGAACTGGGAACAGTTAAGATCGGCAACAAGTCCGAAAGTGGTACATGGTATCAGACGGAAATTGCAGGAACCCCGGTGTTTTGCATGGATCTGGGAAAGGCATGCCATGCAGGGGATGTGTATGTAAGCAGTGATGACACATATTCAAGTAACAGTTCAAATGCAAAAAAGGCCAATGAGGCAAAGATTGGTTACTGGTATTCAGTTACAAAAGAAAAGTCAACTAAGGCATGGGTTTACGCACAGGCACTCATGTGGTCATGTGAGGAAGGAAATACTTCAAAAAATAACTTAACGGATGTGATAAGTCAGGTAAGAAAGAACACAGGTTATTACAACAGTAAGAGTGCAGCCGATTTATATGATGAAATATTTGGTATTACAACAACTGTTACATGTAATGTTAAGATTTGGAAGTATGGCGGAAGCGGTGAATACAGACAGGTGTTAATGGAAATTAAAGGTGGCCCTGTAGAATATGATTTTGAAAGAATCAATGACACACTTGTATACCGTCAGAGAATAACAATAGACAAGACGGATGAGGATGGTAACCCTGTTGCACGTGTTCCGTTTGAAGTGACAGCACAGAACTATAAGGAACTTTATGATTACAAGGTTAACGGCTGGGGTAATGCTGAAACCGGTGATGCCGATGGAGACAGTGTTTTCAGCTCAGTGGCTGAGACTGATTCAAAAGGAAGAATCACATACAAGTTTAATTATCAGATTCAGAGTAAGAATTATGGATATGTAAAGGCTTCTGACTTAAAAAACATGACTGCAGATGACAAGAAGGCTGTTAAGGAAAAAATGGATGACAAGAACATTACTTATGCATCTAACCTTACACAGACCGGAGCGAAAGAACTCATGCAGGCTGACCTTGATGCACAGATGAAGAAAATTAGCAATCAATATGCAGTCAAGGAAGTTGGTGCCGGAAGTGATGACATGCTTGTCAATTCCGAGTATGCAAATGGAAAGATAATCACAATCGAATCTGCAGGAAGCTGGACTAAGGTTAACGGTTCATGGCCAGAAACAGCAGATAAAACTTATGCAGATTATGGTAAGGCAACAAAACTTGGAATTGTAAATAAGTACAAGAAGGCAACTATTGTTGTAAATAAAAAAGTTGAAAACACATCAGACAACACAGCTCACGGTGACACATCTGTTGATGGAGCAGTTTACAGAATGTACACTGATGCAGCCTGCACAAATCCGGTTACAACAGTTTATGATGCAAACGGAAATGCAAAGGCAGCATCTGATTACACAATCAAGAATGGAACACTTGAAACTGATTACATAAGAACAAAAGATACGGTTTACCTGAAGGAAATTCAGGCGCCTGTTGGATTTTTCCTTGATCCGACAGTTCATGTAATCAAGGTTGACGGTTCTAAGTTTAGTGTTGAATACAAGGCAAAGGCAGTTATTGAGGATTCTTACGAAAGTGAGAAAAAGGGATTCTTTGAAGTGTACAAGATGTCATCTGACGGTTCTACAGGACCTGCAGATTTTGAAGAGGGAGCAGAGTTCCAAATTTATCTTAGATCAAATGGAAGCTATGACAAGTGCAAGGATGACGAGCATTCAACACTTACAATTGATAAAAAGGGAAGTGCAAAGACTGCATCAGCTTTGGCTTATGGTACGTACGTGCTTCATCAGACAAAGACAGGTGCAAAGGACACTGAAAAGATTGATGACCAAATCATTGAAATTGGTAAGGACATCACAAGTGAGGGACTTAATTACAAAACATATACATATCTCTATAACAACAAACCATTTGAGGCATACTTAAAGGTTGTTAAAAAGGATGGAGACACAGACAAGACAGTACTTAAGGCAAACACAAAGTATCAGATTTACAAGGTTAACAAGGATGGAAGCGAGACAAAGGTTGTACAACAGTATTCAAATGGAAACAAGCTTGTAGACATTGACACATTCGTTACAGATGAATCCGGAGAAATAATGACAGTTAAGGCATTGAAATCCGGAACATACAGAATATACGAAACTGACAGTGCATCAGGACTTGTCATTAAGGATAAGTACATTGATGTGACAATAGGAAGCCAAAATCCCGATTACACATCATGGACTGACACGGAAGGCAACAGTCACGCACTTGTGACAGTACATTATGTAAATAAGGAAGCAAAGGGAAAACTAACACTTACTAAAACAGGTGAAGTATTAAAGAGCTTTAACAAGGATGTTTCAAATCCTGAAAAAAATAAATTCAATTATAAGGATGAATACCTGAAAGGTCAGACATTTAACATTTATGCTGCAGATACAATAGTAACTCAGGATAATCAGGGAACAAACTGGTTTGACAAGGGAGAACTTGTTGCAACGGTTACTACAGGCAAGGGAGCAGACTTTACAAAGCAGTGCAGTGACATTACTACAGCAACGGTTGATGATGAAACCGGAGCGGTTACTGTATATCTTCCACTTGGAAAATACACAGTAAAGGAAGAGACGACACTTTATGGTTTTGTAATACCGGAGAAAAATTCATGGGACATTGAATTTAAGTGGAATGATGCAAAGACAGATGTTGTTAGCAATTCAACAAAAGACACAGACAAGGACGGCAATCTTAACATTAAGAATGAAAGAGCAAAGGCTGATGTTGAACTTAACAAGAAGGACATGACAGCAGACCTTGGAGTGGCAGACACAGTATTTAATTTTTACACAAAGAATGACATTTATAATGCTGACGGTGAATTACTTCTTAAGGCTGATGAACTCGTAACAACAGTAAAAACAGACAAGAATGGTAAAGCTGCCATCAATACGGATCTTCCAATTATGAGTGAGGGATACAACAAGGCAGAAGACAAGACAGGTCTTAATAGCGGTGATTATTACTTTGTAGAAGACAAAATTTCAAACAGTTACTACATTGACAAGACACCTGTAGACATTCACTTGGAATACAAGGATGCAAAAACCGTAAAAATCAAGGCAGAGGCAAAGAAACTTAATAAGGCTACAGAAGTCAACCTGTCAAAGGTAAAACTTACAGACAATACAGAACTTGCAGGAGCATCACTTAAGATTACGGATGAAGCAGGCAATGAAATAATTTCATGGATTAGTGGAAATGCTGATTCAATAAAGATTACTGACAAGGCATATGAACTTGGTTATAGAAACTTAAGAGCTGAAATGCTCAATGGAAATCTTGTTGTTAACGGATTGCTTCAGAACAAGACTTATCAGATGACTGAAACAAGACCGGCAGACGGTTTTGTTTCAGCAGAAAGCATTAAGTTTAAGCTTACGGAGGGAAATGTTAACGGAGAAGCCACAACTGTAGTGACAGTGATTGGAAATGACGGAAATGAAAGCGTTCAGCCTGAAAACAAGGTAATCATGAAGGATGACACAACAAAGGTAAGCTTTTCAAAAACTGCAATTACAGGAAGCAGGGAGCTTCCGGGATGTGACTTAAAGATTATCGATGAAAACGGCAATGTCATTGAAAAATGGACATCAACAAAGAAACCGCACGTAATTGATGGAAAGCTTGTTGTAGGAAAGACTTATAAGTTTACTGAAACAAGACCAAAAGATGGTTATGCAACAGCGAAAAGCATTAAGTTTACCGTAAGTGACACAGGAGAGATTCAGAAAGTCAGAATGAAGGATGACACTATTAAGGTTGAAGTTCTTAAGACTGACAAGAAGGATAAGGACAAGGTTCTTAAGGATGCCGAGTTTACATTCAAGCTTAATGGAAAGGTAGTTGCAAAGGCGACAACTAACAGCAAGGGAATTGCAAAAATATACGGAAAACTTGCTGCAGGAAAGACTTACAGGGTTGAAGAATCAAAAGCTCCTGAAGGATATAAGAAGGTACCCGCATTTGATTATAAGGTTAAGGATACCGGAGACATTCAGACAATAAAGGTATCTGATGAAAGAAGTGGTGATGCAACACCGGCAACACCAAACTGGAGAGATTCAGGAGCAAATTCACCACAGACAGGTGAGGTTAGCAATCCGCTCTTCTGGATTACATTATTCCTTATTTCTTTTGTGGGAATTGTAATTTCAAGATACAAGATACGTAAAAAAGATGAAGAAGCAAACTAAATTAAGGATTATATCTTTTTTTTCACTTTTGTTTTTGTTGTCGTTTTCGGTTTCCGTTTTTGCGGAGACCGAGACGGTGACAAAGATTGAAACATATAAGAGCAATGATAAAAATGAAAAAAGGGAGAGTGAAAAACAATTTAGTAAGGATGGAATTAAGTACAAATTCCTAGATGAAACTTACGAGATTGTTAATCAGGAAGATAATTTTGACAACGAAATTAAGACATTAACGATTAACAAGGAAACAAGAAGCAAGACATATTCACCTAAAAAGATAATTAAGAAAAATGGCATTACCTACAAGCTTAAAAATGTGGAAAACAGCGTTAGAACAGTCAAAAATAAAAATGGTAGAAAGGTGACAGGTTATCTTTCGTTTGATTCCAAAAGTGAGGCTTTGAGTGCACCAGCAACAAGAGTATTTAGCGCAAATGGAGCCACTGCAAAATGCAAAAAAAAGAACATGGTAAAGGAAAAGGCTGCAAGCTGGCAAAGCAGTTGGATAGACTTTACATTTACATCGTCAGACAAGGATTACTATGAATGGAATGGTCATGAAATTGACGGAGATTCGAATAATCCGCTTAAGGGTTATGATGATGAAATTCTTAAAAGCATTAACGTTGACAAAAGCGATTATAAGATAGGAAAAACCTACTGGAAAGGTTCAGCTCATAAAAAGAACGGAATCTACATAAGAAAACTCCGGGTTGAAGTAAAGAAAAAAGTACCCCATTACAGGGTTAATTATGAAGGCTATTCAGATGATGAAACAGAGGACATAATAACTTACAAACTTACATATGAGGGAACAGTACAGATTAAGACCGGGACTACATATGACATTAAAAAAACAGCTTACTATGAAAAAGTTCCTGAATCTAAAAAAACGGTCAGGGAAGTTCTTATTAGCATCGGAGTACTGATTCTTGAAATATCTTTTGTGGGAATATTATTCATTGTCTTTTTTAAGAAAGGTAATGAAATAAAACAAAAAAATATAATTAAGAAAAAGTAACAGCGTAAATGTAAAACATTTATGCATGGCAACTGATAACATTTTTTATATGTCAATTAATATATATCACGAAAAAACTTTTGTTAAATGGCATTAACTAAAACAAAGAAGAGAAAGAGGAATTTATAAATGGATAAATTTGCAGAAAACATAAAAAATTTATTGAGTGCATGTACACCTTATGCATGGCTTCTTCCGGTTATTGGATTGGCAATAATCGGAATCGCAATGGCAATACCAAGTGAAAAGACAAAGGAATTTGCTAAAAGTCACTGGGGTGGAGTAATCATTGGAACAATAATATTTGCAGGATGCATATACATTGGTAACTGGATATTTGGAAAGATTTCATTTTAATTTAGATGAAAAGATACATTCTTCTGCCATGAAAATGGCAGAAGAAAATTAAAAGGTCAGGAGGAATTATGAAAAAGAAAAAAAATCCCAAAAGAGTAATGCAAATAGAAAGATATTTAAGTGATACAAGATTTATAGTGGCAATAATTGTTGGAATTGACATATTCTTTTTCATGATTTTGAATTACGTGGTTAATTCATTAATTGCCATTCCTGACATGATTAAGGATTTGGATAATCCGGGAAAATACATAGGTCTTTTTAATGTGTTACCAAACATTACAAATTTTAGGGAATACGGTGGAATATATTTTCCACTGATAATCATTCTAATTGTTTTTTTAATATTTTTGGATATTTATACAGCGTACAAAATGAAAGTGGCGTGGTCAGAAGAATATTTTAACATTGGTCAAAAAGGTAGTGAACGCTGGACAACAGATGAAGAAATTAAGGCACAATTCTTGGAAATACCGGAAAAGAACGAAAGCTTTCCGGGATATGGTGGAACGATAGTTTCAAGAATTAAGGATAAGTTATACATAGATACATCACCTGTTAACAATCTTGTCATTGGTATTACACGTTCAGGTAAGGGGGAAATGTATGTATTCCCTTCAATAGATGTATATTCAAGAGCAGAAAAAAAGGCATCAATGGTCATAAATGACATGAAGCTTGAATTATATAAAAGTTCCAAAAAAACTTTGGAAAAAAGAGGATATAAGGTATATCTTTTAAACTTTGACGATCCGATGCATTCTATGGGATTTAATCCGTTGACAGTCATAGTTACGTTGGCGGTCAAGGGAGATTATGAAAGTGCTGAATTACTTGCCCAGGCATTTGCATTTTCAATATTTAATCCTGACGAACCAACTAACACGGACAGATTTTGGAATGATGCATCTTCATCACTTCTTGTAGCTCTCATATTGGCCCATTTGGAAGATTGTTTGAGAATGGATGAAATGGATAACGACAGAAGATATAAGATATGGACTAAAAAAAGAGCAGCATATGACGGACTTGATGATGATTTAAAGAAAAAAGCAGATAAATTATATGAGGAAAAACTAAATAAAAAGGAAAAATCAGACATTATATTAAATCCTGCAGTCATGTACTTACCGGAAGATGCAGGATATGAAAAAACTTATGAAAACGTAAAGAAAATAAACATGTATTCAATAATAAACACATTTACAGAGCTTGCAAGGATTCGTAATCCGGAAAATCCAGACATAACGGCGCTTGACATGTACTTTTCAAGACGTCCACAGCTTGACAGGGCAAAACTTAAGTATGCTTCAATTGAAATTGCTGGAGACAAGCCTAAGAGTTCGGTGTTTTCGGTTATGCTTTCAAGACTTACAACATTTACTTATGAGAGCATGGCAAAGATGACTGCAGAGAGCAGTTTTGATTTGGAAGAAATAGGTTATGGAGATAAGCCGGTGGCAGTATTCCTTGGACTTCCTGATTACGATAATTCAAAACATTTTTTATCAACAGTATTTGTCCGTCAGCTTTCACTTGTCTTATCTAAAAGAGCAAGCAGGGAAAAGAGTGGAAAGTGCAAGAGACTTGTTAAGTTCATTCTTGATGAGGCAGGTAATATGCCGGCAATAGAAGGACTTGAAACCAATATCACAATGAACCTTGGACGTAACATTAGTTATGATTTCTACATACAGTCTTATTCACAGTTTGAAAAAAAATATGGAGAAGGATATAAGACAATTAAGGGAAACTGCGGTAATCAGATATACATTCTTACAAGTGATGGAGATACTGCACAGACTTTTTCGGAAGACTTGGGAAATGAAACAATAGTTGACTTACAAAGAACAGGTGAGAAGCTTTCAACCCATAAGCATTTTATGGAAAACACACAGGAAAAGCCATTGCTTAACAAAAACCAGTTGATGCGACTTAATGAGGGTGAATGTGTGGTTAAGCGAGTAATGAGCAGAAAGGATTTGAATGGAAACAGAGTTGAACCAACACCGATATTCAATTCCGAGGAATCAGGAAAGCGATTTAAGTACAGGTATGAATATTTAACTGAAACATTTCCAAATCCGGGAGATATTGACTTATATGAAATTAACACAGCAGACAGAAGCCATATTAACCTTAAGGAACGAGTATGGAACTATGAAATATCAATGACATGGCTTACACACAATGTCATGGAAGATGATAAGGAAAATCCAATAATAAAGAATCTTTCCAATGCAAAGGCAGTCATGAATGCATTGGAAAGGGTATTAAATGAAGAAGACATAAGAGAAATAAACGAAAATACGGAGCTGTCAAAACTGACGGATCTAATCTACAGAAAGATAGATAAAAAGGATGAAAGAGATGCAGTTTTATCTCTAATTAAGATAGGAAGTGAGGCAGATAATGAATAAACCCCATAAAGGAAAAAAAAGAAAAAGAATTATATTATGTGCAGGATTTTTTACATTAATGTTTTTTCTTTTTGCGGGAAAAACAATAATGGCTGCAGGTTATTCAGACGAGGAGCTAATTAAGATATACACCGATTACAGTGACCTGTTTAAGCAAAACAATTTGGTTTCTAATGCATTCAGATCACTTGGATGTGGAGTACTATCACTCCTTGTAGTCATTGCGGATGGCGCATCAGGGCTTTTTGAAAAATCCTTTGGAATGATTGACTTTACAAAGTATCAGCCTGTTCAGGATTTCATATCAGACTGGCAGGTTGTATGGGTTGCGTTGTTATGTGCGGCCATTGGCTGGCTTGGAATTAATCTTGTTTTTAATTCGGATAAAAATCCAAAGATTGCCACTAACATATGTGTGGCAATACTTGTGGTTACGTCCATGACATGGATGGTAAGTCAGATGAACACTCTTTTAACTAAGGGTATAAGAAATGAAATATTGGGAACAACAACCACTAACACAGTGTATGCGACATTAGGAAACAATGTGCATGATTTAAGATACATTGATTCGGTCGTTGGACTTGGAAATCTTGGAAGTAAGAATGCAGATGGTGTGACGTATGCTAAGGCAGGAACACCAATGAACAAGAAAATATGGAAAGCATTAAAAATAAATGAAATCGTAAACCCTGATGATGTTAAGGATGAAAGTAAGGATATTGTGGAAAACTACAAGACTGACATTCCGACAGAAGATGGCAAGGTTAAGTCTATGGTATCTGAATGCTACGATGGTGTGGCTTGGACTGATTTACTTAATACATACTACTACAGATATGAAATAGATTGGTTGGAGTCATTTCTTGAAATAATCAGTATTGCAATCATATATTTGTTCTTTTCATACAAGGTGGTTAGAACTCTTTACGAGGTTGTTTTTTCGGAAGTATTGGCAATGCTTTATTCTCCCAATTTAACCAACGGGCAAAAAACCATTAAGATTTTGGATGGAATAAAGGACAGTTACATCATCATATTATTATCCCTTGTGTCAGTAAGGTTATACATGATTGCAATAGAATACATATCAGGAAAAAACTGGAACGGCTTTACTAAGGGAATGTTTTTACTTTTTATTGCCTTTGCCGTAATTGACGGACCAAATCTTGTACAGAGAATAACCGGATTGGATGCCGGACTGTCTGATGGCATGCAGAAGGTAATGAGTGCATATTATGCAGGTGGAATGATGGCAGGAGCAGCAAGAGGCGCAGGACACATTGCATCAGGAGTTGCAAAAGGTGCAGGCAAGTTTGGTAAGACAATTGGAGGAGCTGTAAGAAATGGAAGTAAGAATGCAAATGTAGATGCATTAAACGGAGCAGGTGCCGGAGCAGGTGCGGCGAAAGCATTTAATGATAATAATGAACAGAATGAAAACAGAAATGAACAGAAAAACGATGAAGGAACACAGTTTAATGAGGCTAACGAAGATGTTACACAGAATGAAAATGGTGAGGCTGGCAATGGTTCTTATGTAAGTGAGGACAGTAAAGGTTCACTTGATGAAAATGCGGATGTTGCAGGCAACAAGAGAGCAATGGATGATGCGGGAATTAACGGAATGAATCCTGACAATGCAAAAGCAGATGCATTAAACGGAGTTAATCCATTAGGTGACGGTGGCTCAATGACTGACAAGACAAGCAGGATGGATAAGGAGCTTGACATGGAAAGCGCAACATCAACCTTTAACGGAAACGGTGAAAGAGGAGTTCTTTCCTCAAAATCTGATTTGGCAGGTAAGTATGGAAAGACAGGAGCAAATTCAGGCTTTACTTCAAGGGCAGGAGATAACTTTGGAAAAACCGGAGCAAATAATCATGGAACAGGCACTAAGGGAAATGCCGGAATAAATCACAATTCAGGAATGCCATCAAACGGAGGAGCAAAAAGTTCAAATAAAAAAGCTTCTGAAAGCAATGCAGCTCAAAAATTAAAGAAGGATGTTCTTAAGAACAAATAAGAGAGGTGAACATGGATAATTTTAAGTTTATAGCAATGGATGAAACCAAAAGTGAAACAAAGGTTGCCGGCAACATTTACTTGTATGACTTGTTTTTCATTTTAATATATTTTACCGTCAGTGCAATGCTTGGAACAATAGTGTCATCAGCTTTAAGAATACCTTACTATGCGTTTAATATAATATGCGCATTGTGGCTTACGATGAAAAGCCATAGCAACAAGCAGAGAAGAAATTACCAAAGCATAGTATTGTTCTTAAGACGTGACTATAGGGTTTATAAGGATATTGTTGTTGAGGATAACAGAAAGGACACCAATGAAGAAAACTAAAACGAACAATAAAAATAATAAAGCGAATAAGACACATGTATCAGACACGGTAAAGGACATCATTGACATTTATTTTTATGATGACAAACTGAAATGCTTCATAAAAAAGGACAAGACATACATGGACATTATTCAGATTAACACAAAGGATTTGGTAAGCGCATCCAATGATGACATAGAGTATGACATCATGCGCTACATAAAGCTTTACAAGATGTATGCAGATGACATAAAAATTGTGGCAATGAACTTTCCCTGCAGAACGGGCAAACAGCAGGAATATTTCAGACACAAGATACAAAACACTTCAAATGAAATTTACAAGAAATTTTTACAGAGAAGTCTTGATGAACTTGTATGGATTGAGAAAAACGATATGGTAAGGGAATATTACTACATGATCTTTGGAAAAAAGGAATCTGACATAAAGAAAAACAGAGACTTAATGTTCAATGTTTTGGGAAAAGGCAGAAATGAACTGTTAAGTGAAATTGACAAAAATAAGAAGATACAGATTTTGGAACGTATGAACAATAAATGCTTTTTACTTAATTAGGAGATTAACATGATAGCAAAAAAAGAAAAGAGAACAAAAAAACCAGAGAGAGACATGAATCTGTTAAATGAAATTAAGCCTGCAGGAGGCATTACATTTAAGGATGTTAAATACATTACCACCGGTTCAGGATATGAAGGATGCATTCACATTTACAAGTTTCCGGAAAACATTGATACATACTGGATGGCAAAGGTTTGTAACATAAACGGAACAGTTGCTTTGGTTGACATTTCAACTGATAACATGTCAGAAGTCAAGAAAAATCTAAACAAGTCAATGAAAGAGCAGGCAGGAAGAAGAAGTGGAGCAAGGGATTTTGCGGAGCTTTATGATGCAGAAAAAAGACTTGATGAAATGAAAAGAATGTACGATGAAATAAATTCATACAACGAAGTTATAAAGCTGGTGCACATAAGAATTTTTCTTGCCGACAGAAGTTTTGAAGCACTTGAAAAAAAGATTAAGAACATAATGGATAAGTTGGAAACTGATTCAGGATTTTTAACAACCATATATTTGAATGAGAGCAAATCAGAGTACAAGTCAATGACAAGGTCTTATAAAAAACAAAAGGAAGAAATGTTTTTCCCAAAGGGACAGTCCCTTACTGCGACCGGTATTGCTCATGGTGATCCGTTTCACTTTTCAAGTCTTGATGATGAAACAGGAGAATTTTTGGGAACTACGCCCTGTGGTGGAAACGTATTACTTGATATTTTTCAAAAGACTTCAACAAGACTTTATTATAACTTCTTGGCAATCGGAGAAATGGGTTCTGGTAAGTCAACATTGTTAAAAAAACAGTTTAAGAGCAATGCCATAAAAGGAAATTATGTAAGAACTTTTGACATATCAGGAGAATTTACAATATTAACAAAGACCTTGGGCGGAAAGGTAATTAAGCTTGATGGAAGCGAGGGTATCTTAAATCCGTTGGAAATACTGAAAGCAGGTGATGATGAAAACATATCATTTACCAGACACATATCAAAGGTTAGTACTTTTTATAAGTTCCTTGTTGGTGGAAGCGTTGATGCAGAGGAAATAGCAGAGTTTGAGGACGTGTTAAAACAGTTGTATTCAAGCTTTGGATTATGGTCAGATGACAGACGAAACATTCAGTGTACCGGACTTCCGGCAACAAGCTATCCAACATTTACTGATTATCTTAATTTCCTCACGGAGAGTATGAAGGAAATGCAGGAAGGTAAGTATTCTCACATAGAGGAACAGGTAATTGTTAATACGCTTTTGTTAAGAGACAAAATAAGAAAAGTAATAAAAAACATAGTTGACACGTATGGAAGTCTTTTTGATGGGCATACATCAATTGACAACATTCTTGATGAACAGATAGTAACCTTTGACATTTCAACACTTAAGGAACTTAAGAATGAGGTCTTTGATGCAATGATTATCAACATAATATCATTGTGCTGGGATAACTGCGTAACTAATGGAAAGTTAATGCTTAACATGTTAAGGGAAGGAAAAATCAAGTTATGGGATGTAACAAGATTTCTGATTTTAATAGATGAAAGTCATAGATGGCTTAACGCTAAGAAAACACATGCACTTGACTTGGTATCCGTATATTTAAGAGAAGCAAGAAAGTATTTTGGTGGAATTGGCCTTGCCTCACAGCGAGCTGCCGATTATGTTCCGGAAGGATCTGACAGTGATGCAGTTAACAAGCTTAAGAACATATTTGAACTTACGCAGTACAAGTTTGTATTCAGACAAAGTTCCAATGCAAAGAAGCTGTTATATCAGATTTTTGATGGAGAGTTAACAGGAACACAGATTGAGAAAATACCAAAGCTTGAAATAGGACAATGTATTTTGTTAATCAGTGGTGACAAGAACATTGAATTTAAGGTACATCTGACAAAGGATGAGGACATGCTGTTTTCAGGAGGACTTTAAGAGAGGTATACATGAAGGAAAAAATAATTGCTACCATAACAACCCTATGTGTGCTTTTTATGGTAACTGTAGTAATTCTTGGAAGTGTGATATCAAGTCTTGCAGCCGTACTTTCAGGTGGAGGAGAAGAAGAACAAAACAATACGGATAATGAATTTGTTTATGAAAATTCGCCGTTATCTCCAACAGTTCTTGCACTTAAGGATGAGATTGAAAAGGAGTTAAAGAAGTATGGAAAGGAAAAATATGTTTACCTTGTCCTGGCACTTGTACAGCAGGAATCAGGAGGAAACGGAGAAGACATTTTTCAATGTTCCGAAAGCCTTGGAAAAGCTCCAAACTCAATAGACAGAAAAACATCCATTGAACATGGTGTAAAGGTCATTTGCAATCTTCTTAATCATAAAAAGATAAAGGTATCATCACCTCAGGACTTGGAACACATAAAAATTGCATTGCAGGCTTATAATTATGGCTCCGGTTACATTACATACATTAATGATACATCAGGATTTGGAAGAGACACAACAAAGGAGCAGGTAGAAAATCTGGGAAAGTGGACACAAAGCAATGCACTTGCATATCAGAAAAAAATGAGTGCGCAACTTAACGGAGGCGTTGCAAAGAAAAGAACTGGAAGTTCGGCAGACATCCTTGGCCCATATGCTTACGGAGACGCTTATTATGTATCGCACGTACTAAGATATTACTCTGCAGATGGCAGTGATGGAGTTTTAGTAAAAGGCGGGGAAGCTGCAAAGGTTAAATATGAAGACAAGCAAAAATTCATATGGGAAGGTGCTACAGTTCCAAAAAATCAGTCGGAGGTATCCAAATATCTTGTACCAATAACAGTCAAAATATATGACGAAAAGGGAAAGAGCACGACAATGACATTAACAGTACACAAGAAGCTTGCAGAAGAATTTAAGGCAGTATTTGAGGACATGTACAAGATTAAGTTTAGAATAAAGGCTTCACAGACTGCAGCTTACGTGTGGAAAAACATAAGTGGCACAGGTACCATATCACAACATTCTTATGGACTTGCAATTGACATTAACTGGAATGATAACCCTTGCTTTTATAATACCAACGTGGACGTGTCAAAAGGATATGGTGGTTACAAGCCCGGAGTTAACAAGTTTAGTGTC
>OGYV01001707.1_pt1 | contig 15861 bp, 14 predicted proteins | sample 1576651 | NCBI WGS metagenome assembly OGYV01 (sample SAMEA3541570, study PRJEB24748) | human gut metagenome | biome: human gut; feature: human-associated habitat; material: faeces | place: China | collected 2012
AAGGGGAGAAAATCGGCATTTTTGTTTATTTATAAAGGGAATTTTTATGAAAAAATCTTTTATTAGTGTTATTTATTTTAATTTGCACTTGCTGTCTGAGTTTCAGATTCTCCAGCAGGTGCGGATTGTGTCATTACAACAATCTTTTCAGGGGTAACTCCATCATCAGAATATTTAATTCTAACAACATCGTCTACCTTAATATCACTTAATGAACAGCCAGTTTCAGTTTCTTTATCTCTAGTATAAAGTATGCTTTCGTCTGGAATTTCAATAAGTGTTTCGTCTGTATTAAATTCTAATGAATGACCTTGAGAATTATCCTTATCCTTAGGGGCTGGTGCATTTCCCTCAGGGGCATTGCCTTCTGGAGCATTACTCTCTGGTGGAGCAGAAGGTTTTTCACTATCACTAGGTCCGTTGCTATTGTCCTTCTTGTCAGGTTGTGTACCGTTGTCATCAGGTTTTCCCTCTGGCATTTTTGCAGCCACCACACTAATAGAATGGTCAGTAACAGCAGTAACCTTTGCTATAGTGGAATTATCTTCTTTATCTGGCTTGTTGTCAGATGTTTCAGCTTTGCTACTTTCTTCACTTGTAATTTCTACGCTGCTTTGCTGTGATGCAGTTTGTGTTGATGAATTACAGGCTGTGAAAGCCAACATACCAACAACAGCAATACAAAGGAATATATCTTTCTTCATATATCTGTCCTCCTTGTGATTTATTTTACAAGTAATAATATAGCAAACAAATATTAAATTAAAAGAATAGGAAAATTAAAATAAGATTAAATTTAAAAGGAAAAGGTTGTTTTTTATTGTTTTTTTAGAAGTGGCATAAATACTGGTGTTGCCAGTGTTTACTGGTGGTTGTGGCATATTTTTAAATTTGCTTGTTACGAGTTATTACGAGTTGTTGCGAGTTACTAATATACACACAATATACACACAATATACACACAATACACAAATATATAAGTTACACACAGTTTGTGTGTACTATAAATGGGGTATTGTGCGTATATATATTGTTTTGTTTTTTTAATATAGAGGTGGTATTGAGTTGACTGCTTCCAACAGAGCTTTAGGTTCAAGCTGTGTGTAGATGTCACCAGATACATCACCTATATTATGACCAAGAATCTTCTTGCTGACTATGTCTTGTACTTTCGCTTCGACCAACAAGGATTTACAAGTTACTCTTGTGTCGTGGGGAGTGTGCCCCGGAAGTTTAACTTTAAATTCCTGTCTATAATCTGTATAAGCAGTATCGACAAGTAAATCCCCGTCAGAGTGTTCATAATATTCTTTAAAGAACGGAAGAACACAATCAGCTATAGGGACGGTTCTTATGCCGGATTTGGTTTTACTTTTTTTTACATAAAAACATTGTTGAGATAGGTCAACATCTTCTTTATGAAGTTCTAATAGCTCATTGGCACGCACGCCAGTATAAATGAACATAAGTTCTAATTTATATTTATCTTTATCTTTCCACAGTTGCTTAACAGTTTCTGTGGAAATTCTTTTATGATTTTCTGTTTCTTTGTTGATATAATTTTTAACATCTAGCATTTCAGCATAATTTTTATCTACTATGTCGTTTTGTATTGCCCAATTAAATACAAAGGTCATTACAATCTTTATATTGTTAATAGAAGATGCCGAAGCCTTAGGGAGGGCTTTCAAAACATCTTCTAGGTCTTTCAATCTTAAACTTTCCATTGTGCGTTGGTACAACGGCTCACACTTCTTGTATGCGGCAGTATAGGACCCGTACCTAGAAGAACCTTTTTCAAGGGGGTATTTGTCTAGGTAGTATTCCCACGCTTGCTCAAAAGTGACCTTCTCATAGTCGATAGGTCGCTGTTTTTCGTTAAATTTGGCTAGGAATTGGATAGCTTCACGCTTAGTCTTAAAATATCCTAGCCATTCATATTTTTGTTTAAAAGTTCCGTCGTCGGCGACCTTATAGCTACGAGTTATTCGCACGCCGAAGGGTCTACGCCTACCCTTACCGAGATTGACAACGGAACCATATCCATTAGGGTTTCTCATATAGTATTCCTTTCTATTACACCACCTGGCAGGGAGTAAAAAAAGAAAATACATATTGTATGTTTTATTATTTAATTATTTGCTGAGGTTAGCCACAGCATAGTCAGCTTCTTCCTGTGTGAACTGGTCATACTGAGATGTAAGCTGTTCACGAATTGCAGCAGGTGACATAGCAGCATTTTCCTGGTATCTTTCGGCTGTTTTTAAGGCGTTTTCTTTCCAATCAGCCTTAACATTGTCTACTGCGTATTGTGCTGCTTCTGGTGTGAATTGGTCATACTGAGATGTAAGCTGGTCGTAAAGAGCAGCTTTTGACATACTCATATTATCGCTATATCTCTGAGCTGAGATAAGGGCTGACTTGTATTCTTTTGGAATGTTGTCAGTAGTTTCTGTTGCTTCGGTAGTTTCAACAACACTAGAAGTTACTTCGGTTGCTCGTTGTGTGTTAGAAGTGCTTTTGTTGTCAAGACGCATACAGAAAGCCATAAATGCAACGACTAATACTACAGCGATAATCATTAATGGCAAACACCCTTTGTTTGTGTTACTTTTTTCTTCGTTCATAAGAAATCCTCCTTTTTGAATTTGTCGAAAAATGTCGATAAATTGTGTGGGAAAATTTACAAACATAATTTTGACAAATTCTTACAATAATGTTATAATATTTATGGAGGATTTAGCCCCCTTGTATAATCTTCTGTGAGGCATTAGGTATTGGTATTATCTAATGCCTTTTTTATGTAATCGCTGAATTGAAGATATACCTGTCTTTCAAGAGGATGTTTATTGAACATTCCTCTTTTTTCAACTTCTATCAATCTTTTATAGCGAAGTTGTGCTGATTTGCTTGTCACATTGCACAGCCTGACTATATCCTCACTTGAACATATATTCAAACTGTGCAAAACCGTAGCAGGCATAAGCACATCACGAGCGAATACATTAGCTTGCATTTCCTGTACATCTAGTCCCAACAGGTCTTGTTCATAATTCCTGTGGTGAGTTCGCCCCGAACCTAAATGTCCTAGCAAACAATGTCCTAATTCGTGAGCTAGGGTGAACCTAATTCTACGGATGGGCTTCTTATCGTTATAGAAAATAAAAATTTTATCTTCTTTAACAAAACTGAAACCATCTTCTGATGTCGATTTAGGCTTATAGCCGGAGCTATAAGGAATAACATAAATGTTATTCAAGTTTGCTATAGTTGACAAATTCACAGGAAGGGAAGTTATGTTACATTTGATAAGGATTTCCCAAGCCTTATCTCTAGCCTCTTTATAGTAGGCATAGCTATTATTGTGATACATTTTACCACTCCTTTCTTATTAATTATAAGAAAGAAATGGTAATGTATCATTAGTGAGTTACTTCCATAATTGGAAGTATATGTAAACTACAAGTCTTCCGGAGGCTTGTAGTTAGATATAAGTTCATTAAGTTTATTGTCATCAACCTCAATCTCGATGTGGCTATTGCCTCTAGCGGCAGCACTAATAATGTGGCTAGAATTGTTAGCTCTATCAAGTTCAGCGTCGACGATATAATTAACTATATCCTTGCTGATACTGTCTAATTTTCTGTATTTACTAATTAAATCAATTTCTGTAGTAGTAAATATACTCTTTTCTACTCCATACATTTCTGAAACCGAAATTTTAAAAATTCTACAAATTTCCATTAAAGTTTCAATATCTGGGGCGTTTGCTCCTCGTTCCCAACCGGAAACTGCTGTTTTGCTAACATTAAGTAATTCAGCTAATTCGTTTTGTGTAAGTCCTTTTAATTTCCTATATTTAATAATATTGTTTTTGATATTATCTCTATATAGACCCATATGTCCACCTCCTTCTAAATCAAGTATAGTACGGATTTTCTGTAATTGCAACATTTTAATACAGAAAAGATGTAACTTTGTGAAATGTTTACAAAAAATAAGACGGAAATTCTGTATATTTTATATTGACAGTACGGAAATTCTGTGTTATTATTTAAGCGAAGTACAGGAAAGCTGTATAAAAAACAAAAGAGAGGTGATAAAAATGGCTGAAAAAATTAAACAGTACCTTAAAGAAAATGGAATATCAGCAAGATTTTTAGCTCGAAAATCTGGACTTAATTTTAGAGTTATTTATGACATTTTTAATGCAGGTAGAAAAATTACTATTGAAGAATATGCTGCAATTTGCAAAGCATTAAATCTAAATTTAGATTATTTCTTTGAGGATTTCGGGAACAAAACAGCATAGCCTATTTAAAAACTGTAAACATTTTGTAAATTATGATTTGTTGGAAATTATATACATTCAGTATTGCAAAAACAAGCTGAAAGCCAATGTTTAAGCCTAAAAGAAATTTAATGATAAACATTTAAGAAATTAAAATAAGATTAAATTTGGAAAGTTTTAGGAAATGTAAATATGAAATAAAATTGAGAATAAAAAAGGACTTAACCCTTACCTTTGGTTAAGTCCTATAAAGCATATATAAATTAGTCAATGAAACCAGTGTTCATCTTGTTCATACTCTTAATAACAGAAGTGATGAAAACGATTTCATCTTCAGTAAGAGAGCTAACAAGACTTCTTAAAGCTCTACGAGCCTTAGCACTTCTTGTGTTTTCCATATCCTTCATATCAGCACCGCCGTTAGAAAGGTCCTTAGTAATAAGGTCATCTAAAGAAATATCGAAAAACTCTGCAATAGCTACCATATTCTTTACACTTGTGCCTCTCTGACCTCTTTCGATAAGACCGAGGAAACCAGGTGCCATACCAATAACCTTAGCAAAGTCATCAATAGTAAGACCTCTGCGTTTTCTTTCGTATCTAATGTTTGAACCAATAATTTTTGCGTAATCCATATTGAAAATCTCCTTTCGATTATTTGTTTGTAATGTAATTTATCAATATGTCCCCTTGTACAATATATTCTATATTAAATGATGAAAAAAATCAAGCCCTAATTTGCTATAAAAAATTAAAACAAAATTAAGATTTACATCTGACTTAAATAGTCTGTATAGCCGATGTTTTCTAGTTTCTCAGCTTTTTCTTCTACAGAATTCTTTAAGTCCCTTTTATAGGTCTTAACTTTTTCTTGAAGTTGAGGGTCAAAAGCTGCTAACATTTGTACTGTAAGTAAGCCAGCATTTTTTGCTCCGTTAATAGCAACTGTTGCAACAGGGATACCACCTGGCATCTGTACTATAGAATAGAGGGAGTCTACACCACTTAATGCTCTAGTCTTAACAGGGACACCAATGACAGGTAATGTTGTAATGGCAGCTGTCATACCAGGAAGATGAGCAGCACCACCAGCACCAGCAATAATAACCTTTAATCCTCTTTCTTGTGCTGTAGAGGCATATTCGTACATTTTATCTGGTGTTCTGTGAGCAGAAACGATGGTAAGTTCGTACTCAATACCAAAAGAATCTAAAACCTTTGCAGCTTCACTCATAACAGGTAAATCTGAATCACTACCCATAATTATTCCAACTTGAACCATTGTGTTAGTCCTCCTTTGATGTAATTTTTATTAAACTAAATGCTTTATCGGCAGTTTCGAGAGCTTCTTTTACTGTATCAGCTGTTACAGTAATATGACCCATTTTTCTCTTAGGCTTAGAAATGCCTTTGCCATAAATGTGTACAGTAGCTCCTTTAAGGGCACATACATCGTAAAGACCATCTACATATGTTTTGCCACTATGACATTCTTCGCCTAAAAGATTGACCATTACTGTTGGTCTGATAAGGCTTGTATCTCCTAAAGGTAAACCAACAATGGCTCTTATATGATTTTCAAACTGACTTGTAACACAGCCTTCTATTGTATAGTGACCTGAATTGTGTGGACGAGGAGCAACCTCGTTAATAAGAATTTGGTCATCTTCAGTTACAAACATTTCTACACAGAACATACCTATACCGTCAAAAATTTCCATTACTTTCTTTGCGGCGTTCATAGCACCCTCTGTAGCTGTTTTATCTATATCAGCGGGAACTACAGTTTCGTGAAGAATACTGTCAATATGTCTGTTATCGCCAACAGGGTAAACAGCGACATCGCCATTTAAGCTACGGCAAGCTAAAACAGATGTTTCCATACGGAAATTAATCATTTTTTCAGCCATAAGTTTAATTTTGCCACTACCAAGCTCATTATAAGCAGAAGTTATACTATCTTTGCTTTTTACTACAGCATTACCTTTACCGTCATATCCACCAGTACGAGCCTTGAGCATATAAGGATAGCCATATTTTTCGCCAGCCTTTTCCATATCTTCAATGGATTCAATAGCCATAAAGTCTGGGCAAGGTAAACCATTTTCAGCCATAAGTGTTTTTTGAGTGAACTTATCCTGAATGATTTTTAAGCTTTTTGCTGTAGGATAAATTTTATATCCTTTGTTTTCAAGCTCTAAAAGGGCATCTGCATTGATATGTTCAAATTCATATGTAATAACATCTGCCTTTTCAGCAAGGAGTGCAAAAGCATTTTTGTCGTTGAAATCTGCGATAATGTGTTCATCGCATATACTATGAGCTGGGCAGTCTGGAGTAGGGTCTAAAACAATTACATAGAAGCCCATTTTTTTAGCCTCAAGTATCATCATTTGACCTAACTGACCACCACCAATAATGCCAATTTTAGTCTGTAAAAAATTAGTTGGCACAACAATCACCACCATTTCTTTTGTTACTTAATAATAACACAATAAATATATCATTTCAATAGCTTTAGATTAAATATCGGTTAAAATTCGGTTGTTTATAACAGGAATTTGTGATATAATAAACAAAGTATTTTTAAAGAGGAATTTATATTTTTTATACTCTTTTATAAAGCATATTAGAAAGAGGAGTTTTATAAATGGCAACAAAAAAGAAAGGTCCAAAAACTGGAACAACAAGAAAAAAGTCCAGCACATCAAAGGCTAAAACATCGAAGAAGAAAATAACATCTAAAAAGAGTAATAATAAGGTAATACAGTTACAACAGGATAGTGAAAAACAATTTTTAAATAAAGAAATTTATGCTGTAGGCATTATTGGTGTATCAATATTGCTTTTTGTCTGTGTAATAGCCGGAGAAAATATGGGCATAATAGGAAATTATGTTTCAATTTTCTTACGCCATACCTTTGGTGTAGGTGCTATAGCCTTGCCTATTGTGCTTTTGGTTTATGGAATACAAATGCTCAGACATATGGAAGATGAGGATTTAAAACGAAAAGCAATTATTTTTATAGGCTTTTTTATTACATTAATAAGTTTAGCTCACACATTAAGAGGCTGGGAACCATCAAGTTCATTAGGCGATTATATTTCAAAATGTTATCTTAATGGCTCATTGAAAAATGGTGGTCTTATAGGTGCTATTTTTGGTGGACTATTAGGTAAGATTTTAGGTCAGTTAGGTGCTTACATCGTACTTTTTGCTGTGCTTGTAATGCTTTTTATTATGGCAACAGGCAAGTCTATAATGGATTTCTTAAATGGTATAGGGGAATTTATAGACGGTGTTCGTGAAAATAATGACTATGAAGAAGAATATTATGAGTTAAGAACTATAAAAAATGATGAAAAAACTGTATCGGAAAAGGTAGAAGATATTGAAGATACAGATGAAAAATCAGAAGACGAAAGTAAAGAAGAACAAAAATCAGAAATTGAAGAAGATACAGATGACGAGGTTGAAGAAGAAAGAGATGTAAGAAGAACCGTTAAAAGAAAAGGTGGCTTTTTAGGTCTTTTTAAAAGACGAGAACCAGTTCCAGAAAAAGAGGAAAAATATGTTCCTCCTGTTGTTACCTTTGAAATAGGAGAAGATAATAAGGATAAAGAACATAATGAAGAATTGGAACTAGACAATTGTGATGTTGTAAATCAAAGATACAATTATCTCCATAGACCTAGAGAGTTTGACGAAAGTATACCTAGACTTCGTGAAAGAGTAAAGCAGGCACAAGATGCTATTGCAAGAGGAGAAGAAAAACAGTATGTATCACAGCTTTTAAATGGTATACAGACTGAACTTGATAAGTATAGCGAAAAGTCTGATGAAAAATCAGAGGAAAGCGAAAATGTTCAAAGTGCTGATACATCTCAAGTAGATGCAGATATTCCAAGCCTTAAAGAGGAAATAAAAGGTGCTGGGGATATATTTATGTGGGATAGTCCAAAAACTGATGAAAATGAAGTTCAGCAAAATTATGATGATTTACAGAGTGTTTCAGAACAGCCTGAAAATACTACAGATTTTAATGTAAGCTTTGAACCACAGGCGGAAAATGTAAGCCCTGAATCACATGTGGAATATGAAAATGTTCAGCATAAATCATTTGAAGAAAGGAACAGTGGTATTTCATCAAGTGTTTTAGAGATTAGCCCTATTGAGGAAAGTCCTGATTTAGAAACAGAAAAAATTGCTTTAGATGCTTTAAAGTCAATAAATAAGCCTAGTATACAGATTGTAAGTGACGATAACGAAAGTGATGTTGTTGCTGAGAAAGAGGCTATCAGTTTTGCTGACCCTATAAGAAGTAGGGAAGATGAAAATTTATCAAGTAGCATTGAGGAAAAAGAACCTAAAATATTTAACAAATCAGAAAATGTTGAAGAAAATATTTCTGATGAGGTAGAAGAAAAGAGTTCTGTTCCAAGGTCGATGTTTACTGAAAGCATATTTAAAACTGGAAACAGTAAAAATGAAACCAGTCTTGCCGGAAAGAATTTCAGTTATAGTGAACCGGAATTTATAGAGGCTGAAGAGGAAAAGAAAGTTTCTAAATTAACAAATCAGGCTGAGGCTGTTACAATTCCTTACCAGTATCCTAAAATTGAATTTCTTGCCAAAAATCCTGATGAAAACAGTAGTTTCACATCAAGAGAAGAAAAAATGCGTAAGGTCAAAAAGTTGGAAGAAACTTTAGCGATATTTGGTGTTGAGGCAAAGGTAAACAATATAAGTCAAGGTCCTGCTGTAACAAGATTTGAACTTACACCTCCAGTTGGTGTAAGAGTAAACAAAATAGAGGGTCTTGCTGATGATATTGCTCTTGCTCTTGCAGCTAAAAGTATAAGAATTGAAGCACCTATTCCGGGTATGAGTGCCGTAGGTATTGAAATACCTAACGATAAAATTTCAAATGTATTTTTCAGAGAAATTTTACAGACAGAGAAATTTAATAGCTATGACGGCAAAATAGCCTTTGGTATGGGTAAGGATATTGCCGGAAATATTGTAGTTTCAGATATTTCTAAAATGCCACATTTACTTATTGCCGGTGCTACTGGTTCTGGTAAGTCTGTATGTGTAAATACAATTATTACAAGTATGTTGTATAAGTATTCTCCAGATGAAGTAAGACTTATATTGGTAGACCCGAAGGTAGTAGAATTAAGTGTTTACAACGGTATACCACATTTGCTTATTCCAGTAGTTACTGACCCACATAAGGCAGCAGGTGCTTTAAACTGGGCAGTTAGAGAAATGATGAGAAGATATGACTTGTTTGCTTCAACTGGTTCAAGAAAACTAGAGGCTTACAACAAAAATGTTGATAAAGAAGATAGATTGCCACAGATTGTTATTATCATTGATGAGTTAGCCGATTTGATGATGGTTGCAAAGAAAGAAGTAGAAGATTCTATTGTGCGTCTTACACAGCTTGCAAGAGCGGCTGGTATTTACCTTATTGTTGCAACTCAAAGACCTTCTGTAAATGTCATTACTGGTCTTATTAAAGCAAATATTCCATCAAGAATAGCCTTTAAGGTTTCTTCTCCTGTAGATTCAAGAACAATTCTTGACTGCTCTGGTGCTGAAAAGCTTTTAGGTCGTGGTGATATGCTTTTCCGTTCTGTTTCTATGGACAAGCCTCTAAGAATACAGGGTGCTTTTGTATCTGATGATGAAGTAGAAAAGATTGTAGACTACATTAGGGTAGACGAATCCCATTATGACCAGGAAATCATAAAACAACTTGAATCTTCGGCTTCAGACGGAGTTACAGTTTCAGGTGGTTCTGGTGATGGAGAAGACGAGCTTACAAAACAGGCTATAGGTTTCCTTGTTCATAGTAAGAAAGCATCTATAAGTGGCTTACAGCGTAAATTCAAAATTGGATATAACAGAGCCGCTAATATTATAGAAGATCTTGAAGAAAGAGGTATTGTTGGTCCAGATAATAGATGGTCTTGCTGAACAGCTCGACGTTCTGGTAAGCGAATATGAATACAAGGAATGGCTAGAAAGAAATAGTTAAAATTTGAATAGATACAATTCTATGTTCTATTATATGAAAATTTTAAGTTGACTAAATTTAAAATTAGGATTATATTTATATCAATATAAAACCTAGGAGGATGAGAAAATGAAAAGTGATATTGAAATCGCACAGGAATGTGTCATGGAACCCATTACGAAAGTAGCAGAAAACTTTGGTATTGATGTAAACGATTTGGAAATGTATGGCAAGTATAAGGCTAAGATTTCTGATGAATTATTCAAGAGTAGCAAAAATAACAAAGATGCAAAGCTTGTTCTTGTAACAGCAGTAAATCCAACTCCAGCTGGCGAAGGTAAAACTACTGTAACTATTGGTCTTTCACAGGCTTTAAATCAGCTTGGTAAGAAGACACTTGTAGCTTTAAGAGAACCTTCTCTTGGACCTTGTATGGGTGTAAAAGGTGGTGCAGCCGGTGGTGGATATTCACAGGTAGTTCCTATGGAAGATATTAACCTCCATTTTACAGGCGATATTCACGCAATGACAACAGCCAATAACCTTTTATCTTCTATTATTGATAATCATATTAAGCAGGGTAATGTTCTTGGTATTGACCCAGACAACATTATTTGGAAAAGATGTGTTGACCTTAACGATAGAGTTTTAAGAGATGTTATCGTTGGTGTAGGTGGAAAGCTTAATGGTGTTACAAGAGAAGACGGCTTTATGATTACAGTTGCTTCTGAAATTATGGCTGTAGTATGTCTTGCAGAAGATATTACAGACTTAAAGGACAAGTTAGGCAAAATGGTAGTTGCTTATACTTATGACGGTAAGCCTGTAACTCCAAAGGATTTACACATTGTTGGTGCTATGGCAGCTCTCTTAAAAGATGCTCTCAAGCCAAACTTAGTACAGACATTAGAGCATACACCAGCTTTCATTCATGGTGGTCCTTTTGCTAATATTGCTCATGGTTGTAACAGTGTAAAGGCTACAAAGACAGCTATGAAGCTTTCTGATATTACAATTACAGAGGCTGGTTTCGGTGCTGATTTAGGTGCTGAAAAGTTCTTTGATATTAAGTGTAGAAAGGCTGGCTTAAAGCCTGATGCAGTTGTTCTTGTTGCTACTGTTAGAGCATTAAAGTACAATGGTGGTGTACCAAAAACTGACCTTAACACTCCAAATCTTGAGGCTGTTAAGAAAGGTTTCTGTAACCTTGAAAAGCACATTGAAAACTTACATAAGTTTGGTGTGCCTGTAGTTGTAACACTTAACAACTTTATTACTGATACTCCAGAAGAAGTAGAATATATTAAGACAAAGTGCGAAGAAATGGGTGCTGATTTCGCTATTGCTGAAGTTTGGGCAAAAGGTGGCGAAGGTGGTAAAGCTCTTGCTGAAAAAGTTCTTGATGTACTTGAAAACAAGGAAAGCAACTTCCATGTTTTATACGATGAAAATGATACAATCGTAAACAAGATTACAACTATCGCTAAGGAAATATATGGTGCTGCTGATATTTCTATTGATAAAAAGGCGATGAAAGAAATTAAGAAGATAGAAGATTTAGGTATGGATAAATTACCTATCTGTATTGCAAAAACTCAGTTCTCATTATCTGACGATGCAACTAAACTTGGTAGACCAGAAGGCTTTACACTTAATGTAAAGGAAATTCGCCTTAGTGCTGGTGCTGGTTTCATTGTTGCTCTTACTGGTAATGTTATGGTTATGCCTGGTCTTCCAAAAGTTCCAGCAGCAGAAAATATTGATGTTGATGAAAACGGAAAGATTACTGGTCTTTTCTAATTCCTGAGGTGTGAAATGGAAACTAAAAAGAGTAATAAAAAAATTATAGCTTTAATTATCGCTATTGTAGTGGTAGTTGTTGCTGTATGTGCTGTTGTTTATGTAAAGCATAATTCAAAGCCAGCAGAGGTTACAACTGAAAGAGTAGTTGGTAATACTCCCGGTAATATAAGTAACTTAGGTGCAGTAGTTGACGATGGCGACTATTCTTATTATCAAAATAGTGATGATAAATACTCTGTTTATAAGAGTAAAAAGGGTAGTAACAAAGGCGAAAAAATCAATTCAAGTGCTAGTTATTTCCTTAATGTAATGGGCGATTATATCTACTATGCAAATGGAGATGATGACTTTAATGTTTATCGTATGAAGAAAGACGGTAGCGATAACAAAAAGATTATTTCAACTTCTGCTTACTATATGACAGTTACAAAGGATTACATTTTCTATGTTGACTATAATAGGTCAAAGGCTATTTATAGAACTGACTTAGAGGGTAAAAATTCTAAGTGTATTTATGCAGGCGAAGCTAACTACTTAAATGTTTACAATGACGAATTATACTTTACAGATGCTAAGATTAACTACTGGCCGATTAAAATTGATATGGACGGTGGCAATCAGGAAGTTGTTGTAAATAAATATGCTTGCTATCTTGTAGTAGATAATGGATATTTATATTATACTTCTCCTCATAACAATCAGACTAACCCAAATGGCGATGACTACATTTATAGAACAGAAATCAGTACAAAAGAAACTGAACTTCTTATAGGTGTTCATTCTGGTGACCTTAATATTGCAGACAATGTACTTTATTATGATGATTGGGATAAGCTTAAAATCTATAAGTATGATTTAGATACAAATAAGGCTGAACAGATTGTTGATGAATCTGGTATGTACTTAAATGTTGGTAACGACAAATTATATTACATTATTAACAATAACGGAAACGGTGTTGTAAAGAATGTTAAATTAAAGAAATAAGGAGAATTTGTATGGCGAATATAATAGACGGAAAAGCTATTTCTACACAGATTAAAGATGAAGTAAAGGCTGAGGCTGTAGCATTAAAGGCAAAGGGTGTTGAACCTTGCCTTGCTGTAGTTCTTGTAGGCGAAGACCCTGCTAGTCAGGTGTATGTAAGAAATAAGAAAAGAGCTTGTGAATACTGTGGTTTTAAATCTTTAAACTACGAACTTCCAGCATCTACTACTGAAGAAGAACTTCTTGCTTTAATTGATAAATTAAATGCAGACAAGGAATGTAATGGTATTCTTGTACAGCTTCCACTTCCAAAGCATATTGATGAAAACAAGGTTCTTTTAAGAATTTTACCAGAAAAGGATGTAGATGGTTTCCACCCTTATAATGTTGGGTTATTATCTATTGGTAAGGCTGATTTAAAGGCTTGTACTCCTGCTGGTTGTATTGAACTTATTAAGCGTAGTGGTGTAGATATTACTGGTAAGAAGTGTGTTGTAGTTGGTAGAAGTAATATTGTAGGTAAGCCTGTAGGTATGCTTTTATTAGCTGAAAACGGTACAGTTATTACTTGTCATTCAAAGACTAAGGATATTGCATCAGTATGTAGAGAAGCTGATATTTTAGTTGCAGCTGTTGGTATTCCTAAGTTTATTACAGGAGATATGGTAAGCGATGGCGTAGTTGTAATTGATGTTGGTATTAACAGAAATGAAGAAGGTAAACTTTGTGGCGATGTAGATTTTGAAAGCGTTGAACCAAAGGCATCTTACATTACTCCAGTTCCTGGTGGTGTTGGTCCAATGACTATTGCTATGCTTATGAAAAACTGTCTTACAGCTTGTAAGAAACAGAATAATTTATAATACATAAATTTATAAATGGCTATAAAACCGGTTTAAAGGTTTTATAGCCATTTTTTATTCTAAAAAGACAATATATATTATTATATACTTTATATTGACAAAAAAATAGTTTATACATATAATAAAAATATAAGATTTGTGTTATATAGAGGAGGGATATTTATGGCACTTATTAATTGTCCACAATGTGGTAAGGAAATTAGTGATAAGGCGTCTTTTTGTCCACAATGTGGATTTGAATTGACAAATGCTAATTCTGAAAAAAATGAGGATGATAACTTAAAAGTTTTGGTGTGTGAGGAATGTGGCAAGGAAATTTCAGAAGATGAAAAATATTGTCCTAACTGTGGGTGTCCTGTTACAAAAAAAGATAGTGCTCCTACAGATGAAAAAATTTTGCCACAACAGGTAGAAATTACAAAAATTAATATTCCAATATTTAAGAAAAAAGCTTTTTGGATTTCTATTGTGTCAGTTTTTGTTATAATCGTTGGTTCAGTTTTAGGAATAAAAATGTATCAGGATAAGCAAATTGAAAAGTATTATTCAAACTTACAATTAATTAACTTTACCATGTTAAATGGAGCAAGCCAAGCCGAATCAGCAGGCGGACTTATTCATGATGTCTGGTATAATACTATTTATGATAAATATGACTCAACAACTTATAAATACACAAATGGCGAAACTGATTTTAACGATTCCTTAAAAAATCTTTTTTCAGATAAAGATTTTAGTGAAAAAATAAGTAGTATTAAAACTAATCAAGAAACTGTAGATAGTTTAATGAAAGATTTAAAAAATCCACCTAAAAAATATGAAGATGCATATAGAGATTTGCGTTCATTCTATGATTCATATGTTGAATTTACGAATTTGGTAATTAATCCAAAAGGAAGTTTACAAAGTTTTACTAGCAACTTTAATGACGCTGATACAAAAACAGTTAATGGATATAAAACTATGCAGTTATACTTAGATGAATAAGACGGAAAAAGGCACCTATTGTAATATTAGGTGCCTTTAATATTGTAATATTATATTTTTATAACTTTAAACTTTTTAAATTTTGTAGTGTAACACTATCTCCAATTTTAGCCATTTTAATATATTTTTTTACAGTTTTCCAAAAACCTTGACGACTTAATGGACTGCCATTACAGTTTAAGAAAAGGGTTTTTACTGGAGATTTATCTAACAACAACAATTTACGGCTATTGTCTAAATAATCTAACAAATAGGCGAAAGCATTGTATGGGAGGGTAACAATACCACTTTTTAGTTTTATTTCTCTTGTTCTTTTGTTAAAGCTGTCAATATCTATTGAAACCAATTCGCTTATTGAAATCTTAGTACAGCTTAAAAGGGAAAGCATAGCCTTATCTCGTCTGCCAGAAGTGCTATTTGGGACTTGATAAAGTATTTTGTCAAAAACTTCTGGAGATAATGTTTCACGCTTAATTTTCTTTTCTGCCTTTGGCATTTTTAAGTTTATTTCATTGTCTGTATTTATAAGTCCCTCTGCAAACATATACTTAAAGAAACAGCGTATAGATGCTACATTTCTAGCAATAGTAGAATTTGTTCTGCCGTTATCGTATAATGTTTTAATATATTCCTCTACATGTATTGGTTTACAGTCCTTTAAACTAATTTCAATATTGTTTATGTATTCCATAAAACTTTCAATGTCGTGCTTATAAGATACAACTGTATTATCTGAAAAGTTTTTTTCCTCTTTTATATACTCCAAAAAACTTAAAAGTTGTTCCCTCATTTTAAAATTCAACCCCTTAAATCATTAATTTTTGTTAGTTAAATATTCTTTATATGCTAAAATACCAGCTATTGTCTTGCTGTCACAAATTTCCCCATTCCATATTTTAGCGAT
>OGYV01001708.1_pt1 | contig 15858 bp, 18 predicted proteins | sample 1576651 | NCBI WGS metagenome assembly OGYV01 (sample SAMEA3541570, study PRJEB24748) | human gut metagenome | biome: human gut; feature: human-associated habitat; material: faeces | place: China | collected 2012
AGTGTCACTCCGGTTGACGGAATAAATTTGATGCCCCCGCCGATGGTCAGAAACTTCACAGGGAGGCCTTTTTTATGTGATGCCGGAAATAACCAATAAAAACTTCCCGACACTACGGTGTTAATCATCTTATATGCTTACATAAAATTAGCAGAAGGCTTTGGTTTGCGATATACTAATAGTGTTACATTCTTTTTGACATTGCAAAGATACGTCGACCTATAAGGGTGCGCAATACCTATATATATGTAAAAAAGGAGAGTTCGTACCTATTAATTGCTATATTCTTCTTCATGGCCAGTGAAATATGGCGTAAAAAAGGCGTGAAACCAAGTGGAATCACGCCTAAATCTATCTATGCCTTTATTTTTAATGGGCAAGCTTCAACTGATTCTCCAAAGCCTGTTTTATATACCCGTTAATCGTAGTTCCCGCCTCTTGCGCCAATGCTGCGATTCGGCTATGTATTTCTGGTGAAATACGGATATTTAACGTGCCGCTATAAGGTTTACGAGGTTCCACGCCATCAGCCAAACAGCCGGCAAGATAGCTTTCTACTCCGGCTTCAAAATCCGCACGAAGTTCATCGATAGTATTACCTTCATAAAGAATTAAATCTTTACTCATACCAAGTACCTTTCCGCAAAGACAGTTATCAGCCTTACTGTACTCAACAGAACCTTTATAACCTTTGTATTCCAAATAGTCCATATTGAATCATTTCATTTAATTAAACCATTACTTTTTAAATGCTGATATATCGCTTTCATCATCCACTCCTTCATAATACTACCCGGATGCGGTTTATGAATATCAATATATTGTCCCGTCTGTTCATTTTTAAATCTCACGCGAGAACCTGACGTTGCACCTTTATTATGCTCGTTATAGCCATAAGAAGAAAGCAATTTTAAAGTTTCCTCGTAGGTGAAATCTTTAGGTAGTTTACAAAAATGCTCGATCAACTTTTCTTTAGAACCCATATCCTTGTTCTTTCTGCAAATGTAACTAATATTAGTTGCAAAACAAAAGAATATGGAGGAAAACTTCCCGATTACGGCTTAGGAAGCCCGATCGATTATAAGAACATGGTGATCTCCCTGCGCCCGGGAATGGAGCAAAGCATCGGGAGTATGAGCATAATCCACGATAGCGGTATAACCTTTTGAAGAATGAAGAGTTTGGAACCTTCCGGCGACAGGGACCAATAAACTCATCTTTCGTAAAACTTCTTCCGGCTCCTGTCCCAACAAACAAGCCGCTCCATAAACCGCCAGTAAATTATAAGCATTGAATTTACCGACAAACATCACTTCCACCTCTTTCCCGTTTATTTCCAGAGTCATGCCGTCGATACGACTTTCTATGATCCGCACTCTGAAATCGGCCAAAGTCCGCAACGAATAAGTATGCTTTTCAGCTTTGGTATTCTGCAACATAACTAACCCCGACTTATCGTCGATGTTAGTCAAAGCGAATGCTCCTTTGGGTAACCCGTCGAAAAACGATTTTTTAGCTTTCAGATAAGCCTCGACGGTTTTATGATAATCGATGTGGTCTCTCGTTAGATTCGTAAAAATCGCCCCGTTGAAATCGAGACCGGCTATGCGATGTTGCGCAGCCGAATGCGAACTTACCTCCATAAACGCATATGCGCAGCCGGCATCGACCATTTCACGAAGTAAACGATGCAGGTGTAAAGGGTCGGGGGTCGTATGAGTTGCAGGAACAGCGATGTCGTCTATATAATTGCAAACGGTAGATAAAAGACCGACCTTGTACCCGAACAGACGGAACATTTCATACAGCAATGTCGCCGTAGTCGTCTTCCCGTTCGTCCCGGTGACACCCACCAGTACCAACTCTTTCGAAGGATTTCCATACCATGCCGCTGCCAACAAACCGAATGCGACCGCACTGTCTTCCACTTTCACATACAACACTTGCGGCTCCGACTTTTCGGGAAACTCTTCGCAAACAACGACAACAGCCCCCTGTGCAATAGCTTGGCCGATAAAATCATGACCGTCGACCGAAGCTCCCCGCACCGCAACAAATAAGTTATCTTTCTTTACCTGACGAGAATCCGATTCCACTCCCGAGACTTCTGTCACGACCGCCCCTTTGCGTTCCACCACCTTAATTCCCGACAATAAACATTCCACATTTTTCATATCATCGATATCCTTCTATTTCAATTTTAAAATTACCGTCGTACCGGGTTGTATGACTTTTCCCGAAGGGATAGACTGCTCTACCACCTTTCCCCGACCTTGTATATTTACATTCAATCCTTCACGCTCCAATATATACAATGCATCTCGCGCACCCATACCGCAGACATCGGGCATACTGTCGCAATAGACCTCCATATCGCGACATTGGGTCACATCTCCCCGAACTCCCAAATGCTGCAATACTTGCCTTGTCTCTGCAATATCCCCCTTTAAAATAGCCGGACTCCGAACACTCGTCGAATCCGAAGGTATATCCATAGGCACATCGAGGCGACCCATGGAATAAAGCGTCTCCGCTATCTTCTTCAAAACGCCGCCACAATAGTAACCGGCCGAAGGCATACCCGGTAAATTGGGCTTTCCCAAAAGAACGATACACGAGTACTGTGGATTTTCATACGGGAAAAAACCGCAAAAAGTGATTCGATAACGAGTCTCGTATTTCCCGTCGACACCTATCGTTCTCACCGTTCCTGTCTTCCCGGCTATGGTCACTTTTTTCGAACGAGCCCGACGACCGGTCCCGTCATCGTCATTTACGACCGCATATAACATATTTCTCAATGCTCTTGCCGTTTCGGGTTTACATGCCTGTTTTCGGATATAACTAATATCGAAGACCGTATCGGTTACCCCGTCCCGAATCAACTCTTTTACCAATCGGGGCTTCACGAATTGCCCGTCGTTAGCGATGGTATTATACAATGCCAATGTATAAATGGGAGGTATTTTTGTCGTATATCCATACGACATACGAGTCAGGTTAATACGATCTTGCACCGTCGATTTCAAATGTCGTATAGTAGGACGGGCCGCCCCCGGTATACAAAGATCGAACGGTTCCATAAAACCCGACTTATAAATGCGCTGTACAAATTCATCGGGATTACGTTCATATCCTCGCAGTATAATTTCCGACAGACCTATATTGGAAGAATATTTCATCGCTTCGGTAGCGGTCATCGAAGCCCTACCGTGCGTATCGGTTATGGGGCGGACTTTCATTCCCGCCGGATAACGGAAAACTCCATCGTGCCCGTTTACGACATCATGGGGACGGATAACACCGTCGTCGAGAGCTATCATCATCGACAAAGGTTTAACCACCGAACCCGGTTCATAACCTTGCACGGCATTATTCACAGTTTCTACATATTCCCCTCCGGGCAATCTCGACAAATTCGACATGGCCTTTATATCACCCGTCTCCACTTCCATCACTATGGCAACGGCAAACTCCGGCTGTGTCTCTTCGATGGTCTGCAATAAAGCCTGCTCCGTTATATCCTGTATATCCACATCGATAGTCGTCTTCACATCGAGTCCCCGCCGAGGAGGTTCGGCCACCCAATCGACCATACCCGACGGAATCTGTTTTTTCACGGTTTTACCCGGAATACCGTATAACAAAGAATCCAATGCTTTTTCCAATCCGCTGTTTCCGTGAAAAGTCTCGTCCAACCCTCCGATGGCACGCGAAGCCATCGTACCGTAAGGCTTCTCTCGTTTGACTATTTTCTCCCGCTCGGGGTCTATATGAAATCCCGAATACTGAGTCGAATGCCGTAAAAAGGGAAACGTCTTCAACAGTTCGTAATCCCTTCCCGTAATTTCCCGAACCAATACGAAATAACGTTTTTTTCTCAAAAAAGCAGTTCGCATAGCCTTTTCATAAGCGGCAGGAGTCCTTTCGGGGAAATATTTTCCCAATAGTTTACACAACGTTTTTAGACTGTCATTAAACTCTCTGGACTTGAATTTGGGAACGCCAAAATCGATTAACGCACGATAATAAGTCATGTTCGTAGCCATCACTTCGCCGTTTTGAGCCAAAATATCGCCCCGCTCAGGCATTACCTCATGAGTGACAGAAAGCATACGTGCGGCTTTCTCGTTCCATTTATCGGCATGTATAATACATGTATCGGCCGCTTTTTTCACAATAGCGACACTGAACACGAGCACCCCGACAATCACCAGAGCATACCGCAACAATATGTGATTTCTATTCCTTGTCTCCATCTTGCGGTATTAATTTTACGGGAGGAGTATCTGGTATTTCAAGTCCCAATTTATTTTCATTGACAAGGGCGATAATTCTGGAATGACGCACCAACCCCATATAGCGGGCTGTGGCACGCACTCGCTCCGTCTTGGCATTGGACAATTCAAAACGCAAATCTTTAATGGTCTCGACCTTTGTCTGACAAACATATCGGTTAGCGATCGACAACCAAAAAAGGAAAACGACCGAAGCGATAAATACCCAATGAGATCTGAAAAAATCCAAAGAGAATATACGCCCCTGTACAAGCAATTTCAGATATTTGATAAATCCGTCTTTCTCGTTTTTCCCTTTTTTAGCCATATCTATACCTTCTCTGCGATTCTCAGTTTAGCGCTCCGCGACCTCGGATTCCGTTCTATTTCCGCTTCATCGGGAACAATTACTTTATTGTTGACCGGCCGAAGAGGTGCATTTATCCGACCGAAAAAGTCCTGTTCGGCACGCCCTTCCACATTACCCGTCTTCATAAAATTCTTGACCATACGATCTTCCAACGAATGGTACGTAAGAACCACCAATCGGCCGCCCTGCGGAAGTAACTCTACCGACTGTTCCAACAACCGGCGCAGACTTTCCATTTCTTGGTTTACCTCTATCCGCAAAGCCTGAAACAACTGAGCCAATTCCTTTTTTTCCTGCTTCCGATTGATATAAGGCCGCACTACCTCCAACAATCTCTCTGTCGTTTCTATGGGAGCCGATGACCGAGCGGCGACAACTGCGGCCGCTATGCGCCGAGCGCTCTTCAATTCACCATACAAAAAAAACAAATCGGCCAATTTTTCCTCGCTACACGTAGCTATCAATTGAGCCGCCGTCTGTCCCGAACGTCGATTCATTCGCATATCGAGAGTTATGAAGGTTCCCCTTCGAAACGAAAGGAAAATCCCCGGTCCGAATCATCGAAATGGTGAAAAGAAACTCCCAAATCGGCTAAAATCCCATCGACCCGATCCACCCCGTAATAACGCATGAAGTTTTTCAAAAACCGGAAATTACTATGGACAAACGTAAATCGAGGATCATCAAGGCTATTCTGCCGGGCATCTTCATCTTGGTCCAAAGAAAACAAACGTCCACATTCGCCTAAATGTCCTAAAATGGCACGAGAATGACCGCCCCCGCCGAACGTAACATCGACATAGGTTCCACCCGGCTGGATATTCAATCCGTCGATACATTCTTCAAGCAGCGCGGGCACATGATATACAGCCGATTGCAACTCCATTTATCTATCGTTCTTCAACTTTGTTTTTTCGCAGGGTAAAGATAGAAATTAATCCCTAATCCAAAGGTGCTCTTTTTGACTTTTTTTCTGTATTTCTTTAAATCGACATGGCTCTCGCAATCATCAGAAACGACTCTGCGATTCGACTCTCAAACAAAAACATCTCGCAAACTCACAAAAACAAAAAAAATACAGTAATTTTGTATGCACTTTTTACAAATGATATGAGTTCTGAGCCTTTAAAAATCGACATAGAAAAAGTCGTCAAGGAGAAAGCTCCGAAATATGCAAAAAAAATTCCGGGATTTCTTTTTCGCTACCTTGAACGCACGATACACCAAGACGAAATAAACTACATTCTCAAAACATATAAAGACAGTACCGGTGTAAAATTCGCCGACGATTTGCTTTCTTATATGAACGTGCATATCAATGTGATAGGGAAAGAAAATATCCCGCCCGAAGGTCGTTTCATTTTTGCATCGAATCACCCGTTGGGAGCCCTTGACGGAGTTGCGCTCATTCGTTTCTTCGGACATTTTTACAGCGGAAAAATTAAATTTCTCGTCAACGATCTTCTCATGCATATCAAACCTTTGGCGCCGGTGTTTCTACCGATCAACAAGTACGGTTCCCAAGCCAAAGAATCCAGTCTGCAAATCAATAATGCTTATGAATCGGACGAGCAGATGCTCATTTTCCCGGCAGGCTTGTGCTCTCGGCTGCAACACGGGAAAATAAAAGATTTGGAGTGGAAAAAAACATTTATCGCCAAGGCCGTTCAATCTCAACGAGACATCATTCCCATCTACTTCGAAGGACGAAATTCCACTTTTTTTTATCGATTTGCGCAAATACGTAAATGTATCGGATTAAAATTTAATATAGAATTGATATATTTGCCCGACGAAATGTTTAACAGCAAAAACAAGACATTCGACATATACATTGGCAAACCTATCCCGTGGCAAACTTTCGATAAATCGAAAAGTTTGCAAGAATGGGCCCAAATCGTTAAAGAAAAAGTCTACCAGATAAAAAAGAATCAATAGCATGGAACCCATTATTGCGCCCGTTGATAAAGAACTTATCAAAGCAGAACTAACCCCGGACAGATTTATGCGGGATACTCGCAAGGGCGGAAATAAAATATATATCATCGATTGCAATAATGCTCCCAATGTTATGAGAGAAATCGGGAGGTTGCGCGAAATAGCATTCCGTTACCCCGGAGGCGGCACTGGATTACCGCTCGACATAGACGAATTCGATACTATGGACCCGCCTTGCCAACAACTCATCGTATGGAATCCCGATGCCGAAGAAATCATAGGAGGATACCGTTTCATCGTAGGAGAAAATATTCGTAACGACGAAATGGGGCGACCCCGTATCGCAACATCTCATTTGTTTGAATTTTCTCAGAAGTTCTTACAGGATTATCTGCCCCATACAATCGAGTTAGGCCGTTCTTTCGTTACGCTCGAATACCAATCTTCGAGAGCCGGAGCGAAAGGATTATTCGCTCTCGATAACCTTTGGGACGGATTAGGAGCGCTGACCGTAGATTATCCTCAAATAGAATACTTTTTCGGGAAAGTAACCATGTACCCCACTTACTCTCAAGAGGGGCGAAACATGATACTCTATTTTTTGAACAAACATTTTCCCGACCCCGATCGTCTCGTTTGGCCTAAACACCCGTTACAAACCGACACCGACGAAGAAAAAATGAGCAAATTGTTCATTTATGACGACTTTAAAGAAGACTACAAAATTCTAAATCAAGAAGTACGCAAACTCGGGTACAACATTCCGCCGTTAGTCAACGCCTATATGGGATTATCTCCCACGATGAAAATGTTTGGTACAGCCATTAACGACGAATTCGGGAACGTTGAAGAGTCCGGTATCCTCATCGCGATAAAAGATATTATCGCAGAAAAGAGAAGCCGATATATCGAAACCTACGATAAACTTCCGCCGATAAAAATATCATAGATGATATTATACTTAATCGGTGAATAAACATATTCGCCATGAAATATTTCCATTTCATACCTGCTGCATGCATTTTCTTGTTTTGTCAATGCGGAGGACAAGATTCTCATTTCCTGTCCGATACCAAATACATACCTGTGTTTAGCGAAGATTCCTGTCAATACATAGACCACGGAGACAATTTGCATTTTACCGGAGCATATTCCGATGCCTCCCTGTTTTACGACAATATGGCGCTAATATGCAATCAATCGGATAAAAAATGGGGATATATCGACGATTCCGGTGAACTTCAATATCCGGCGGTATATACCCGGGCAACTATCTTCAACGAAAACCGGGCTTGGGTAGTACGACCCGACGAAGCCCCTTGCGCCATAGATACGAAAGGGAGACTGCAACTAACTCTCACCCGCGCTTCGAAGGTCATGATTTTTTGTGAAGGAATGGCAGCTTTCGCCCAAAAAGAGAAAAAAGGAGAACGATGGGGATTTATCGACAAATCGGGAACACCCGTTATTAAACCGCTCTATAAAGATGTAAAACCGTTCTCATCGGGTCTTGCCGCAGTTAAAAACGAGCAAAATCTATGGGGGTATATCGATTCCAAAGGGATTGAACGAATACCGGCGCAATTCTCGTCGGCCGAGTCTTTCTCAAAAGAACGGCATGCGGTTGTCCGGTCCGACAAATCGGGACTGTTTCAAGTCATCGATACCAAAGGCGATACTTTGTGGACGATCGAATGCGATGCTCTCATCTCCGACGGGAATACCTTTCGGATAAAGAAAGATAAAAAATGGGGGTGGTGCGACAACAAAGGAAACATATTTATCGAACCACGATTCGAAGACAGTGAATCTTTTGGAAACACAGACTTGGCCCCTGTCAAAATACGAGGGAAATGGGGTTATATAAACCGTAAAGGCGAATGGAAAATAAAGCGGCAATTTTCCAAAGCATTTCCGTTTTTCGATGGCTTGGCCGTGGTACAAACCGGAACAGTATACGGGTTAATAGACCCGGACGGACATTTCCAAATCAATCCTCAATACGACCGTATTTCCGAAGACTACATTCATCAATCGATCGGGAAAGGCTCGGCATTCACACTGGTAGAAAGCGATCACGCCCGATACAAATAAGACCTTCGCAACTTATTTTCCCTCCAACGAACGGACAGATAACTCTCCCAGAGAAAGTTTCTTGATTTCGGGGGTCCCTCGATAATACACTTCACCGTTTCCGGTAGCCTTTGCCGTCAATTTCTGGGTAGCATGACACCCGATTACTCCTACCCCCCGGATTCGACAGGTTACATCGCGAGCGGTTAATCTATCGGCTTCTATCTGCCCTGCCCCGGTCACAGAAAGCTCGGCTTCTCGGCATTTACCCGTCAGCGAAATTTTTCCTTTGCCGGTCAATACAGATGCTTTCACAATACCATAATCGATTTGAGGAGCCGAAATAGAACCGTTTCCCAGTACTTTGGCCTGAAATGCCGCTCCCGATATAGGCGAAACAATCTGCATCGATCCCAATCCGTTATTTTCGACATACTCCAAAGCCGTGGAATAAACGATAATAGCACCCTGCATCTGCTCTTTATCCGACGGGCCTTTATACTTAATCGTCAACTGACCTTTTTTCGATACACATTCGACATGAGAAATATCCTCGGTCGATGCCATTATCACGATAACACCGGCCGAATCGGCACTCTGACGATAAGACACATCGAAATTATTATATACCTTCATCTTATAAAAATCATCTACCGAAAGCTGTTTCACAGAAGTTTCTACTGCCTGCAATGCGGTAAGAGACATCGATAAAACCGCCAATATACTCCACACCTTTTTCATATCTCTCTTTTTTATATTTGTTCTGGTAAAATCTCACATTCTATCTTATCGAGAATAGCAGTCAATTCATCGACCGTATTCGCTTGTAACATGGCTATGCGAGTATCCCTGAAATTAGGAATGCCTTTAAACAAAGGCGTCGCCGCCAAATGTCTGCGAATATGCAATATGCCCCGGCGTTCGTCCAACCGGGCCACACTTTCACGCAACTGCCTCCTCAAAACCGACATCTTCTCGTGGATCGAAAGAGGAGATAAAAGCTCGCCCGTCTCCAAATAATATTTCATCTCCTTGAAAATCCACGGACAACCGAAACTCGCCCGACCCACCATAACGGCATCGACCCCGTAACGATCGAATCGCTCTTTGGCAATTTGGGGAGTCGTCACATCTCCGTTTCCGATAATGGGGATACGCATGCGAGGATTGTTTTTTACCTCTCCGATCAAAGTCCAGTCGGCTTCGCCCGTATACATTTGGCTGCGCGTACGTCCGTGTATGGTCAAAGCAGCAATGCCGCAATCCTGTAACCGCTCGGCCAAATCGACGATAATCTTCGAATCATGGTCCCAACCCAACCTCGTTTTTACCGTCACCGGTATTTTCACGGCATCGACCACGGCCCGGGTAATTTTCAACATCAACGGGATATCCCTCAACATACCGGCTCCGGCGCCTTTGCCGGCTACCTTTTTTACCGGACAGCCGAAGTTTATATCCAATACGTCGGGATTAGCCTCCTCGCAACGACGAGCCGCATCGACCATAGCATCGACAAAACGTCCGTAAATCTGTATGGCGACAGGCCTCTCCGCATCCTGTATGCTCAATTTCCGCATGGTACTGTTGATATTCCTTACCAAAGCATCGCTCGACACGAACTCCGTGTAGACCATATCGGCTCCGAATTCCTTACACATCAAACGGAAAGACTCGTCCGTGACATCTTCCATCGGAGCCAATAACAAAGGATACTTGCCAAAATCGAGATTACCTATTTTCATTCAAAATATAATATTTGAAAATACGAATATACAAAAACTCCACACTTCATCTGCCCGAAATTGTAAAAATTAACCACGCCTTACTCATAAATTAACATAGACAAACGATCCTCTGACAACAACTCGTTAGCGACTTCCAAAATATCGTCGGCCGTAATCCGTTCCATCAAAGACGCAATCTCCTCCAAAGAATCGAAACGACCGTAACGGAGGAAACTCTTTCCCAAAGCCAACGCCACATTCTCCGAATGATCGGTAGAAACCTCTATCTGCCCCATAAACTGACGTTTGGCCGCCGCCAACTTCGCCGGCGAAAGCCTTTGCTCTCGAACCCTCTTCAACTCCCTCTTCACCAAATCGATACATCGCTGAGCATAACGATGATCCGTCCCGAAATAAACCGTAAAAAGTCCCGTATCGGTATACGATGTCACAGACGATTCCACCGTATAGACATACCCTCTCTTTTCCCGGAGGCTCACATTCAACACGCTGTTCATGCCCGGGCCTCCCAATAAATTATTCAACAACAGTAACGGACGGCGACGTTTGTCGAACAAATCATACGCCCTTGCCCCTATAATGACGTGCGACTGATGAGTATCACGGCTCACCGTCCGGGAAAAAGACTCGACAAACGGTTGCAACTCTCGAGACAACTCTTTCTTAGGACGGCATAAATGACCGAAATAACGCTCCGCCAGCCCCCTCACCCGATTGAAAGAAGTCGAGCCCATAAAAAAGAATACCATATTTTCGGGCGTATAATAATCCGTCAGAAAACGACGGGCGACGTCCGATGTGATTCGAGTCAAAGAATCCACGTCGCCCAAAATATTCCGGCCCAAAGAACACCCCTCGAAAAGAGATGACTCGAACTCGTCGTAAATCAACTCCGAAGGCGTATCCCGATAAGAGTTTATCTCATCGACGACGACCTCGCGCTCCTTGCACAACTCTCTCTCCGGGAACTGAGAATCTGCGACAAGGTCGCCGAGTAACTGCATGGCACGAGCCAGATGAGCGCCGGGGAAAACAGAATACACCACCGTCTCCTCTTTCGACGTATAAGCATTCAACTCACCGCCGACAACCTCCATGCGGTTCAAAATATGCGAAGCACGCCGATGAGTCGTCCCCTTGAAAATCGTATGTTCCACAAAATGAGCCAATCCGCTGTAATCCTCGTCCTCGTCGCGAGTCCCGGCATTGACAGTAAATCCGCAATACGAAACCGCCGATTGCGTCGGTCGGTAAATCAGACGGAGACCGTTCGGTAAAGTATGTGTTTGAAATTCTTCCATAAAATATCCCTGTGTTAAGGAGGTGCAAAGATAGCGCAAGTCAAGAGCAAGAACAAGTTCACTTGGTTATACCGAGACGCAGCCTATTTTCGCAGCATGCAAAAATAGTGCAAGTCGAGAAGAGAAACAAGTTTATTGAGTTATACCGAATTTTCATTACCTTTGAAAGAAAAACAGAAACACATGCAAAACATTACCATTTTCTGTTCTGCATCAGACACGGTCGCTCCGATATATAAAAACGAAGCCGAAACAGTAGGACAATGGATAGGAACACACCACAAGACATTAGTATACGGAGGGGCCAACGGAGGCCTCATGGAAATCGTCGCTAAGGAAGTCCGCGACAATGGAAGCCAAGTACTCGGCATTATCACCCGGCATATCGCCGAAATGGGTCGCTCCAGTCAACAACCCACCGGCCTCGTCACAACCGACAGCATGGGTGAACGTAAACGGCTGCTCATCGAGCGAGGCGACATACTCGTGGCCCTTCCCGGCGGAATAGGGACTATCGACGAACTTTTCGATGCCCTCACGACAAAAATGCTCGGCACACACGACAAACCCGTTATCATCTGTAACACACAAGGCCTGTTCAACCCATTGATTCAGCAAATAGAACTGCTGCGCAAAGAAAACTTCTTGCGGTACGACCGGCCGGATATTTACCACATCGTACCGGACGCCAAAACCTGTTGCGAACTTCTCGAACAATATAACCGTTAATACCAAAAAACGAAGATATGAAAAAAAGCAACCTGTACACAATGACCGGAGATAAAGGCACGACATCGTTAGTAGGAGGACAACGTACCACCAAAAACGATCCGAGGCTCGAAGCCTATGGAACCGTCGATGAACTCAATGCCCACATAGGACTCCTTCGACAAACAGGAAATCGGTCCGAAGACGATGCCCTGCTCCTCTTCATTCAAAATAAACTCTTTGTCATCGGCTCCTACCTCGCCACCGACACGTCCTTCACACAACTCCGAGAAGCCAGCCGCCTTTGTCCCGAAGACATCGCTCGGATAGAAAACCGTATCGATACATTGGATGCGACCGTTCCTCCGCTCCATGCGTTCCTCCTACCCGGCGGAACCGCCGCTGCCGCCCAAGCACACGTCTGTCGAACCGTTTGCCGGCGAGCCGAACGCCGCATCTGCCAAGTAGCCCAAGAAGTTTTAGTCGATGAAAACATCATGAAATTCATCAATCGTCTGTCAGACTACTTTTTTGTTTTAGCAAGATTTAACAATTACACTGCAAAACAAGACGAAATTTTCTGGGATAAAGATTGTAAATGAAAATAAATAAATTACTTTTGCGAAAATTTTATAGGAGGACTTAACGTTAAATTTTTATCACTATGTACTGGACATTAGAATTAGCATCGAAACTCGAAGACGCACCTTGGCCTGCGACAAAAGAGGAATTGATTGACTACGCTATGCGTTCCGGGGCGCCTCTCGAAGTTATTGAAAACTTGCAAGAGATGGAAGACGAGGGGGAAACCTACGAATGCATCGAAGATATTTGGCCCGATTACCCCAGCAAAGAAGACTTCTTCTTTAACGAGGAAGAATATTAATTCAGGCTTGAATTAAAAGCACTGATAATCCGACAACTATAAAAAGCCACCTTTTTATAGGGTAGTTTTTTTCGCTTATAAGTAAAAACCTAAAAACACCCCATGGGGTGTTTTTAGAATAGTTTATTTAGCTATAATGTACTTGTAACTTCATTAAACACGTACCTCTTCCTATACTTTAACTACCTGAATAAATTAAGATATTGCTCGCATACAAACAATCTGTTTCTACTTTGACCTGTTATTTCAAATAATAGACCGTCTTTAACAAGCAGTTTTACTAAAGTACTTGCCGATGTGAAGGTTATGCCACATAAAGAAGCTACCTGATCGATAGTGGTATATGGGTTTTCAAGTAAACGATGAAATACAATGATGGCATTTGTTGAACGAGTTCTATATGTTCCCCTAATCAAATTCTCCGTTTCATTTTTAAATTCTAATATTGATGAAAGCGTCTCTACCGCCAAAGAAGCAGTCTGCTCAATACCTACAAGAAAGTATTTTATCCACTGTGCCATATCATTCTTTGTACGTATAGCCGAAAGATTATCATAATATAAATCTTTTGGGGTCTCAAAGAATGTCGACAAATAAAGCAAAGGTTTCTCCAATAACCCTTCTTTTACAAGGAATAATGTGATTAGCAGACGTCCGATTCTTCCATTGCCGTCCAAGAATGGGTGAATCGTTTCGAATTGATAATGAGCAATTGCAATCTTCAATAATGCAGGCAACTGAATTTGATCATTATTGAGGAATTTTTCCAAATCTCCCATAAGTTCACCTACCAATTGGTGTGTTGGCGGAATATACTTGGCATCAGCAAGCGACTTTCCTCCAATCCAGTTTTGACTGTTTCTAAACTCACCGGGAAGTTTATGTTCGCCTCGTACGCTATCCAGTAACAATCTATGAGTAGTCTTTATCAGACGACTTGAAATCGGCAGTTTCTCCAAACAAGAAATTGCCTCATTAAGAGCCTTTATATAATTCCGTACTTCTTTCCAATCATCACGCCGTTCAATTTTCACTTCGTTCTCCGGAAGCAATGCCTCATCCATACGAGTCTGCGTGCCTTCAATACGACTGGAAATAACCGCTTCCTTTGTTACGTGCAGTTGTATAAATAGATCAATATTAGGAACTAAGCGCGAAAATGAATTAAGTTCTCCTAATCGCAATGCAGCTTTCTCTAATAGATGGTTTATTAGAGAATCTTTCCATTCCCAAGCATCATTTATGAGATTGGGAACAAAATATTTGTAACCATAGCCTTCCTCATAGTGTCCGGCCAAGAATTTATCGAGTTGGATCATATCTATCATTAATTTAAATGCAAAATTAGAATAAGCATTCTATTATTCCAAATTTCTTCACAAAATTAGAATAACAAAATTTATATTCCAATTTACTTATATCTTCTTCTAGGAGTAGAAACTTAGCAAAATTGAAAACTCAAACCAATAATTACATCAATCGAAGATTTTGCTGTCCCGTTAATGCCGACTTTTAAATAAGATATTTGTAAAACCCTCCCTGCTATCCTCTTTGCCATCTAAAAACACGACTGTAATAATTTGACAATTACTGTCTTGAATAACTATCGTGGAAATTCAACAAAAAATACCAGCAGAATCATTTCTCTTTTTCAAAGAACCCACACATTAAATAAGCACATATTAAGTTAAAATATTAATCCATTTTACCCATTTATCCCACAAATTTTCCTAACTTTGCCTTATTGAATAGTATCTGCATTTATAGAGATTTATCACACCGCTATAAAGTATCTGTTTTTATAATCACATGAACATTATCATCACCCCTCGACAAGAGGCAAAACCATGAAAAAAATAAAGTGCTTATGAAATCCTACCGTACAATGTGTAAGAAAACTTGGGCTGTTATACTTGCGATAGCCTGCCATCTACCCGCTACATGGGCAACAAACGCTAACGAAATCGAAATCATTCCGAAACCCGTTCACGTAGAACAGACATCGGGCAATTTCCGGCTTTCCCCCAAATCCACGATCGGTTACGATGCCGCTCTTCAAGGACAAGCCGAATACTTACAGCAAGTGCTCGGTCAATCCACCGGCTGGGATTTGAAACTGAAAAAAGATGCCCGCAAAGCCACTATCCTCTTGACATTAAACCCCGAAAAAGTAGATAAACCGGAAGGCTACCGACTGGACGTAACGCCCAAAGGAATCTCACTGACCGGCCGGGACGCAGGCGGCATATTCTACGGCATACAAACGCTGCTGCAACTCTTTCCGCCCCAAGTGTACAGCGACAAACGGCAGCATGGAGTGGAATGGATCTTGCCCGCCGTAACGATATACGATGCTCCCAATCGCCCGTGGCGAGGCATGATGCTGGACGCCTGCCGGATTGTCCGCGCTGCATTGAGCGCTTCCTTCATGGCCACCTCCACCGCTTCTTCATTCGTATGGATATGGACACGCTTTAATCCCAGCCGGTCACAGATTCCGCACATGGTTCCCGCACCGACAAAAATATCCGCGCCGTCCTCCATGGCCTGATGGACT
>OGYV01001709.1_pt1 | contig 15842 bp, 10 predicted proteins | sample 1576651 | NCBI WGS metagenome assembly OGYV01 (sample SAMEA3541570, study PRJEB24748) | human gut metagenome | biome: human gut; feature: human-associated habitat; material: faeces | place: China | collected 2012
TACTGCAGTCAGTAGGAAGACATGGAACAAAGGATATTACATTCACATGTAGTGATGAGAATGCAGACAAAGCAGAGGAGATCATCAAGAACAACATAGGCAAGTTTGAGAGCATAGATGTCAACAAGAATGTTGCAAAGGTTTCTATCGTTGGTGCAGGAATGCAGTCAAATGCAGGTGTTGCAGCCAAGATGTTCGAGGCTCTCTATGATGAGAATATCAACATCAGAATGATCTCAACATCAGAGATCAGAGTTACAGTTCTCATCGACGAGCAGTATACAGAGCGTGCAATGAACGCGATCCATGACAAGTTCGCACTCGGCGATCGTTAATTCTAACAGAATCATATGAAGTTCTGTTCTGCAGGACCTTACAATATACGCCGGGGGAAACTCCGGCTTATATTATCATAAGGGGGAACCGCCGTTAAGGCGGGGGATTCCTTATGATGAAGCAGACGCCGCGCGAAGCGCTTTTCATGCGGCTGCACCCGTATAAGGCGGGAACATAAAAGAAGTTGAAAGGAGTCAGGGTATGAAGAGAACAGATTACATATCGTGGGATCAGTATTTTATGGGCATTGCGATGATGTCGGCAGAGAGAAGCAAAGACCCGTCAACGCAGGTTGGCGCGTGTATAGTGGACAAGAACAACAGAATTCTGTCCATGGGATATAATGGTATGCCGGCAGGATGCGACGATGACACAATGCCGTGGGGAAAGTCCGGAGCCCCGCTTGACAACAAATATTTCTATGTATGCCACGCGGAGCTGAACTCTATTCTTAATTACAGAGGTGGCAATCTCAAGGATGCGATCATATATTCTACTCTGTTCCCGTGCAATGAATGTGCCAAGGCTATTATTCAGTGCGGTATAAAGGAAGTAGTGTATATGTCAGACAAGTATGCGATGACAGAGAGCACCATAGCCTCCAAGAAAATGTTTGACATGGCTGGTGTTGCATACAGACCATTTGAAGCAAAAGGCAGGAAGATCACGCTCAATCTTTAGAGTTAACAGAATAGTTCCGGAATACCGGAGAGAACACATATGTATGACAGACAGGAGAGAATATGGTCATAGAGAGTAATAGCAAGGAAGAAACCTACAATGCAGGAGTGCAGCTTGGACAGAATGCAGCTCCTGGCCAGGTGTACTGTATATATGGAGATCTGGGAGTTGGCAAGACGATAATATCCCAGGGGGTGGCAGCTGGACTTGGAATCACTGAAGTGGTGAACAGCCCTACTTTCACTATTGTGAAGGAGTATGACGAGGGCAGATTGCCTCTGTATCATTTTGACGTGTACAGGATCGGCGATGTGGACGAGATGGATGAGATAGGCTACAATGAGATGGTGTATGGAGATGGAGTATGTCTTATAGAGTGGGCTAACCTCATTGAGGAGATATTACCTGGCACATACACCAGAATCGATATAGAGAAGGACCTTTCAAAGGGCCTTGATTACAGGCGTATTACGATAGAAGAGAGGCATGATCAGATATGAAGATCTTAGCATTTGACAGCTCAGGACTTGTGGCGAGCGTTGCCATAGTCGAGAACAATAATTTGATAGCTGAATATACAACCAACTACAAGAAGACACATTCCCAGACACTGCTTCCTATGCTGGAAGAGATCGTGAAGATGACAGAGACGGACAAAGAGAGCTTTGATGCGCTGGCTGTTGCTGCCGGACCGGGATCATTTACAGGACTCAGGATAGGCTCAGCGACGGTCAAGGGACTTGCACTTGCATGGAATATACCGGTTATTGCGGTGCCGACACTTGAGGGGCTTGCATACAATGTGTGGGGAACTGACAGACTTATCTGCCCTATCATGGACGCGAGAAGAAAACAGGTGTATACGGGACTTTACAGTTTTAACAGTGATGACAGGCTTGAGACGATAATGGATCAGACTCCTATGGATATTGCTGATCTTATAGACCAACTCAATGAGAGAGGGGAAAAGGTTATATTTGTGGGAGATGGAATAGATGTGTATGCTGATGTTTTAAAAGAGAATACGGAATAGTTACGAGTGAAGAAGATTCGGAACCTCTTATTGGGGTTACGGTTCAAGTAGTAGGCAGTAAAGGAAATGGTGTAATTACTGCAAGGTGTTGTATATGTTGATGATATAAAAATGTATCTTGATGTTGAGATACCATAATATAATGGTAAAATAATAATTTTAGGCTTAAAATTATTAACATATACAAAAAAAGAGAATGGGAACATTTTCTTTTTTTGTCATTATAATAATAATGATTTAATTTGTTTTTAATTAATCTTATATCTGTATTATTCTTTTTGTTATGGTACGTGTTATATACATAATGTTTTTGGTAATGACTTATGTAAGTTTATTTGCTAATGATTATAATGCTTTTCAATTATATAATAGTAATAAACTTAATATCTCAAATGGGTTATCTCATAATGGGGTTACAGCATCAATCCGTGACTCAAGAGGATATTTGTGGATTTGTACATACGATGGTTTGAATCAGTTTAATGGATTTAACGTCAAGACATACAAAAATACTTTATCTGAAAATTTATTCAATAGCAATAGAATTAGATGTATAGCAGAGGATAGTAATGGTAGACTGTGGATTGGGACAGATTATGGAATTACGATTTTTGATTATGAAAAATATGAGTTTCGTAGTTTACCAGTTCATAATGATGTATTATCAATATCTAAATCAAACTTTATAATAAGACAGATTTTTTATGATAAATCAAGAAATACAATGATTTGTATTTCTGAGAGTAATGGTATATTTGAGTACAGTATGGATTTATCTTTATCATCTTATATCACGTATCCCCCAAAAATAGAAACTAATAATTTATGCAAAATAGACAAAAAAAATTATATGATATCTACAAATGAGGGTTTGTTATGTTATAACATTGATAATAAAGAATGTACTTTTATTAACAATGATATAATTAATAATCCTTCCTGTATAAGAACTTTTAAAGAAAATGAAGTTTATATAAGTAATGGTTCTAGTATATATAATGTAGTACCAGCATTCAAGAATGGTGTAATTTCTTCTATTAATATAATAAAAGAATTAAATACGGGATATTCAATCAAGACTTTTGATATAGAGGATAGTGGTAAAATATGGATTGGAACAATAAATAATGGTGTGTCTGTTTATTCTTCTTTTGACAGTTCAACCATAATAATGAAACTTCTTGAATATAAAAGAATAAGTGAAGTGCTGTTTTTGGCTGATGGGAGCTACTGTATTTCTACTTTTGATGGTGGTGTTTATTTTTATAATATAAATAATAAAGTTTTTAATGAATTGACATTTAATGGCTTGAAGTTACCTCAAATTCTTAAATATAAAAATGATTGTCTTTTGATTAAAAATAACAGAAAACTTTATTGTTATAATTTAAGACAAAATAAATTGACTGATTTTGCTATAATAACCAGCAAAGCTTCACAAAATGATATAAAGTCTATTTGTACTGATTCATTTGGAACATTATGGATACTTACAAAGAAAAACCATTTACTTTATTATGATGAATCTTATAATATTAAAGAATATGATGATGTAAAGTTGTTATTGCTCAAGAATGATGCTCCACAAATATTTTTTTCAGATCCTTTTGGGAATCTTTGGTTGGGGTATAGGGATAATCTTTATCGTGTTTCTTTTAGTACGGATAATAAAATAAAGGAAGTTGAATCTATTCACCAGAATGCAATTTTTGATTCCTGTGGTATATCAAAGGTTCGTTCCATATATTGGGATAACAAAACATCTTCATTACTAGTAGGTACTGATGTACAGGGATTATATAAATTGTATATTGATAACCATAAACCAATCAAGGATATCAATATAGAGCATTATGTATATGATAGAAATGATAAATATTCTCTATCAAGTAATTTTGTTTCTTGTATAACACGCGATAATAATGGAATTTTATGGCTTGGAACCGAACAGGGGGGATTGTGTAAAGCAATTGAAGATGAAAGAAAAAGAATGAAGTTTATTTCTTTCTCTGAGGATAATGGTTTATCAAATAATGTTGTAAAAAGTTTACAATGTGATAAGTATGGTAACTTATGGATTGCAACTAATATTGGGTTGAATGTATATAACAATAATAATGAAACATTTCATGTTTATAGGGTATCTGACGGACTTCCTTTTGATGATTTTTGGTATACAAGTACACAGATGGATGATGGAACATTGTTTTTTTCAAATGTTGAAGGATTGTGTTATTTTAATCCGGATATATTACCAACTGATGAACAATTGCCCCAATTACATATAAGATCATTTAGTATACATAATAATAGAATACTACCAAATAAGGAATTTAACGATAGAATTATCATAGAATCCAGAATTTCAAATAATGATATTTTGAACCTTAATTATAATGAGAACAATATCTCGTTTGATATTGATGCTATTTATTCAACTGCTGCTACAGATCATTATATAAAATTCAAGCTAGAACCAATTAGCAATGAATGGATTCATTTTCCAGCAAAAGAACAGAAGATTTCTTTTAATGGTCTTCAGCCGGATAAATACAAGTTATTGCTTTCGGCATCCAATTCTTTTGGTGAATGGACAGAGCCATTATCTGTTAATATTCGGATTTCTCCACCATTCAGTCGTTCTGTAATTGCTTATATACTATATTTTACTCTTTCTATTGTAATAATTTCACTTGTAGTATATAATATGTTAAGAGTGCAGAAACTTAAATATGAAATACAGGCAGAATCAATTCAAAAAAGAAGTCTTGAACTTCTTAATATAGAGAAGCAAAGATTTTTCTCTAATATTTCACATGAACTAAAAACTCCGCTTACTTTAATTTTGGCTCCTATATCAGTTTTATCTGAAAGATTTTCTCTTGATGCTGATGTTAATGATAAGTTGGGGATAATAAAGCGTCAGGCAAAAAAAATGTTGCAGTTGATAGAGTTATCCCATGAATTACAATTGAATGAACGTAATATGCTTAAAGTGAAGCCATGTGCTTTTTCTTTCAATAAGTTTTTGAAAGATATTACATCAGACTTTATGTTTATGGCAAAATATGACAAAAAGGATTTTATAGTAAATAATATTGATAAAAATATTAATATTTATGCTGATTATAGCATGATAGAACAAATAATGAATAATCTCCTTACAAATTCATTTAAGCATACGGTTCAAGGTGACAAAATTAGTGTTGATGTTTTTTATCATGAACAATTGCTTACTATAAGAGTTTATGATACAGGGTGTGGTATCTCAGACAAAGATTTACCACACATTTTTGACAGGTTTTATCAGGCATCTAATCAAGGTATGAAGAATATTGGTGGAACCGGTATTGGACTGGCTTTTACTAAACGTCTTATAGAATTACATTCAGGTTGTGTTAATGTTGAAAGTAAAGTAGGGGAGGGATCTGCTTTTACGGTAAGTATGCCCATTATTCAGAATATATCAGAACTTGAGACAAATTATGAGTCTGATGAACTGAATAACGAGGGTATGTTGTGTATTGGTGATTGGGACGTAAGATCAATTGACATTGATTCCAAATTTATGCATTCAAGAGTTTATTTGGTTGAGGATAACTCGGAGATGCGTTCGTTTATGACAGATATTATTGGTCAGTTTTTTAAAGTTAGGTCATTTGCTAATGGTAAAGAATGTTTAGATGGTATGACTGATGAATGGCCTGATATAATTGTTAGTGATGTCATGATGCCGGAAATGGATGGAAATGAACTTTGTAATATAATAAAATCTGATTTGAGGACAAGTCATATTCCTGTTATATTATTGACTGCATGTAATACAGTTGATGATAAAATAAAAGGGCTTAAAGCGGGAGCTGATGCATATATATCTAAACCATTTTATCCGAAACATGTATTGACAAGGATTTGTATGTTATTAGAAAACCGTAGTAAATTATGGGAAAGATTTAAGTCTGGGGTACCTTTAACTATTAATAGTAAGGATAATGACGTATCAGCTAAGGATAATGAATTTATATGTTCATTGTATGAGAAATTTAATGAATACTTAGATAATGAAGAAGTTGATATGGAACTTCTTGCTAAAGAAATGGGAATTAATCGTTCTTTATTTTTTCAAAAGGTTAAAGTTTTAACGGATAATTCTCCTTATGAATTATTAAAGAGCTATAGACTACAAAAAGCAGCTGAATTTTTACTAAAAGACGAATATAATGTAAATGAAGTTTGTATGATGACAGGATTTAAGAGTAGGACTCATTTTAGCAGACTTTTTAAAGAAAAATATGGAGTTTCGCCTAGTAAGTATAAAGAATCAATGACAAGTGCTAGTTAGAAAAAACTAATATACTCAGAAATACATATAAATTATTTTCTGCTACATAAACTTTTGTTCATAAGTTTATCTTTGCGTAAAGATTATTAATAATAAAACCTAAGATCCTTATGAATAAAAGTTTAATTTATTTTATAGGTATAATAATATCATTTATATCTATATTACCGGCAAAAGCAAAATCTGATTCTACCGTAATTCATAACTGGTTTTGTTTGGGAACTGGTAAGAATGAGATTCCAGAACGTAGTAAAATTATAAATTGTGATGTAGCTGTAATAGGGGCTGGCATGTCAGGGATAAGTGCAGCTGTTGCATCAGCACGTCAGGGGGCTGATGTAGTTCTTATTAATGATCGTCCGGTTCTAGGTGGTAATGCTTCCAGTGAGATTAGAGTTACGGTAAATGGAGTTCAAACTTTAAAAGCTAAAAATCCTGTAGAACGTGAGACCGGAATAGTTGAAGAGATTCTTCTTGAAAACAAGAAATATAATCCGCAGGAATCTTATCCTGTATGGGATCATGTGTTATATGATTATGTTGTAAGACAGCCAAATCTTAGATTATTGCTTAATACTCAAGCTATAAAGGCTGTAATGGATGGAAATCGTATAAGGTCTGCTTTTTGTTGGCAGTCTACAACAGAAACAGAAATCATTATAAATGCTAAGATATTTGTAGATTGTTCTGGAGACGGTCTTTTTGCTGCAACTTCTGGTGCTGAATATCGTACCGGTCGTGAGGGAAAAGCAGAGTTTGGAGAGAAATATGCTCCTGATAAACCGGATGGTTGGATGATGGGGGAAAGTATAATGATGATTACTAAAGATATGGGTCATCCTGTTCCATTTTATCCTCCTTCGTATGCAAAGAAGTTTGATGCGGATAAAGCCGTTGATAGAAAAATAAAAAATTTAAAAGAGGGATTTTGGTGGGTTGAACTAGGTAGTCCTAAAGATATTATAGCTGATAGGGAAAAAAATCGTCATGACCTAATGGCTTATTTTTATGGTGTTTGGGATTATATCAAAAATTCAGGTGAATATCCTGAAGCTGCTAATTTAGCACTAGAATGGGTAGGATCTCTACCTGGGAAACGAGAGTCGCGACGTTTTATGGGTGACTATATTTTGACAGAAAGGGATCTGCTTAGTTATAAACATTTTGATGATGCTGTTGCTTGGGGTGGATGGTCGCTTGATGAACACTGTCCAGGAGGAATTTTGTCTTTAGACCAACGTCCTAGTTATTTTCATGAACGTTTTAAGAAGGTGTATGAGATTCCTTATCGTTGCCTTTATTCTAAGAATATCCTAAATCTAATGTTTGCTGGTAGAAATGTAAGTGTTTCGCACATGGCACTTTCTTCTACCCGTATAATTGGTACTTGTTGTATGATGGGACAGGCTGTTGGAGTGGCGACAGCGATGTGTATAGAAAAGCAGATTGATCCTAGGGGTATTTATAAATCCCATATAGATGAACTCCAGGAAAGAATGCTTAGAAATGATTATTTTATACCCAATCGTCCTGCAAATGATATGAATGACCTTACTCGGAAAATAAGCAAAGTTTGGGCTACTTCTACTAGTTCTGGTGATGTATCTAATTTGTTTGATGGTGTTGCGCGTGACGAGGAGGGTGCTATACACCACTGGCAGTCAGAAGGATTAAATGAGAAACTGTATATGGAGTGGAAAAAACCTGTAAGGATGTCTAGTGTAGAAATAAAGTTCGATACAAATCTGCATAGGAAAATAATGATGCACAAGAATCCTGCCAAGAATTTTGATCAAGTTCAAGGTATGCCTCCTGAACTAGTAAAAACTTTTTCTGTTGATGTTTATTCTGATGGGAAATGGCATAAAGTAGGTGAAATTAAGGATAATATAAGAAGATTTGTGCCTATATCTTTCCCGGAAATGTCAGTTTCAAAAGTTAGAATTAATTTAAAAGAAACATATGGATGTCCACATATCAGACTTTATGAAGTAAGGTGTTATTAATTCCCAGAAATAATATGCATAATAAGTTTTCTAGGATATAATTTTTTATGCTGTAATACGAAATTCAAAATATTAACACTATTGTATAATTTATATAAGAATGTATAATATGAAATTTAATTTTTTACTATTGCCCACTTTTTTTATTAATTTGATGCTTATGCCATCTTGTTCGTCTGGCATAGACAAAGAACAAATATATAAAATATCATTAGATTGTAAAGATGATGCAACATCATCAGTATATAATGTAATAAACAAGATTAATAAGGAGGAAGAAACTACTATATCTTTTCAAAAAGGGATATATCATTTTTATCCTGAATATGCTTATGAGAAATATTGTTATATATCAAATCATAATGATGTCTTAGCAAGGATAGCATTTATGTTTAAAAATAAGAATAATATAACAATTGATGGGAACGGCTCAACATTTATATTTCATGGCAGAATGATTCCTTTTTTGATGGAAAATTGTAAGAATATAAACGTAAAAAATCTTTCAATAGATTTCTCAGATTCTTTCCATAGTGAGTCTCAGATTACATCACATAATAGTGATGGTTCGTTTGATATGAAAATATCAAATGAGTATCCTTATGAGATTCGTAATGGACAGTTAGTGTTTGTAAAACCTTATTATGAGCATACTTTAGGACAAAGTATCTTATACGATCCTCAAAGAAAGGCTATTGCATATCAAACAGAACTTTTTACCCCCATTACTACATTGACAAAAGTTAAAGAAAAAAATTATAATGATTTTGGATATAAATATAAGACAGACTTGAAGGATGAATATATAAGGTATAGAGGAAAACAGGATCAGTTGGAAGTAGAACAACTGAAACCTGGTCTTGTGAGAGTATACAACCATAGGAAGAAATTACCACCTATAGGTATGATTCTTGCGTCAAAAGGTGAACAAGGTGAAAATAGATTTGCACCAGCATTTAAGGTGAATGATACCTATGGCTTTTATGCAGAAAATGTTATAGTACATCATGCTGGAGGAATGGGTTTCCTTTTTGAAAATTGTAAGGATGTAGATTTATATAAATGTATGATTGAGCCTTCAGGAAATAGAATGGTATCTACTACGGCTGATGCAACCCATTTCGTTGGTTGTGGAGGTAAGGTTTCTCTTCGTGATTGTGTATTTCATAATCAACTTGATGATGCAATGAATGTTCATGGCGCATATCAGGAAATATATGAAATAATTGATAATAAGACTTTAAGAATGAGAGTTGGTCACTTCCAACAGTTGGGCTTTAAACTTGCAAATCCTGGTGATACAGTAGGGGTTGTTAGATTGTCTGATTCATTTCATGCGTTTTGTAAACTGACAGTAAAAGAAACAGATCAAGTAAATGGAAGATACCAAATTATACATCTTAATGAACCAATTCCTGATAATGTAAAAGTAGGAGATTTGCTTGAAAATCTTTCTGCTTATCCGGAAATTATAGTAGAAAATTGTGATATTAGTAGAAATAGAGCTAGAGGTTTGCTGATTTCTAGTCCTAAAAAAACTACAATAAGAAATAATTATTTTTCTACAGAGATGGAGGCTATACTTTTTCCAGTGGAAAGTTCCTCTTGGTTTGAATCTGGTAATGCTGCAAATGTATATATTGAAGGAAATACATTTCAAGATTGCACAAGTGGTGGTATGAATAGAGGTGTTATATGTTTTAGGACTGATGATAAAAATAAGAATATAGCATTTAGTAACATAAATATTATTGGTAATAAATTTAATCATTTTGATAATCTTATATTAGAGATTACAAATGTAGATGGACTAAATTTTATAAATAACGAAATAACAAATACTGGAACATTTCCTCAACAGTTTCCTGATAATCCTGTTTTTACTGTTTCATATTCTAAAAATATAAACTTTAGCAATAATAAGTATGAAGGTAAAGCAGAGAAGATGATTGAGACTAAAGATTGTAATGAAACAATTGAATTTAAATAAAGTGCAAAATTATTATTGTTATGAATAAACTGATTATAGCATTATTATTGTTGTCTTTCGGTGGAGAATATTCATTTGCATTCTGTAAGCCTAAAGATATTAATTCAATGTGTAGAACAGAATTGTCTATCAAATCTAGTTATGTGGAAACTATAGATAAATATAAATTCACTAGTGTCCCGTTAAAATCGGGACGGTTTAAAAATTAATAAATAGTTGACCGTTTTGGTCGGATCGGTCTTTGTCATATTGAACATTATTTGATTCAAAGAGGTCTCTCAAACAAGTCTTATCTGTGAGTGAGATGCTGAGGATTTGGAGTACTTCGTATGTAGTTCTTGTAAGCTGCATCTCATGCTGAATGATGGCCACCAGACAGTAGGCACATATAGCCGAGTAAATCTGAATACGTACTGCGTTCTCTGTCGTACCCCAAAACTTTTTAATCTTCAGATGTTGCTTGAGCCATTTGAAAAAGAGCTCAACCTTCCATCTGTTCTTATAAAGTTCGGCCACCTGAAGAGCGGATATGTCCATCGCATTTGTGATGAAAACGAACTCACGTTCTTGTTCTTCATCCCAATACCTGACGATACGAAATTGCTCCGGGTAGTGCTTTTGGGGGTAGTACCCAGTCAGTTCAACGATAGCGTCTGACAAGACATTTTTGAGAAGCTTACGTTTCCATTTGAAAGTCTTGAACTTCAGATTTTTCTTTGCTCTGACAACGAACTTAGCCTCTACAAGATGAATGTGGTATAGGCTTTTGAAGTTGTTATAACCACGGTCAAAGATGTAGTAAGCTTTTGATTCATAAGGTATTTCCTTCATGACATTTGAGTCGTGGACACGGGCTTTGGTGATATGGAAAAACTTTGGAATCTGTGTCTCTACGTCATATAACGTGTGGACTTTGATACCACCCTTCTTCTTTCTGAACTTAGCCCACCAAAACACGTTCAGGCACAAGTCTATGGTTGTGGAGTCAAAGGCATAGACGTTACCACCGAGTTTGAAAATGTCGGTAGCACGCTTGCGTTGAGCTTCATCAACAAGAAAGTACGCGTACTCCTCAAAGATGCGATAGTCACGCTCTTGGTTCGACTTTGCCAAAGTTGTTTTTGACACATTCTTTCCAAGGCCAAGGTGATAGAGTTTTCCTCTATGTGCCTCCAATGCAACTATCAAATCTCGAAGACTTGCCCGATTGGATAGTTGACCAAACATCAGACAAAGTAGTTGGTTCCAACAAGTGAAATGCTTCACATACTTATCACCACCATACTTCCTGACAATATGGTTGAACTTATTCCTATCGAGAAAGGAAACTATTTGAGAGAAAACGAATTTGTCCTTGAACATAAGTGCAGATATTAGTACTGCACAAATTTACAATTTCAAGTCCGTTTACTTGAAAAACCTCTGTAATCAACTATGTTTCAATAATTTCAAAGAACTTTCCTCGATTTTAACGGGACAGCAATGACACTTTTTAATAATTCAAGAGAGATTTTCAGTGATGCTTCCTTTGATTTTTCATCAGCATGACGTGCATAAATCTCTGTTGTTGTAACGTTGGCATGTCCCAGCATATTTTGAACTGTATAGATATCGGTTCCCAACTCCACTTGTAATGTTGCAAAGGTATGCCTGAAGCAGTGGAAAGTAATATGCTTTTGAATTTTTGCTGCTCTTAACCATTCCTGCATTGTCTTTTGTGTCATATAGTATAATAGCCCCTTAAATACTTTTCCGGAACTGCGTTTTCCCATTAGATTTAAGACATCATCATTTATAGGAACAATATTTTGTCTTGTAGTCTTTACTGCAAGGAAGTCAAGATATTTACTGCCATCTGCAAAACTTTTAACCATATCCCATGTCAGTGCTTTTACATCACTGAAACGGAGTCCAGTCAGACATGAAAATAAGCATGCCCTTTTTAATACATCAATTTTACACTCTGTATTAAACAATGAATATATTTCTTGTAATGTGAGACTGTCCTTAACTGTTGTTTCATATTCTATACGTTCCAGAAAGTCGTTTATATTTTCACTTATCATTTTATTTCTGTATGCAATTCTTAGGAATGCGCGGAAAGTTGACCAGTATCCGGCAACTGAGTTATTTGACAGTTTTTCGCCAGTTCTCATACTATTTGCAGATTCCTGAAGATATTCAGCAAAGCCTCGGCATAATTCTGCATTAACCTCTCCAAAAGTACAATCTCCATCCACATAATTCTTGAAATGTTTATATACATATATCCATTTCTGGTTGTGTTTAGCAGATTCTTTTTCATAATACTTGACGAAACTGTCGTTGAGTTTTTGTTTGTCATACAGGCTGTAACGTTCATTAATAATTTCTTCAAATCTTCTGCATCGTATTATCTCAGCTTTTTCCTTCATGCATTTATTAAATGACAATTCACGAGAATTTTTAGGATTCTCATAAATGTAGATACCAAGTGATTCTCTGCGCATGCTCTTCATTGTTTCCTTATCTCTATAAGCCGGATAATAGTCAAGATAGTAGGACAGCATACCATGTTTACAGCGACGAAGCCTAAGAGTTACTTTTTTACAATTCTGCATATCTGTATATATTTAAAGTTATTTCAAATTGTTTCTTAATATCATAAATGAATTATTGCTGAACTTCTGTAATAAAGAATAAGTTTGTAATAATCCTGAATAATCAGAAACAGGCTTATTGTAAACGGTCATGTATAGCATTTATAATATCCTCCTTCATGAATAAAACAAATTTTCCGTCACGTTTCTTTCGTATGTTTCTATACCTGGCTATTCTGTATATTTCATCCCTGTTTAATCCAAACTTATCTGTAATCTGTTCTACCGTGAAGTAGTCCTTCCTGTCTCTTAATCCGGGGTTTCTGGCATATTCTACATCCACTTTCGAATAGTATGTAGTTTCATGTATTTTCTTGCTTGGTATCTTATGCCTTGATACCAGTGTACGTCTGGCACTTACTGACAGTCCATAGAGCTCTTCTATCTGCTCGCCTGTAATCCATTCAAACGTATCATCTTCACGAATTTCAGGTGCAGCTTCACGATGTCCGAACAGTTTCTCTACAGCTTTTAGTTCATAGAAGTTTATATGCTTTACTGTTATCTTTGGAATTTTTGCCAGTCTTGTCCTGCCATGTACATGATGGACGGTAACCTTAAAGCGTTCAGCTATCTTTTGGGCTGTTATGTAATCTTCAGGAACATCAAAATTATCCGGGTTGCGGTTGAATAGCTGTTCCACTGCAGCCTCATTGAAATAATTCCGGTGTCTGATAAACAGCTTCTCCAGCTTTCCTTCACGGGTTTTTGCCTGTGCGGCTTTTTCAGTAACACTGTACTTATCTGCTATCTGTCTGATTGAAATATACCCTTCTGGAATTTCATCAGTTTTTTCCTGCTTTTTTCTTCTTTCAACTTCCTTTTCATGAAAACTGGCGGTCATTCTTTCTTTTATCACCTTGTCAAATACCTTTCGTTCTACTATGGTAAAACGTCCCTGCTTGTGATTCGGAACATGATAGTTTCGGACATAGTAGTTGATTTGATCCTTGCTTAAACTGTATTTCTCTTGTATATCCTTATAGGTATAATAAAGCGGATCAACATTTTCTCTTTCCCCTTTGAATGTGTCAATATGGGCTCTCGAATAATAAACTTTTCTTCCCTGTGTTATACGTGGAATTTCATTCCTCGTAACAAAAGACAATACCGCTGCATGACTCATACTGAATTTATCCTTGATCTGATCAATGGTATAATAATCATTCATGTCTATCTCAGCGATGAGTTCTGCAAAATGGATATCAACAAGTGTCTTATCATAGAAAGTATTTCTTCCTTTGTATACTTTCTTTACTCCATACTTTTCGCATCTATTCCATACGGCACGACGGGTAATATGAAATTTATTTACAATTTGGCTAACTGTATAATATTCCCATTTCTCATGTATCTTACCTGTACGTGCTTGATAATCTTTTGTACGGTCGAACAGATTGTCAATATCTTTTCGTCTGATAAGGGTCTTTCCCTTCATCTGGACAGCTTTTATAAGCCCATTTGCAAGTTCTCTGTAAACAGAAGATTTGCCTATACCCAAATACAATGCTGCCTCTCTTGGGGTAAGAAACCTCTTTGCCTCAAGAACTGAATTTTGTGAGGAAACCGCACTAGGTGCATCCTGAGGATTTGATTCAAGATAGTCTGCAATTTCCTTCTCTCGTATCTTTCTCTTATAGTCCTTGCCATTACACTGACGTGAGCAATACTGAGTAGCCAATGTATGTGCAATAAAGAGCTTTCCGCAGTACTTACATCGTTTCTGTATTTCCATTGTCGTTGCTGATATTGGTTATAATTTCGCCAATGAAGTCATCCAAAAGTGTCCCAAGGTGTCCCACCACGTCCCAGGGTGTCCCAGCTTGTGCTCTCAATGTCATTTGGGCATTTTCCCAGAGTGTCCCATGGAAGTGACTTCAATATCATTTGGTCGTAATCGCACCGTTTTTAAATTTCTTCGCGGTACAAATACGATACAAAAATAGATGGAATAACTTGAAACAACAAAAAGCTACTCGGAAGTGTTAAAAAAATAAAAGTCCCTCAAAATGAGGGACTTATTACAAGTTGTTTGAAGATGTTTTGAGTTGTTTAGAGTGCTTTACTTACCGATGCAGAATGTTTATTTGCCCACGCAAACGATACTTGTGTTGCATAAAGTATTGTATATCAATTTGTAAATTTTTGAAGGATATTTTTGGGGGACAAACGGGGGACAAAATTTCGCATACCAAAAGAAAGAAAAACAATAAAACCACTTCCTAAAAGCCGCACTGAAATGGAAGGGACACGGTTTGTCCCTCACGATTATTTTTCTTTATCCCTCCTTGTCCCTCGGATCTAGAGTTAGATTCTATTTTATTTCAGAAACACTAAAAGCCGTAATCTTGCATACCAAAAGAAAAAAACAATAAATTATTTCAGAAAACCACACAGAAATCTGGAGGACAAAATTTGTCCCTCGCCATCTTTTGTTTTGTCCCTTGCTGTCCCTCGATTTCATGGTTGAGTTCTGTATTATTTCTGAAAAACCTTCATAAATAAGTTTAGTTTGGTTTTTGTATATCTAATCAAGTTCTAAACTAAACCGCTTGATAATCTCAAAATCTGAACATTTTGGTCTTCTTTTTTCTTTTCGCCAGCAAAGACTTCTTTTTTAACTCGCTATTACTTGAAATGCAGTTCACCGTTTATAGTGTTCCTTTTATGCCCCCACTATCCATTTTCTTCTTCCACATCACTTTCGGGTTGGCTGATAAGAATTGTGTCGCAAAGGTATATATCCCGTCTTTCTTCCCCGCAAGGTCAAGCCTATCGGTTCAAGCCAAAATCTCCACACTCGGTTTTCAACTGA
>OGYV01001715.1_pt1 | contig 15798 bp, 11 predicted proteins | sample 1576651 | NCBI WGS metagenome assembly OGYV01 (sample SAMEA3541570, study PRJEB24748) | human gut metagenome | biome: human gut; feature: human-associated habitat; material: faeces | place: China | collected 2012
GAAACGGCGCGTGAAAATAGGTAGTCGCCGACTTACATGAAACCCCTGAGGAAGAGATTCTTCAGGGGTTTGTTTTTGTTGTGCGTGTGCCTTTCCGTTAAAATAGCCTAAAAAATTCCATGGATTTGTGAATGTTCACAAACTTTGCCCAGACCCCTTGATTTTTTATAGGGGGGGGGGTATGATAAGATGCGAAAAGCACCTTGTCAGCAAAACAGAAAGATCGGCAAACCAGTCGGAAGGCTGTGACGCAAGGCGGAAGGCCCAGTATGGGCCGTCAGCTGCACTTTGCTCTGCAACCCTCTTCGACTATGCGGAAATGTGCCGGCACCCCCCAAAGGGCAGCCGGTGCGGGGTTATGGAGAAGTTTATGGGAGTAGCTTTTCCGGGTACCACGATCACCTTGCCCTTGAGAAGCGGCAGGTTAAAGCATAGGTAGAGAGGGCAAGCACCCCCTAAAGTACAAAACGCAAAGCGTTGTACCAGCCATTTGGCTGGTGCGGCGCTTTTTTCTTTTTGTCTGGGTGCTTTTTGTGGAGAAACTGGGAGTATGTATGACTGACAAAGGAGGATATTTATGAAGAAACGGCTTATCAGCCTCTTACTGGCATTCAGTATGATGCTGACATTCCTGCCTGCGGGGGCAGTGCCAGCATTTGCGGAGGAGAATACGATTGACCCGGAAAAGGGTGTGTTGTTGAAGTCGGGAGATACCATCAACGATAAATTCATCGGGGAACATGATGGTGCAACGACCTATCAAATGCGGGATAATTATGCCAGTGGTGTGACGATCAGTGCAAGCGAGAAAGTGACGATCAACATCACGGGTAATATCGACTATAAGGGGACCCTGTTTAATGTGTCGGACAGCGGCAACGTAACGGTTGAAAACAATAAAAATTATACGGTAAAAGGTGGAGCCAGAGTTGTGTCGCTGGTTCAGGGCACAATCACCGTCAACGGCGGTACTTATTACGGAAGCGGCACAGAAACTTTTCTCAATTATCGACATAACAAAGGCGTGATGTGGCTCAATGATATCAACGTCATTGCCTCCCGCGATAATGCGGTCAACAATCAGGGCGGCGAGGTTCACATCAAAGGAGGAACCTATACCAGCAATTCGAGCCCGGTCATTTATAACCAGACATGGGACAGAGACGCAGGAGGTGCCGAACTGGTTGGCATTATGACGCTGACAGACGTGACGGTTGAATCGACTTCAAGCGGCACAGGCACAGGCGTGGGCAACAGCGGAAACCTGACAATCACGGGAGGAAAAGTAACCGCTCCGGGCCCTGCGCTCAATACGTATTCTAAAGGTGAAACAACCGTTGAAAGCGGCGATTTTTCCAGTACGGGGGACTGCGCAGTTCGAGTCTATGAAAAGCTCTATCTCAAGGGAGGCACATTTACAGCGCCGAATGGAAGCGCGATTCAGAGCAGGGACGATTCTGCCTATACGGAAATTTCCGGCGGCACGATCAAAGACAGCAAGGTTGGCGTGGAAGTGGTCAAGGGCAGTGTTGACCTGAAAAAGACCACCTTCCAAGGCAATGATATCGATATTTACCTGCAGAAAGATCAGGTCATCACCATTGAGAGCAGCTTCAAGAATGCTGCCACCATCGACTGCGCCGACCCCAAGGATGGCCGTCAACTGACTACATCCACCACGGGAGAGTATCAGAAAAAACTGAACCTGACGAGTGCAAATGCGGGCTATCTGGTGGGCTACAAAACCGAGGATGGCAAGGAATATCGCTGCTTTTCCAAGAAGGTCGGCGTGACCATCAGCGGTCTGGATGGTGCTATCAAAGCAGAAGACCCGGCAGAGTTTACCGTGACCCTTACCCATGAGGGCAGCACCGGTACCGGTACGCTGACCTTTGGCGACAAGAACAGCGAGATCGAGTATAAGGACAAAAACGGTGCGTATCAGCCCATGCCGAAGGACGGTCTAGAAGTCGATCTGAGCGGTGACAAGAATGATTATGTGTTCCACATTACCCCCAAAAATGCCGGCGAGCAGACGCTGACCGCAGCTGTGGTGCGGGATGATGTAGAGCTGGGCACGGCGGACAAGGACTTTACTGTTGCAGGCCGTGTTCACACCACTGTGGCCATTGAGGGCCTGGAGAATGCCGTCATCAAGGAAGGCGAGAGCAAGGACTTTACCGTAAAGGTTACCCCCAATGATGATGCCGAGCTGGGTGAGGCATTCATCGACTTTGGCAACAAGAACAGCGAGATCGAGTATAAGGACGAAGAAAGCGGCGAGTACAAGCCCATGCCGGAAGGCGGCCTGCCCATTGATCTGAGCAAGGTAAAAGAACCATATGCGTTCCGCATTGCTCCCAAGGAGACCGGCAAGCAGACCCTGACCGCTGCTGTCAAGCAGGATAAGAATGAGCTGGCAAGGGACGAAAAGGACTTTGTTGTGTCTGAAATGCCCATCCTGACCTTGAAGGACGGCGTTATCACCAGCGTAACAGTGCCCGGCAAGGATGGTGCTGACCCCGAGGATATCACCGAGATCGTTAAAAAGAATGCCAACGAGGACGGTTCCTTTAATGTCCCCGAGGGTGCAACGGTGAGTGTTGCATTTGATAAGGATGCTTTTGCAGACAGCGGTCTGAAATTTGGCCACTGGGATATCACCGGCCTGGATGATCCGAACGCTTATCAGGATAAGGAAAGCTTTGACTTTGTGATGCCTGCAAAGGGCGTGACCCTGAAAGCCATGACACAGGATGCATCCATTGAAGATGACGAGCCCGATATCGTTGGCCCCATCGTGATCGGCACCACTGTTGTTGTCGGCGGTGCAGTGCTGGGCTATCAGGCCTATTCTCTGGGCGCTGAATTTGCAGGCAAGCTGATGGCTCTGCCCTACTTCCCCAGCAACCGCAGCGCTCTTGCCATGATGCTGTGGGAGGATGCAGGCAAGCCCATGCCCGAATCCGAACTGCTCTACCCCGATGTCGGTCAGGAAGAGCGGGATATGGACCTGCAGCACGCCGCCCACTGGGCCATGGAAAATGAGCTTATCCCCGATCTGAACGATGAGGGAACGGCTCCGGAAGAGATGAAATTCTATCCCGACAACACCGTAAGCAAGATCGATGTGCTGAAAGCATGGCAGAAAGCACAGGAGCTCAAGCAGAACGCCTGAGCAGCCCTAAACCAACCCACACTTGGCCCGTAAACCGCAATGCGGGCTGAGTGTTCCAAAAATCCAAAAGTACAGAAGCGCTTCATCCTCTCCCGGATGAGGCGCTTCTGTGCTTTCCGGAATTTTTTTCCCGGCACCCCTTGCATCCCGCCCGCCGGTGCGGTATGCTTAACCAATAGAGCATTGCAGAGGGAGGGAGATCCCGGATGGACATGGAAGAGATCCGCTACCTGCTGGGCGGCACGATATTCGCACGGGCCAAGGCCTACACGGACCGGATACAGGATCTGAATTGCGAAGTGGCTGGGAACGGCGTGCGCCACCTGAGCGCCGACGTGCGCGGCGGCGGGCGGAGCCTGTACCAGACCCAGGTCTGGCTGCGGGAAAACGGCAGCTTTGTCAGCGCCAGCTGCTCCTGCCCCTACAACGAAAACGGCGAGGGGCCCTGCTGCAAGCACATCGGCGCGCTGCTGATGCGGGACAGCGAGAGTCAGGGCCTTTCCGGCAGAGCGCCGCAGAAGCCCTCTGAGAGCCCGGAGAGCATCCCGGGCGTGGTGCGGGGCACGGCCAACCTGCAAACGCCCCAGCCTGAGGAGCCGCCCCGCAGGGACAGCTATGCCTCCAGCCTGGAGATGCTGTTCGGCAAGAAATGGCGGGGCGAGGAACCGGAATCCGACTACGAGGCACGGCGGCTGCTCCAGGCCTATCAGGAGGGAGCGCTGGCCGAGGTGGACGGCGTGACCGGCCACGCGGAGCTGCGCCCCCACGCCGCAGAGCTGGAGCCGGAGCTGACCCTGCTGCCCGGGGAGCTGCCCTGGCTGCGGCTGCGCATCTCGGCAGACGGCGGGCGGCAGTATGTGGTAAAGAGCATCCCGGACCTGCTGCGGGCCGTGGAGAAGCACGGCTTCATCAGCTACGGCAAGGCGCTGGAATTCCGGCACAGCTGGGAGGCCTTTGCTCCGGAGGCACAGCAGCTCCTCCGTCTGCTGCGGCGGCAGCTCAGCGCAAAGGAAGGGGTCGAGGCGGCTCTGCGCAGCTACGGCAATGCGCCCCGCAGCGGGCCTGCCGGGGGCGTCCCGCTGAACGGCGAGATCTTTGATGGACTGGTGGCTCTCTATGCCCCCACCGGCAATCTGGGCGGCTACACCCTCAAGACCGGCATCCCGGCCCTGACCATGCGGGTGGAAAAGCGCCGGGGCGGCGTGGAGGTGTCCGTGACCCCTGCGTTGGGGTGGAAAACGGGTTTAGACAACGACTATTTATACAGTGAGGATACGATCTGGCAGCTGGACCGGGCCGAAAGCGCCCGGACGCGGCCCGCCCTTGAGGCGCTGTGCGGCAAGAGCCTGTTCTTTACCACCGGGGATGCCACCGCCTTTTGCAGCTATGTCCTGCCAGAGCTGGGCAGCAGGGTGACCATTGAGGACCCCGAACGCCTGCTGCTGAATCAGATCCCGTTGGAGCCGGTGGTGCAGTTTTACCTTGACGCGCCCACGCGGGAAACGGTGCGGGCGCACCTTGAATTTTTGTACGGTGAGGACCGCGTCACGCCGGAGGAACCGGGGCCTGCCGGTCTGCTGCGGGATGCCCGCGCCGAACAGCGGGCCGGGCGGCTGCTGGGGCGGTATCTGGAGCCGGGGCCGGACACCATGGGCAACGGCCTTGCCGCCCACTACGATGCCTATGAGGAGGATGCGGTCTACCGCTTCCTCGATGAGGGGGTCCCGGCCCTGCTGGCCGAGGGCGAGGTCTACCTGACCGATGCCTTCCGCAGTATGCAGGCCGCACCGCCGAAGATCTCGGTGGGGGTGTCGGTGCACGGCAGCGTGCTCGACCTTGAGGTGGACACGGGGGAGTTCCCGGTGGGAGAGCTGAAAGCCCTGCTGAGATCGCTCCACCAGAAAAAGCGCTACCACCGCCTGCGCGATGGCCGTCTGCTCCGGCTGGACGATTCCATGGAGGTGCTGGACGAGCTGAACGAGACACTGGAGCTTTCCGGGGCCAAACTGGGCCAGGCCCACGCCCGGCTGCCCCTGTACCGGGCCCCCAGTCTGGACTGGGCGCTCTCGGGGCAGAACGGCATCCGCTTCAACCGGGACGATGCCTTCCGCCAGCTCAGCCGGAGCTTCCATGCGGTGAAGGACAGCGAGTATACACCACCCGCGTCTCTACAAAAAGTTTTGCGCAAATACCAGCGGGACGGCTACCGCTGGCTCCGCACGCTGGATGGCTACGGCATGGGCGGCATCCTTGCCGATGATATGGGTCTGGGCAAGACGGTGCAGGTGCTCAGCTATCTGCTGGCCCTCCGGGAGCAGGGCGGGAACCCCCTGCCCAGCCTCATCGTCTGCCCGGCCTCGCTGGTGCTGAACTGGGCCGAGGAATGCCGGAAGTTCACGCCGGAGCTGAACTGTGTTGTGGTGGACGGGGATGCCGCCCACCGGGCCCAGCTGGCCGAGCAGTGGGACGGGGCCGACGTGGTGGTGACCAGCTACGACCTGCTCCGCCGCGACGAGACCCTCTACGAGAGCCAGAAATTCTACGCCTGTATCCTGGACGAGGCCCAGGCCATCAAGAACCACACCACCCAGAAATACAAGGCGGTGTGCGGGGTGAACAGCCGTGTCCGCTTTGCGCTGACCGGCACCCCCGTGGAGAACCGCCTGGGTGAGCTGTGGAGCATCTTCTCCTTCCTGATGCCGGGCTACCTGCCGCCCTACAAGAGCTTCTGCAGCCGGTTTGAAAAGCCCATCACGCAGGAAAACGACCCGGCGGCGGTGCGGCGGCTGAACCAGCTTACCGGGCCGTTCATCCTGCGCCGGATGAAGTCCGAGGTGCTGAAGGAGCTGCCCCCCAAAACAGAGAATGTCTACCGCATCGAGCTGGAAGAGGAGCAGCGCAAGCTCTACCTTGCCGCCGTGGTGGATGCCCGGGAGAAGCTGCGGGCTGCCAAGCCCGAGGACAAGATGGCGGTGTTTGCCGTCCTCATGCGCCTGCGGGAGATCTGCTGCGACCCCCGGCTCATTGCCGACAACTGGACAGGCGGCAGCGCCAAGCTGGATGCCTGTATCGAGCTGGTCACCAGTGCCGTGGAGAGTGGGCACCGCATCCTGCTGTTCAGCCAGTTCACCTCCATGCTGGAGCTGCTGGCCAAGCGGCTGGACGCGGAGGGCGTGAGCCACTTCACCCTGCAGGGCTCCACCCCCAAACCGGTGCGTGCGGAGCTGGTGCGCCGCTTCAACGGCGGCGAGGCCAGCGTGTTCCTGATCTCCCTGCGGGCGGGCGGCACCGGCCTGAACCTGACCGCCGCCGATATCGTCATCCACTACGACCCGTGGTGGAACGTGGCGGCCCAGAACCAGGCCACCGACCGTGCCTACCGCATCGGCCAGCAGAACCCGGTGCAGGTGTACAAGCTCATCGCCCAGGACACCATTGAGGAAAAGATCGTGGAGCTGCAGCAGGCCAAGCAGGATCTGGCCGAGACCGTCACCGGCAGCGCGGATGGTGCCATCCTGCGCATGAAGCCGGAGGAGCTGCTGAATTTGTTGGAGGGAACCGAATGATGCAATACGCCATATTTGCCCGGCCTGTCGTGACCATTTACGACCTGCCCCAGACCACCAAACAGAGCGAGGCGGGCCTTGTTTCCACCATCGGGGACGAGGGGCTGTACGGTCAGGCCTGTCAGGTGCGCACCGCCCCCGGCGGCGTGACCTCCGAGGGGGTGCCCCTCTCCCCGGAGGTGGCCGAGGTGGTCACCTTTTACGGCTACCACGGCTTTGTCCGGCGGGATGCGCTGAAATTTGTCAGCGAGGATGCGCTGCGGGACTACCTGCCCCAGCCGCTGGTGCTGGTGGGCCGTGCCACCGATGTGCTCAGCCTGCCCAAGGTGCAGGGGGTGCGGATGCTGGAGCTGGAGCGGGGCTGCCTGCTCTGCCGCCTGCCCGAACCGCCCGAGGAAGCCGAGGCCCACACAGGCTGGGCCAGGGTTGCCCTGCTGGATGGCCGCACCGGCTATGTCCGGGACGTGGCGCTGGAGCCGGTGCGGTTTGAGATGACCGCCGTGTTCTCCCAGCGGGAGGGGCTGGCCTTTGATGACGCGCTGGCCGAGGCCCGGAATGTCACCGCCGGGGAGCTGGTGCCGCAGGCACTGCAGGCGTGGTACGACGGCAGCGAGGAAGCGTTCCGGGATGCCGTCTGCGCACAGGCGAAAAAGTATCTGGGCACCGAGTACCGCTGGGGCGGCAAATCGGGCCGGGGCATTGATTGTTCCGGCCTTGTCAGCAGCGCCTATATGCAGTGCGGCGTGCTCATCTACCGGGATGCCAGGATCGTGGAGGGCTGGCCCATGCACCAGATCCCCTTTGCGGACAAAAAGCGGGGCGATGCCCTCTATTTCCCCGGCCATATCGCCCTTTACCTCGGCGAGGGCCGCTACATCCACTCCACCGGCGCGTCCGCCAGCGGCGGCGTGGTCATCAACAGCCTTGACCCCGCCGACCCGCTGTACCGGGAAGATCTGGTCAAGAGCCTGTATGCGGTGGGGAGTGTTTTCTGATAAAGTAACTCACCCTCTCCGTTATCCCTGCGGGATGCCACCTCTCCCAAAGGGAGAGGCACTGGCAATTCCCCCGCAAGGTTTCGGGAAACCGCCAGAGGCTCCCCCTTTGGGGGAGCTGGCAAAGCCGTCAGGCTTTGACTGAGAGGGCGAGGATGTTATAGGAGGAAGAACAATCCATGAAAGTCTTTGATCTACATTGTGACACCCTGAGCGAGCTGCGGCGCGCGGAGATGCGGGGCGACGGGCAGACCTTTGCCCGCAACAACGGCCACATCGATCTGGAAAAGCTGGAGAAGGGCGACTACATGCTCCAGTGCTTTGCCGCCTTTGTGAATCTGGCCGACCCCACCCCGGGCGCGGACCCGCTGGTGACGGCGCTGGAGGAGATCGATGTGTTCAAGCGGATGATGGAGCGGTATTCCGACAGGATCGCCCCTGTCTACCGCCCCGAGGATATCCGCAAAAACGCCGAGGCGGGCAAGATCAGCGGAATGCTGACCATTGAGGAGGCCGGCTGCTGCAAGGGCAGTCTGGGTGTGCTGCGCCGGATGTACGAGCTGGGCGTGCGGATGATGACCCTGACCTGGAACCACGAGAACGAGCTGGCCAGCCCCAACGTGGTGCCCGGCAACGGCCCCATCTGGCCCTGTATGCCCAACACCGAGACCGGCCTGAAGGAGAAGGGCTTCGAGTTCCTGGCCGAGATGGAGCGCCTGCACATCATTGCCGATGTGAGCCACCTGTCCGATAAAGGCTTCTGGGACATTGCGGAGCACAGCACCCGCCCCTTTGCGGCCAGCCACTCCAACTGCCGCGCCCTGGCCCCCCACTGCCGCAACCTGACCGATGAGATGATCCGGGTCATGGCGGAAAAAGGCGGTCTGGTGGGCCTGAACTACTGCGCGGGCTTTCTGGATGACCAGCCCAGCCCCGACCTGTGCCGCAGCACCACGGCCCTGATGGCCAAACACGCCGCCCATTTCAAGCAGGTGGGCGGCATTGAGATCATCGGTCTGGGCAGTGACTTTGACGGCATCGGCGGCAAATTGGAATTGAGCGACTGCTCCAAAATGCCCCTGCTGGCCGATGCCCTGCGGAAAGAGGGCTTCACCGAGGATGAGGTGGAAGCCATCTTCTTCCGCAACGCACAGCGTTTCTTTGAAAACAACCTGTAATCACCGTTGGTATCAAAATCATCGTTGCAATCGTTGATAACGTTGGTGAAAAAGAAAAGTTAGCAACGATAACAACGATATCAACGATAATAATGTCTTAACGGTAAGGGTTTAAGTATAACGGAAAGTATAGAAAAGTTGAGGGATTCCAGATGGATCAGAATATGACATTGGAAAAGCGCATTGCCGCAGAGCTCTATTCCTATCAGGGCAGGATGAGCGTTTTTGTGGATGACCTGCGCGGCAGCACGGTGGAGATCGGTGCCGACGAGGAGTTCGAGACGGCCTCCACCATCAAGGCGTTCATTCTGGCGGTGCTGTATCTGCAGGCCAGCCGGGGCAGGGCTGACCTGGAAGAGGAGATCACCTACGAGGCCAGCCAGTTCGTGGACGGCTCCGGGATGCTCCGGGCCCTGGGCGTGGGGGCAAAGCTCAAGGTGAAGGACACCGCCACCATGATGATCATCTGCTCGGACAACATTGCCACCAATATGATCATCGATTACCTGGGGCTGGACACCATCAATGCCTGCATCCGGGAATTGGGCTTTGGGCACACCGTCCTGCACAATCCCCTCCACTTTGACCGCTACGACAAGCTGGGCACCACCACGCCCCGGGACTACGCCGCCCTGTTTGCACAGGTGGCAAAGGGCACGCTGGTCAGCAGAGAAGCCAGCGCCGCCATGCTGGGCATCTTCCGCCAGCAGCACTACAACACCATGCTGACCCACGATTTCCCCCAGTTCTATCTGGACTGCGAGGAGACCGGCGAGCCGGAGCTTATCTGGGTGGCCAGCAAGAGCGGCAGCATGAATGCCTGCCGCAACGACGGCGGCATCATCCACACCCCCTACGGCGAGTATGTGATCGTTCTGATGAACAAGGAGTTCCATGACATCATCGAGTATAACGACCACCCCGCCATGGTCTATGGTGCCCGGGTGTCCCGGATGATCCTGGATCAGATCCTGGCCTGCGAGGGAAAGCTGTATCTGAAGTAAACGAAAGAGTGGGAAAGTAGAACGAATGGAAATTACATTATCATTGCCAATGCTGCTGTTTCTAATGCTGATGACCGGGTTTGCGGGCTTTGTGGACTCGGCGGCGGGCGGCGGCGGTCTGATCAGCCTGCCCGCCTACCTGTTTGCGGGCCTGCCGGTGCATTACACCTACGGCACCAATAAATTCAGCGCGGCCTGCGGCACCACCTTTGCCACGGCGCAGTTCTTCCAGAAGGGAGCCATGAACATTCGGGTCGGCCTGCTGGCGGCTGTGGGCAGCTTTGTGGGCAGCGCACTGGGCTCCCACATCGTGCTCCTGCTCAGCGATCAGGTGCTGCGCACCATGATGCTCATCATCCTGCCGGTGGCGGCGGTGCTCATCCTCTGGCGGCGGGACCTGCCCGACGAGAACCGGGACGACGGCACCCTGAACGCCAAAAAGGCGGTGCTGGCTCTTGCCATCGGGTTGGGCATCGGCCTGTACGACGGCATCTTTGGCCCGGGCACCGGCACCTTTGCCATCATTGCCTTTACCACCCTGATGGGCTTTGACCTGCGCACGGCGGGCGGCAACGCCAAGGTGCTCAACCTTGCCAGCAACTACGCCAGCCTTGTAACGTATCTTTCCAGCGGGCTGGTGGTGTTCTCCATCGGCATCCCCTGTGCTGTCAGCGGCATTGTGGGCAACCTGCTGGGCTCCCACTTCGCCCTCAAGAACGGCGCAAAGTTCATCCGCCCCATGATGCTTGTGGTGCTGGTGCTCCTGCTGGGCAAGATCGTCTCGGACGCGGTGCTGTGAACCAACAAAAAAGAGGAACTGCCGGGAAAGCAGTTCCTCTTTTTGATTGGGTAAGATCAGAAGGTGAAGCCTTCATCGAGGAAGGCCAGGCCGAACGCGCCGGGGCCGGCGTGGGTGCCGATGACGCAGCCGATCTGGCGCACAAGGGCCTCGTTCCGGCCCAGATTCTCCTGCAGGTAGGTCTGGATGGGCTGCACCTCGCGGGGGGCGAGGGTGTAACCGGCCAGCGCGTCGGCGCAGGTGCTGATGCCGCCCAGCTCCTCGATCTTCTTGAACAGGGCAACGTAAGCGCCGGGCAGGCCCCGGGCCTTGCCCGCCATAACGACCTTGCCCTCCTTGATGGTGATGAGGGGCTTGATGCCCAGCATCCCACCGGCCACGGCCACGGCGGCGGGCAGGCGGCCGCCCTTGCGCAGATACTTCAGGTCGTCGATGACGGCCACCAGATGCAGATGCTCCTTGGCGTGCTCAAGGGTGGCGGCGATCTGCCCGGCAGTCTTCCCTGCATCCCGCAGCTGAACAGCCAGCCGCACCAGCAGGCTCTCGCCCAGGCAGACGCTCTCGGAATCCACAAAGAGGACATTGTCCACATTGGCCATGTCTGCGGCCAGCCGGGCGCACTGGCAGGTGCCGGACAGCTCATGGGAAAGGAAGATGCCCACCACTTCGTCCCCGGCGGCAGCCGCCTCAAGGAAGAAGCGCTGGAACAGCTCAGGGCTGGGCTGGCTGGTGGTGGGCAGCTTGTGGCAGCGGGCCATCACGCCGTAATACACGGTGGGGGTCATGTCCACGCCGTCCCGGAGCACGGTGCCGTCCTCCAGGGTGATGTTCAGGGGGATGACGGTCACGCCCAGCTGCTCGGCTTCAGCGGGCAGGATGTCGGATGCGGAATCGGTAAGAATGCGGATCATAGTAATACCTCCAACGGGGCCAAGAACGGATAACCCGACCAAATCAATCAAAAAGTCGTATAGGAATATACCAGAGACGACGGGAAATGTCAATTGTTTGAATCAATATTTCTTCGTATTTTCGCAATTCCGCTCCGTTTTCTTGCACAAACGGGCCGAAACATGATACAATGGGCATCAGGCATTGCGGGGCGGTGCGCTGTGCGCCCGAAGCAGCGGAACAGCGCGGCCCCAAACGGAGAGGGGACGGAGAAGATGTCAGAGCGGAACCGCCGCCTGCGGGCGGCAGGCATCGCGGCACTGGCCTGGGCCGGGCTGGCGGCGGTCTGGTGTGTGCTGGTTCCCGGCGGGGCGGCAGAGCTGCCGCAGGGCGTGCCCGGTACGCTGCGCAGCCTGCTGGTGCTGCCGCTGGCCGAGGAGCTGGTGTTCCGGGGGGCGCTGCTGCGCCTGCTGCGGCCGCTGGGGGAGCACCCGGCAAACCTCTGCCAGGCTGTGCTCTTTGCGGCCCTGCACGGAACGCTGACCGAAAAGTGCTACGCGCTGGGCATGGGGCTCATTTTCGGGTGGGCCGCAGAGCAGACCGACAGTCCTGCACCCGGGGTGGTGCTGCATATCCTGAACAATGGGCTGGTGTTGGCCCGGGCGCTGGCAGAAAGGGGAATGGGATGACCGACTATGAGCTGATGGGCGCTGCGCTGGAGGAGGCCGCACGGGCCGCCGCGCTGGGCGAGGTGCCCGTGGGCGCGGTGGTGGCCCGGAACGGCGAGATCATCGCCGCCGCCCACAACACCCGCGAGACTGAGAAAAACGCCCTCCACCACGCCGAGCTGCTGGCCATTGACGCGGCCTGCAAAAAGCTGGGCGGCTGGCGGCTGTGGCAGTGTGAGCTGTTCGTTACGCTGGAGCCCTGCCCCATGTGCAGCGGCGGCATCATCAACAGCCGGATCAGGCGGGTGGTGTACGGCGCGGCGGATACCAAGGCCGGGTGCTGCGGCAGCGTGACCGACCTGTTCGCCCTGCCCTTCAACCACCATCCGGTGGTGGAACGCGGCCTGCGGGAGGAGGAGGCGCAGGCGCTGCTGCAGGCGTTTTTCCTCCGGCTGCGGGAGCAGCGGGCCGCAAAGCCCCGCTGGAAACCGCCCGTGACCCCCTGAGAACGTGAAAAAAAGTGGGAACTGCGTGAAAAGACGGCGGTTCCCACTTTCTTTTTTCGTCGAATTGTGCTATATTATTTAATGGTAACTTGTCGAAACCACTCGCACAGACCAGCGGGCTCGCCGCAGGACCGGCCTTGACCGGAAAGAGGAGCAGAGCGCAGCCCATGGGTGCGGTGGAGGGCGGGACCTTCCTGCCTGCGGGATTTTTTGCAGGCAGAGAACAAACGGCAGGAGGGCTGACTCTTGTACGATGATGAATTTGAATTGACCTTTGACCTGAGCGATGAGGACGAGGCATCCCGGGCCCCTGCGCCGGAACAGGAGCCGGTGCAGGAAGCTGCGCCGGAACCGGCTGCGGAAACGGAACCGCCGGTGGAGGCTGTACCGGAACCGGCGGCCCCTGCGGCCAACGGGCGCTGCGTGCTGATCTCGGGCGGCGACCGGGGCATCGGAGCTGCGGCGGCCCGCGCCTTCTGGCAGGCGGGCTACCGGGTGGCGGTGCTCTACCACACCCACGCCGAGGCGGCGGCGGCGCTGGAAAAGGCGCTGCCGGGCCTGCTGGCGGTCCAGTGCGACGTGGCCTCCCGCGCCAGCTGTGAGGTGGCGTTCCACACCGTGGAGCAGGCCGTGGGCCATGTGGATGTGCTGGTGAGCAACGCGGGCATTGCCCAGCAGAAGCTGTTCACCGATATCACCCCGGAGGAGTGGCAGCACATGCTGGACGTGAACCTGAGCGGCGCGTTCCACCTGTGCCAGCTGGCCCTGCCGGGCATGATCCGCCGCAAGGCAGGCCGCATCCTGACCGTGAGCAGCATGTGGGGCCAGACCGGCGGCAGCTGCGAGGTGCATTACTCCGCTGCCAAGGCGGGCCTGATCGGCCTGACCAAGGCCCTTGCCAAAGAGGAGGGGCCCAGCGGCATCACCGTGAACTGCGTGGCTCCGGGTGTCATCGACACCGATATGATGGCTGCCTTTACGGCAGAGGATAAGGCTGCGCTGGCCGAGGAGACCCCCGTGGGCCGCCTGGGCAGCGCGGACGAGGTGGCGCAGCTGCTGGTGTTCCTGGCAGGCGAAAGCGCCGGTTACATCACCGGGCAGGTGTTCGGTGTGAACGGCGGCCTGGTGATTTGAACCATCCCGCAGCGGCAAAACTTATGATACGATATCACTTACGGCGCAGCCAGCGCCGCGGTGAAAAGGAGAGAGCGAAATGGGCATGACTTTGAAGGAACTGTTGACGAAGGGCGAAGGCACCCTGACGGCGGGCGAGGCCAAGACACTGGCTTCCCAGTGCCGGATGGATGTGGAAACGCTTTACACGCTTCTGGAGGAGCGCGGCATCAAAATTCTGGATGACGAGGCCGACGGTGACACCAGCCTGGATGTGGAAGGCATCATGGCAGAGGTGGAAAGTGCCGAGGCAAACAGCGATGAGCTGGGCCTGGGCGATGAAAATGAGGACGACCCGGCAGAGGAGAACCCCGCAGACCTGAAGGCTGCCATGGATGAGCTGCTGGATGACCCTGTGAAGAACTACCTCAAGCAGATCGGCCAGATCCCGCTGCTGAGCGCGGAGCAGGAAGTGGACCTGAGCAAGCGCATCCACGCCGGTGCCGAGGCTGCCCACATCCTTCAGGCCGACCGCCAGAAGTACGGCGCGCCTGAGTACATCAAAAAGAACAGCGCCCGCTTCTCGTTCGAGGAGGATGAGAACAGCCGGAGCTATACCGAGGATCTGGACGAGGACGGCAACACCAAGTCCAGCGAGGACGACGAGGAAAAGGCTGCCGAAGAGGAGGCCATGGAGGCCGTGGAGAACGGCCCCCTGACGGAGGAGCGCCGCCAGGAGCTGCTCAAGATCCGCCGCGACGGCCTGAACGCCCGCCGCAGCCTGAGCGAGGCCAACCTGCGTCTGGTGGTCTCCATCGCCAAGAAGCATGTCGGCCACAACCTGGCGTTCCTGGATCTGATCCAGGAGGGCAACATCGGCCTGATCAAGGCCGCCGAGAAGTTTGACTGTGACCGTGGCTTCCGCTTCTCCACCTACGCCACCTGGTGGATCCGTCAGGCCATCACCCGCGCCATTGCGGATCAGGCCCGCACCATCCGCATCCCGGTGCACATGGTCGAGACCATCAACCGGATGCGTCAGGCCACCAACCAGCTGGTCTACCAGAACGGCCACGAGCCCACCCCTGAGGAGCTGGCAAAGGCCATGGATATGAGCGTGGAGCGCGTGCGCGAGATCCAGCGCATGGCGCAGGAACCCGCCAGCCTGGAAAGCCCCGTGGGCGAGGAAGAGGATTCCTCCCTGGGCGATTTCGTGGCCGACGAGAACGCCGAGGCCCCCGGCAAGGCAGCGGACCGCGCCATGGTGGCCCAGCAGATCAATCAGGCCCTCAAGAGCCTGACCCCCCGTGAGGAAAAGGTCATCCGCCTGCGCTTTGGTCTGGACGATGGCCGCCCCCGCACGCTGGAGGAGGTGGGCCGCGACTTCGGTGTTACCCGTGAGCGTGTCCGCCAGATCGAGGCCAAGGCCATCCGCAAGCTGCACAGCCGCAAGTGCCTGGCCCTGCTGAACGGCCTGATCGAGTGATCCTGAACTTGCCGCTATGAGAAAGAGCCCCTGCCGGTCTATTTCCGGCGGGGGCTCTTTTGGTGCTGCAAAACATATTCTGCCTGCCCGCCCCATATATTCTTTTCAGAACAAAACGGGTGGGAGGGAACGGTATGTTTGTGGTAACGCTGAACAAGACGAGCTTGAAAAAGGTGGGGGCCGGTGCGCTCTGCTGTGCGCTGGTGATCTTCAGCGCCTTTCTGGGGCGGTACATCAGCACCCGCACGGTGGCGGCAGCGGCCGGGGTGAACCGGATCGAGAGCGCGCAGGACATCCAGACCTGGTTCACGGGCTATGGGCTGGATGTGGACGGCACGTCCATCACGGCGGATAAGGTCAAGATCCCCCGCAAGTGGGACGACAGCTTTTCGGCCTTCAACGGGGTGGTGCAGC
>OGYV01001724.1_pt1 | contig 15745 bp, 19 predicted proteins | sample 1576651 | NCBI WGS metagenome assembly OGYV01 (sample SAMEA3541570, study PRJEB24748) | human gut metagenome | biome: human gut; feature: human-associated habitat; material: faeces | place: China | collected 2012
CCAACGCCACGTTGATGGACAATGCCGCGAAGCTGTCGCAGGCGCAGAAGGACATTCAGGCGAATAAGACTGGTCTTGATGCGGCGAATCAGACGCTCTCGCAGGCCAAGGCCGATCTGTCTCAGGCGCGGAAGGACATCGCGCAGACGAAATCCGACCTGACCACGGCGAACGGCGAGATTTCGAAGGCCAAGGAGTCAGCGGCGCAGGCGTATGCCGAAGCCCACTCGAAGAACCATACTTTCCGTGGCCCTGACATGCCGGACGCCTCCAAAGGGCTGATCGTCGGCGACCTGTGGCTCAAGACCCAGAAATATTGGACGCGCTGGAAGGGTGAGAAGAATAATTCGCCGTCCATGCTCGCGGACTTCTACACGTACTGGCAGGGGACTCCGAACGCTTCGCCTAGCGTTTTGGTGCCGCTCTCCGACCGCGTAATCGATACGCTGGTGTGGGATGGCTCGAATTGGAACCATCTCGGCTATGCCGATGTCGAGAAGAACGCGGACGAGATTTCCAAGGCTAAGTCGGATATCGCGGACAATGCGGCTAAGACCACCGACGCCAAGAAGGCCGCTGAGAATGCCGCTGCCGCAGCGAAAAACGCGCAGGGCACAGCAGACAGTGCGAAGAGCGCTGCGGGCACCGCACAGTCCACCGCCAATGCGGCCAACGCTGCCGCGAAGAGCGCGACCGTCACCGCAGGTCAGGCCAAGGATGCCGCCAATGCCGCCCAGACCGCCGCCGAAAGCGCGAAAAAGACCGCTGGCAATGCCGAGACTTTGGCGAACACGGCCAATGCTTCGGCCAATGCGGCCAAGTCCGACGCGGCTTCCGCCAAGACGGACGCTTCCACCGCGAAGACCGATGCGGCCAATGCGAAGGCCACCGCTTCGAACGCTTCGAGCGTGGCGACGCAGGCGAAGGCCACCGCAGACAGTGCGGCCCAGTCCGCCACGGACGCGGCCAACGCTGCGCAGAAGGCCAATACCGCAGCAGCTGCCGCCGCTGGCGTGGCCAATGGCAAGGCCGACGTGCTCATCCAGAGCACGGCGCCGGCCACGTCGATGCGCAAGGCTTCGACCTTGTGGATTGACACGACTGGAGGCGCGAACACGCCGAAGCGTTGGAATGGCAGTGCTTGGGTGGCTGTGACCGATAAGGCCGCCACTGATGCGGCCAATGCGGCTGTCAAGGCCAATACGGCTGCGAAGACAGCTCAGGATACCGCCGACAAGGCTGCGACTGCCGCAGCTAACGCAGCGTCTCAGGCCAATCAAGCCAATGCGGCCGCCAAGAAGGCGCAGACCACTGCTGATGGTAAGAATCTGATTTACCGTGGCCCCGACGAGCCGAATCATGATGGTTTGAAGCCGGGTGACATGTGGTGGAGGACGCAGAAATATTGGACTCGCTGGAAGGGTGAGAAGAATAATTCTCCGAGCCTCTTGGCTGACTTCTACACCTACTGGCAGGGTGCGCCCAACGCCAGCCCCTCCGTGCTGGTGCCCTTGTCTGACCGCGTGGTGGAAGTCCTGACGTGGGATGGCACGAGATTCGAGCCATTCGACCTCGTGGCGAACAACATCCTCGCTGCTGGCACGGTGGCCGCGAAGCATCTCGCCGCCGACTCCGTGACCGCCGAGAAGGTCAAGGCCAATGCGATCACGGTGGACAAGCTGGCCGCCAACAGCGTGACCACTGAGAAGCTGGTTGCTGATGCGGTGACCGCCGCGAAACTCGCCGCCGACAGCGTGCAGGCGCGCAACATCGTCTCGCTCGCCATCACCGCTGACAAGCTGGCTGCGAACTCGGTCACGACCGCGAAGCTCAAGGTCACGGAGGATATGACGGTCGCGTTGCTCAACGCGCACAAGATCAATGCTGTTGACATCGTGGCTGGCGCCGTCACGACCGACAAGCTCGCGGCCAATGCGGTTAACGCCGACAAGTTGGCCGCGAACAGCGTGACGGCGGGTAAGGTGCAGGCCGGTGCCATCGGCACCGACAAGCTGGCTGCGAACTCGGTCACGACCGCGAAGCTCAAGGTCACCGAGGATATGACGGTCGCGCTGCTCAACGCGCACAAGATTCAGGCCGGAGACATCGTGGCTGGCGCCGTCACGACCGACGAAATCGCCGCGAACGCGGTTAACGCCGACAAGTTGGCCGCGAACAGCGTGACGGCGGGTAAGGTGCAGGCCGGTGCCATCGGCACCGACAAGCTGGCTGCGAACTCGGTCACGACCGCGAAGCTCAAGGTCACCGAGGATATGACCGTGGCGCTGCTCAACGCGCACAAGATTCAAGCCGGGGAGATTGCGGCTAATGCCGTGACCACTGCTGCCTTGGCGGCTGGTGTCGTGAATGCCGACAAATTGGCTGCTAATTCGGTCAATGCGTCCAAGATTGTGACCGGTGCCATAACCGCCGACAAGCTGGCCGCGAATAGCGTGACCGCGGTGAAGATCGCGGCTGGAACGATCACGTCCGACAAGGTCGCAGCGGGACAGTTCAGGGGCTACGTCTTCACCGGCGCGATATTCCAGTCCAGCGAGGCCGCGAACACTGGAATGAAGCTCAACAGCAGCTCGTTGCGGATGTGGGATTCCAACCACAACCAGACCGTCTACCTCGACGGTGAAGGCAAAAGCAACCTGCTGACCGGCACGTTCCAGACCCGTGTGAGCGGGCATCGCGTGCGCATCAGCCCCGACTACCGTTCGTATGCGATCAGCGGCTCGGAGACGTTCGTTGGTGACGGATTGGAATTCCCCGCATACAACGGTTCCACCGCCTACTACAGTCATCCAGCCATCGCATCGGTCATCCAGTCGAATCAGGTCGGCTCGATGGGCGAACTGGACTTGTGGAGCGGACACGTGAGCAAGAACGATCCCGCCGCGTTCATGTCTCTCAGATCGAAGCCGCGCAAGAAAGGCGGTACCGGCAGCGGCGGCGTCACATCCAGAGTGTATGCCGTGGCGAACACGGATTACGACGAGCCGGACGAGAGCAAGAAAAGCAGCGCTTACCTCACTCTGTCCGGCGATAGCGCGAACGGTTCGAAGTGCTGGCTCGGAGCGCAAGACGCGAACGGCGAGGTCGGAGTCGGCGCGAACATCGGCACCGGATACCTGCATCTCGGCGGCTATCTCGGCGGCATCACGAACCGTTTTACGTTCCATGCCCAGGCTGCGTGGAAGGCGTGGTATCCGGATCCCGGCAAGAGCATCGCGACCGGCGCGTCAATGCAAGTCAACTGCACGTTCAGCCCGACGAAATACGGCCACTATTACGTCGTCGCGAACGCGGATTCACAATGGGCGGGCATCATCGCGCATCCGTGCAATACGGGCGGCCAGAGCGGCTTCCAAATGAAGCTTTACAACGCCGACCAGCCTTGCCCGGTCGACGTGTACGCCGAATACCTCGCCTATCTGGTCAAATGATTGGAGGACATGTTGTCATCGACTTTTGAAATGGATGATAACGGATTGTGTATCATCCGCTGCGATCCGCCGGTGAACGGGTCGGACAGTTTCGTATTCACGCCTGATGTGATCGCATCGTGGAAGGCGCTGCTCGGATTGGCTTCGACGCGTGAAGCGATAGCGGCGATCATGCAGAGCAGGGAGGACGTGAGCCGGTACGACCGCGCCACCGGCAGGGGCGTGTGGACTGGAGCGTTCGAGGCGTTGGAGGCGGCTTTGGCGGATTCCGCCACCGGGGTGAGCATGCTTGCGGACGATGGGGAAGTGTTGAATGACCCGCTGACCGCCGCGCGCAATAAGGCGCGTGAGGGCATGAATCTGCCGGTCATGTCGAATGAGACGGACGCGAATCTCATTGCCGCACTGTCCGTTGATGACTCCGATGAGGAGCCGTCGAGTGGCATTGACGTGACCGTGACCAAGGACATTGAGGGATTGGACGATTTCCTCAACGACGAGTCCAGCCAGACCGTGCTGGACGAGTGCGAGGAGAGATTTTACCAATCCCTCATGCCACGACCTCAAAACAACCAACAATAAGGAGATTGATTATGGCCGATGTGACCACTGAGACCACTACCGATACCGATACCGCGACTGACGTGACGCCCTCTGAGCCGTCTGGCGTGCTTGATTTGCGTCCGCCGAAGGAGAGTGTGCGCGCGGAATTGTGCCGTCTCGGATTGGAGTTTTCCAGCGCTGACGGCACCGCCGAATCATGGCGTGACTATCAGCGTGGCGTGCTTGCCACCTTCGATGATTCCGGCACGTCCGTCACTTTGACGGACGTGAAGACGAATCTCGGACGCACCCTCACCTTGGACGAATTGAAGGCCGTGACTCGTATCGACACGATGACCGCCGCCGACTAACCCGTATTTCCCAGTTTTTTCAACCCCTGCAATCCCAATCGGATTGTGGGGGTTTCGCATTAAAAGGAGACATTTTGACTCAGCAGATTCCAGCCGACGCGAACGAGGTCATCGACCAGCTCTCGCAACAGATCGGCGCACTCACCAAGCAAAACGCAATCCTGTCCAGCCAGCTCACGGCGGCCATGAAACTGATTCCGCAGGATGTGCTCGACAGTCTCGACAAGGAGCATGAGCATGCAGAGGATTAATCTTTTCCCCAATCCTGTTTTTGCCGGACCGCTTACCGGCATCGCCCATTGGGGTGACGCGGATGGGACGGTTCGTGATAATGCGTTGCACGTCACGGGAACCAATGGCGGATATGGCTTCAACGTTATGGTTCCATTCAACGTTCCGCTCGTCTTGTCGATGAGAGTGGACGCCAGCGAAGATAACGTCGCGGGCATGCTAATCATTCAGCCATCTGATAGGCCCGGCGTTAATAGTACGTTGGCTTCCCGAAGATTCAAGCGGGGGATATCGGATGTCTTGCAAAGATTCACGGTCACCTCCAACGGGGTTCGATTCGAGGTAAATCCAAACGGAATCCGTGACGTGGCGGTATCGAATGTGCTCATCGAACGCGCCGACACGTATGACAATGCCGTTGGGGGGGGCTTCCGGGCTTCTTCACCGGGGACACGATGCCACGCGATTAAGGCGACTCGTCGGGCGGGTGATGTCCGATGATGCCGATTACAAACTGGCATGTGCATCCGAAAGCGGACATCCAACTGCCGACTTGGGGCAGTCCGACCGTGACCGTGAACTCGGATGGGACGAGAACCTACCAGCATACTTCAGGCAGCACGCTGAACCCGTTCAGCAAGATGTGCGGTGGAAGTCTCACGGACGCGGTGTGCGTCGTCAGATTCCGCGAATTAGGCAGCATAGATGTAGACGAGGTCAAACTGCGCGACGGCACGGAGGACGGCATCTGGGCGTTCAAGGAGGCTCAAAACTTCTGGCACCCGTTTTTCCGCTTGAGGAAAGACCTCACTCCGCTCGCCTTGGCGATTTACACGCCCGAAGACTGGGAGAGATTGCAGTCAATGGGAGTGACGTTGTTCGACGGGGATACGATGCCTCAAGCCTAACCCTCATGGGGGTGATGGCATGAGCATCATCACGAACTACTGGCCTGACCCACGGTTCGTCAATGCCGGTAAACTCGCGTTAAATGGTTGTGTGATCGCAGGCCGCAACGCCGTGTTCAACCCATCCTCGTCAAGTTTCCCAGGCATCAGTCTGAAAGCCACGCGCGACGGCGACAATTGGGCGACGCTCGAACTGAAACTGGATGCGGGTATGACCATCATCGCCGCATGCCTGTCGAACGGGCCCGCATCGGAAGGCAACATGTCTCTGAATGTGTGGGACCATTCCACACAGCTTGCCAGCTGCCCACTGGCCGGCGGTACAAGCAAGGAATTCACCGTCCCAGCTTCGGGGACCATCAAAGTCTGCCTGCGCGCACCGAACGTAAAAGGAAACGTCAGGCATGTCATGAACGTGTTCATCGGCACGAAGGCTGACTACACCGCTTTGCAAGGACTGGTGGCGAGCGGCTTCCTCGCAGGCGACCTCATGCCGCGCTCCTAGACCTTTTCTATTTTCCGATTGGAGGAAGTAATGTGTTGCAGAATTTTCTAGCTGGTTTCGGTGGTGTGGGTGGCGCGTGCGCCCTTATCACGCTCGGATTGAAAGTCTGGCCGGGCGCTTTGGACGCGCTGGCGACCGGCTTGTATTCGCATGTGCGGCCGGAACGCTTGCCATACGACAGTCCGCTTTCCCAGCATTTCGCGAAAACACGGACTTTGGGAGAGCGGACATCGAAAATCGACGACCGTATGGACGAGTTGTGCCGTGACACGATAAAAAACACGATCATCAGCCTGATCTACGGCGACAAGGACACCGACCACAGCGAGGCCGTCAGCTACGAGCTGTCGAAGCTTGAGAAATTGGACGCGCAATGCTGGATAGTCGCTGCCGCCGAAAAATATTTGGAGGACCGGCAATGACGCATCTAGCCATCGCTGGCGGCGCATACCTGCTGCTGCTCGCGCTCGTCATCATTTTCAATAACGGCGCTCACATGCGCTGAAGCCGATTTTCAGGGCCATCACTTCAGTGGTGGCCTTTTCGTTTGCCTCGAAAGAGGCGGAAAGGAGGCGGTCGTGATCGATGTGACCATGACGCCGGAAATGACACCGCAGGGCGATTCGATGCCGCCCGAAACCATTCAGGTCGTGTCCGAGGAGGACGCGGCCAAGGCCGTCGAAGGATTGGAGGACTGACATGGCAAGCGTGGGCACTCTCATCAATCGTATGCGCTACTGGTGCGCAGTCGCCAATATGGGCTATTCGCAGGCTGACCGCTGGAACTTCAACCCGCAGGCTGGTAACTGCGATTGCTCGTCACTTGTCATCCACTGTCTCAAGGAGGCGGGCTTCGACACCGGCTCGGCCACCTACACCGGCAACCTCTCCGGTGAGCTGACCCGTCGCGGCTGGACCCGTCTGCCCGCGAACGGCAATCCGCAGCCGGGCGACATCCTGCTCAACGACGTGCACCACGTGGCCGTCTACCTTGGCGGCGGCAAGCTCGCACAGGCGTCCATCAGCGAGCGTGGCACCGCGTATGGCAGGGCTGGTGACCAGACTGGCCGCGAAACCAACATCCGCGCCTACTACAACTATCCGTGGAATTGCTATCTGCGATACCAGGGCGCCCAGTCTTCCGCTCCAGCCGCAAATTCCGGTGCCATCGCAGTGGATGGCAATGTCGGCCCGGCCACGGTACGCCGCTGGCAGCAGGTGATGGGCACCGCGGTGGATGGCGTCATCAGCGGCCAGCAGGTGCCTGACGGCAGGACTTACGCGCGTCCGGCAATCGATTCGAGCGTGGTTCGCTACGGTGCTGGCGGCAGTGATCTGATCCGCGCCGTGCAGCGTCGCTTGGGCTGCGGTGCTGACGGCCTGCTCGGCCCGGCCACCATTCGCGCCATCCAAGCGCACTACGGGTTGGCACAGGATGCGAGCTTCGGTCCCGCGACCGCACGCGCCCTGCAGTCGGCGCTCAACCAAGGACGATTCTAAGAGGAGGTTTAAATGGCTCAGCATGCGGCTCCGACGACTTTGGAGACAACCGTCAATAATCTGACCAACGAGCGTGAGGATGGTCAGGACAACCAGCCGCCGGACGCGTACACTCCGGTTTTCAGCAAGCAGGTGAGGACCGTGGTCTATGTGCTTGGTCTGATCGCTTCGTGCGTCGGCCTTGGCTTTATGACGTTCGGTGATGCGGCTGTCGGCGGTTACATTTCGACCGTGGCCGGCTTCATCGCCAGCGGTCTTGGCGTCGCCTACAATCCGCTCCGCAACACCTGACAGTGTTTAATTTTCGGGTGCGAGACTCAAACTCGCGCCGGAAACTCAAACTCTGGTGTGGAAAAATTTGCGGCACTGTAGTGTCCGTGGAATTTTTTACACCCGTTTTTTAACATTTGCCCCTCTCTCAGCATTGCTGGGGGAGGGGCTTTTTCTTGTTATTCGGCGTGTTTGCGTGGCCTTCCTCCGCCGACACCGCGGCCGGGGCGTTGTGCGTTCCATTGGTCGATGGTGTCCTCGCGCCAGCCTCTGGCCTTGCCGACAACCACGTCCGGGTCGGGCAGCCTGTAGCGTGCCAGTGCGCCTTTGGTGATTCCGAGGCGTTCGGCCACCTCGGTCATGCTCAGATAGCGTTCAGTCATCCTTGCCGCCCCGTCTGTCCATGGCGAGCGTGGCAAGGCTCCAGATGCCGGCCGCGAGTCCGAACAGTCCGGCCTGCCATGGTTTTCCAGCGAAGCCGAGCATGGCCGACAGCAGGCCGCATGTGATGCCGCAGACGGCGAATATGGTGCTTGTTTTCATGATGGCCATGAAATAGGATGGAACCGGGGTTCCGGGCACTAGGTCTGCTCGGAACCCTTTCGTCATCTCTTATGGCGTGGTCGGCGCCGTATCGAGATGATGAGCGCCGCCAGTGCGATGATGTTGCTCACCACCGAGCTGATGGCGGTCACGATGTCCGTCCATTTCATGCTCACCTCCTTTCCGTTGACATAACTATTATAACAAAGTATGTAAAGTATTGCAAGCCGAAACACAAAAAACAGAGAAAAAATCAACGGATTGATAGACTTGATGCCACGCAAACGAAGGGGCGAGCATGGCCTACACAATCAGACAATACGCCACCAAAGCCGGAAAAAGATACGAGGTGCGCTACCGTAAGCCGGACGGGTCGTCCACCGGAAGGCGTGGCTTCAAGCGCAAGATGGACGCCGATGCGTGGGGAGCGGCCAATGTGACCACGGCGAAAAGCGTCGGAGCTTACATCGACCCACAGGCCGGACGCAGGCTCGTGGAGGACTTCTGGGAGCCGTGGCTGGCCGCCAAGAAGACCAAGGCGAAGCCAAGCTACATCAAGTCGCTGGAAGACGCTTGGCGCGTGCATGTGGAGCCGCAGTGGGGCATGAGGGAGATGCAGTCAATCACACGCGACGAAGTGCAAAGGTGGGTCACCGATCTGGCAGGACGACGCAGCGCGTCGGTGACGATTCGCGCCGAGAATCTGCTCCGCAGCCTCATGGAGAGGGCGAAGGCCGATCGGTGCATCCACGACAATCCATGCGACGGCATCGAGCTGCCGCGCAAGCAGGTGCGGAAGCACGTCTATCTCTCGGCCGACGAATTGTCTCGTGTGGCGATGCAGTGCGGGTGGCGTGAGCCGATCGTGCTGACCTTGGGCCTGTGCGGCATGAGGTGGGGTGAGCTTGTGGCGCTCCGTGTCGAGGACGTCGATCTGCAACGCTGTCGGCTGCACATATACCGGAGCATCACGCGTCTTTCCAGCAGGATGGTGGAGACCGACCCGAAAACCCATGATGGACGCTCGGTGATGTTCCCACTGGTATTGCGTCCACTGCTCGCCAGGCAATGCGAGGGGCGCAGGCCGTCCGATTTCCTTTTCACCGCCCCCGGCGAGCCTTTGGACGAACCGATGGGAAACGGCTGGAATCCGACGCGAAGCGATGGCTGGTTCGCGGTGGCGCTTCGTCGCGCGGGCGTGGACCGTGGCCACATGACGATTCACGATCTACGCCATACGGCCGCTAGTCTCATGGTGCAGTCCGGCGCTAACGTCAAGACCGTGCAAAGGCAGTTGGGGCACAAGTCGGCCGCCATGACATTGGACGTGTACGCCGATCTCTTCGATGATGATCTGGACGAGTTGTCGGAGAGGATGGGTGGTTTGCTTTTTTCGCGGAATGTGGGCAAAATGTGGGCAAACGTGACGCAAGGTGTCGATGGAACCGTTGAAACGGTTGGTGTCTGAGGCTTTTTGCCGGTGGGTTCGAGTCCCGCTGGAGGCACTTTTGGAAACCGCCAGAGATGGCGGTTTTCCTTTATTCTCCAACGGTTTTGGCATCATCGCGATTCACTGCGATTCAACCCTTTTCCACGGTGGGTTATGGAAAAATGTGGGCAATGTGTAGGCAAAATGTGGCATATCGTTCCCGAAACATTCCGTAGGTACACTGTCGGACATTACAAACCGTATGACACCGACTGAAACGGATGACGCATGACTTCGAAAGACATCAAGCCTGTAATCGAACAGCCCGCCACTGAAATCCCCCTGATGCTTGCGCAGGCGATTATCGTTGCCGGCGTGCTCGCTATCGGCGAAATCGCATGTTCTCCGCTGTACTTTACCTTGATGGACCATTCGTTGGCACTCGTTCCGTGGGCATTGGAAGCCGCATTCCTTGCCGTGGCGTTCACCTTCGTTGTGGGCTTCGCATTGTTGTGGTGCGCCGAATCGTTCACTTTCAAACTCAAGGAGCGATTCCGCCCGTTCGGCTATGCGGCGGTAGGATTGATTGGATACGGCGTATGGAGCCTGCTGGTGTTCACCGCCACCATCAATTCGATACTCGCCAAAGTCGGGGAAAGCGTTCTTACCAACGGCCAGGTCGGCGCGATCGCGCTGAACGGAGCAGCCTTGGGCTTCGTCGCTTTCCTTTTCGCAAAACTGCTCGACGTCAAACTCGGCAATCGCAAAACCGTTGCGATAATTCTGCTTATCGCGGAAATCGTCATTGCCATCATCGGCCTACTCATCATGATTCGCATGTTCAGCGTGCTTTACGCGGCGTGACGGCGAAGACGCGGAAAAGAGAGCGCAATATACATGTTCAGCATTCTGGAGATGTTCACCATCGGCGTCGGCCCCAGCTCGTCGCACACCGTAGGACCGATGGTCGCGGCCAGCAGATTCGCTGCCTCCCTTGAACGTGACGGCATACTGAACCGGGTCGGCCGCGTGCGAACGGTACTGTATGGTTCGCTCGCCCTGACCGGTCTTGGGCACGGTACCGATCGCGCCACGGTGGCGGGCTTGGAAGGCAACGTACCGAAAACCGTCGATACCGATCACATGAGCAATATCCGTATGGAATGCGAGGCAGGCGGCGAGCTGATGCTCAACGGCACGCATCGCATCGATTTCGATTACGGACGCGATGTGGTGATGGATGTATGGCACCGCATGGCGGCCCATCCCAACGGCATGCGATTCCAAGCCTTCGACCGGCAGAACAATCTCATCGACGAACAGGTCTGGTATTCCATTGGCGGTGGATTCGTCAGACAAGGCGACGCCGACGACCTGATGATCGGCATCCATGAGAAACCCCCTGCGGGAACGGCCTTCGCCGATCAGACCGACGATTCCTCAACCGATATCGATATGGACATGCCCTATCCGTTCACCACATGCGACGAACTGATCTCGCTGTGCGATGAACATCACATGAGTGTGGCCGATGTGGTGTGGGCCAATGAGACGGCCATGCGGTCCGCCGTGCAGGTGCGCAGCGATTTGGATAATGTATGGCATGTGATGCGCCGCTGCGTGCAGCACGGTTGCAATACCAACCAAACCGTTCTGCCTGGCGGCCTTGACGTGCCCCGCAGGGCGCCAAAAATGTATGCAAGGCTCGCATCCAACAGCGACGTGCTCAAACGGGACGGCAGGCGCTCCGACGCCGTACTCGAATCATCGGACGCCGCATGGGTCGACCTGTTCGCATTGGCGGTTTCCGAGGAGAACGCGGCAGGCGGACGCATCGTCACCGCGCCTACCAACGGTGCGGCTGGCGTCATTCCGGCGGTGCTCCACTATTATTGGCATTTCGTGGATCATGCGGATGAGGATGGTGTGGTGACGTTCCTGCTGACCGCAGGGGCGATTGGATACTTGTTCAAACGCAACGCGTCCATTTCCGGTGCCGAAGTCGGATGTCAAGGCGAGGTCGGCACAGCCTGTTCCATGGCCGCGGCGGGGCTGTGCGCCGTGATGGGCGGCACGCCTCACCAAGTGGAGAATGCCGCGGAAATCGGTATCGAGCACAATCTGGGACTGACCTGCGATCCGGTCGGTGGTCTGGTGCAGATTCCCTGCATCGAACGCAACGCCATGGCGGCCAATACCGCCATCAACGCGGTCCGTATGGCCATGCTGGGCGACGGCACGCATATCGTGAGTCTTGACCAAGCCATCAAAACCATGAAGGACACCGGCGAGGACATGATGGCCAAGTACAAGGAGACGTCGAAAGGCGGTCTTGCGGTCAATGTTGTTGAATGCTAGCGATGGATGGTGCTAATCTTGGTGACACTGTGTTTTTTCAAGGAGGTTCACCATGGCATCTGAAATGCCTGTTGTCAATGCCGAATTCGGCGATCGCCCGACCATCGAATTCCCGACTGAGATCGCTCCCGCCGGCCTGAAGGTCGTGGAGCTCTTTGAAGGCAATGGCCCGATGGTCCGCCGTGGAGACACCGTCACCGTCAACTACCATGGTGTGGTCTGGGGCAAGGACACCCCGTTCGACTCCAGCTTCGACCGTCACCAGCCGGCCACGTTCGGCATCGGTGTGGGACAGGTCATCAAGGGCTGGGATCAGACCGTTCCGGGACACAACGTCGGTTCCCGCCTGGTGGTGTCCATTCCGCCGGAGTACGGTTATGGCTCCCGTGGTGTTCCGCAGGCCGGCATCGGCGGCGAGGACACGCTGGTGTTCGTGATCGACATCATCTCCACCCGCTGATTGACGGGTATCATTCTTCCAAGGTCAAGGAGGATAACATGGCCGAAGAAAAGACGATCCTGCTGACGCAGGAGGCGTACGACAAGATGAAAGAAGAACTCGCCTGGCGTGAGGGCGAGTACCGTGACGAGATTCTGTCCAAGGTCTCCGCGGCGCGTGCCGAAGGCGATTTGAGCGAGAACGGCGGCTATCAGGCTGCCCGTGAGGCGCAGCGCGTGAATCAGGGACGCATCGACGAACTGACCGTCAAACTGCGCAATGCGAAGATTCTGACTGCGCCCAAGGCCGGTGAGGTCGGTGACGGATCCCTAGTGACCCTTGAAGTCAACGGACGTGAAATGGTGTACGTGCTTGGCACGCGAGACCTGTCCATCGCCACGGATTACAGCATCATCAGTCCTGAATCGCCGATTGGCGCCGCCATCAATGGCGCTCATGCCGGAGATACGGTGACCTATACCGCTCCGAACGGCCGTGAGATTTCCGTGACCATCAAGGAAGCCAAGCCGCTCGCCTGACATACGTGTGACGAAAACAACAGCCCGTTCCTCCATCGCATTCGTACGATGAGGGGACGGGCTTATTTTGTTTTGTCCATGTGGGGTTGATTACGCCTTAGGGCCACAATTGCACGATCACCATGTAGATGGCCACCATGTGGCAGGCGTATCCCGCCACGGTTCCGGTATGGAAGATCTCATGGAAGCCGAACACCTTCGGCCAGGGGTCGGGCTTGCGCAGCGCATACACGATGGCTCCGGCGATATAGCAGGCGCCGCCGGCACACAGCAGTATCACCACGGTAGGTCCGGCATAGGGGGACATCCAGAACAATCCCATGAACGCGACGCCGGACACGCCGAAAATAATATAGACAAGAACATAAAGCCAGCGAGGCGCGCTGATCCAGATGACATGGATGATGAGCGCCACCGTGGTGCAGATCCACATGCCCGCGATGATGGAATCACGCCAGAATGGCGTGAGCGCGAAGGAAACGGGCGTATAAGTGCCGGCGATCAGCAAAAAGATGTTCATATGGTCGATGCGACGGAGCACATCGGTAACCCGTGGTGACCAATCTCCCAGATGATAACAGGCGGAATTGCCGAACAGTACCAGCGAGCAGGTCATGAACACGGCGCACGCCCATTTGAGCCCGGTGCCATGAGCGAGGCAGATCAGCACGATGCCCGCGGCAAGAGCCAGGGGAGTGGCGATGGCGTGGATCCAGCCACGCAGGAGCGGCTTTGGCCTGCCATGCACGTCGAGTCTGATTTTGCGTTCGATTTCGGCGGGGACGATGCCTTCGATTTTTGCGGCATGGGCTTCGCCTTTGGCGATGGCACGTTTGGCTTTTGCATCCGCCTTGCGTCGAATGTTCTCGGCCTTATTGTGCGCCTTCACGCGAATGGTCTCAGCTTTCGCCTGCAGGGCCTGCTCGCGTGCTTCGGCGATGACCGCGCGTTTCGCCTCGATTTCTGCGTTTGTAGGTTTCGCCATCGGATGCCTCCACTATAAGTTACGGAACCGTAACCTACGTTAGCGTAACCGTCGGATATGTCAATCGGCGTTTCCGCATTATACGTGGGCATATGGTATGCAACCTCGCCATTGATGCGTATTATGGTTGCATGGCTGATTTCTCACATATCCTGATGACCCGTCCGGATTTCGGTGACGACGATCGTGAATGGTTGCACCAGTTGGTGGCCGATTGGCAGGTGATTGCCGATTTGAGTTTCGCCGACTTGCTGCTAATCCTGCAGAACGGCGAGGGCAAGTACATCATTGCCGAGCAATGCCGTCCGTCCACGGTGATGAGTCTGAGAGCCGAGGATGTGGTCGGCAACGTCGTCCCGGAATCCCTGTGCGCCGAGCTTGACGCGGCCATGGACTCCGAATCGGTGTTCCGCTCCTCGAAACTGCGTACGGTCGGCAAGGCCAAGGTCTGCAACGTGTACGCCCCGGTGCGTCATAATGGCAAGACGCTTGGCTTGGTGGTCCGCGAGACCAACATGGCCACACGCGAATCGAACGGCCGTTATGAGTCCGAAAGCATCAGCGCCGGCAAACAGCTGTATGAGATGATTCCGCGCGGCCAGTTCCCGTACCGTAACCCGGTTATGAACCAGCGCCATAACGCACGTGTGGCGGATGGCTTCATCGTGCTCACCGTCGACGGCATCGTCCGATACGCGTCTCCGAACGCCATCAGCTGTTTCCGTCGTTTGGGATCGGTCAGCACCATGCAGGGGGAGTATCTGAGCGAGATCGGCACCAAACTGCTGCATGAGAACGATCCGGTGCTGGAAACGCTGCCATTGGTACTGAGCGGCAAAGCCGCGGTGGATTCCGAATTGGACGCCAACAAAGCCGCGGTGTCCATGCGCTCTCTGCCGTTGATGGACGCCAATGGTCGCGTGGGTGGTATCGTGCTGTGCCGTGACGTCAGCGAATTGCGCCGCCGCGAGAAGGAATTGCAGACCAAGGACGCCACCATTTCCGAGATTCACCATCGTGTGAAGAACAATCTTCAGGCGGTATCCGCGTTGCTGCGCTTGCAGGCGCGCAAGACCAAGTCCGAAGAGGTCAAAAAGGAGCTCAAGGAAGCACAGCGCCGCGTGCAGACCATCGCCATGGTGCATGAGGGATTGAGCCAGACCGCCGATGAGATCGTCGACTATGACAAGGTCATTTCCAACCTGCTTAAGATGGCCGTCGATTTGGCTACGATGCGCGACCAGCACATCGATGTCGATTTCGTAGGCAAATTCGGCATGATGCCGGCACAGGATGCCACGCCGCTATCGTTGGTGCTTACCGAACTGATCACCAATTCGGTGGAACACGGTTTCGAAGGACGTAAGGAAGGACATATCACGATTTCCGTGGGCCGCGGTGGCAATAACCTCAACGTGGTGGTGGAGGATGATGGCACCGGCTTGGCGGATGAGGAGCATGATGGCATGGCTCGCTCTTCCGGATCAGGGCTTGGAACACAGATCATCAACACGTTCGTCACCAATGATTTTGGCGGAACGGTGCATTGGGAGCCACGTCGCGGTGGTGGTACCCGTGTGGTGCTCGACATGAAACTGCGTGCCGCGCAAGATAACTGACCTCTAGAACTGGAATGGCATATGGAAGGGCCGGTCGGATTCCATCGAATCCG
>OGYV01001728.1_pt1 | contig 15704 bp, 10 predicted proteins | sample 1576651 | NCBI WGS metagenome assembly OGYV01 (sample SAMEA3541570, study PRJEB24748) | human gut metagenome | biome: human gut; feature: human-associated habitat; material: faeces | place: China | collected 2012
GGCGCAAAGGTAGCACTTATTGTTCAAACCGCCAAAATAGGGGTTGGATGCTTACTTTCATTTTACATGCATCCACTTGAAAAAATGGCTTCTATTTAAATTAAACAATAGCTTTGGGCAGTTATATTCAGCCCTTGGCGTTAACTAACTCTGGCGAATAGTTAGAGTACATTAGTTGGTCAAACAACTTTAGTACGCAACTACAGCCTTGAAAATGCCTCAAAATGGGGCAATTAGCTCTTTTAACTACTTTTTACAATTTGGAGCCACTAGTGCCCAATAAAAAATGGGCACCAATGTCATTTCCTGTTAAAAAACTTACGAAATCTTAAAAATATGTAAATCTACATTTCCTTTTTTATATCTTCTATAAATGATTCATAACTATGATATAAAGGAGTAGATTTTAAAAAAGCCTCAACTATTTCTTCTTCATTATCACCACTTAAATTTGTACGAACATTATTATTATGCAAAGCTTGTATTGAACGCTGTAAATATAGAGGGAAGAAAGCTCCCATTTCAGCTACTGTCGGAAACCTTCCATTACATTTATAGAACAACTTAGCTTGCTCCATCGCTTCTCTCTGATATTTGCTTTTTCTAAGTTCGTAATGGTAATCCAAAGTACGTATTATTTTTGCAGGGTTTCCTGCAACAACCACATTCGAAGGAATGTTACCAGAAACAACAGAACCAGCTCCAACAATTACATTATCGCCGATATGTGTTCCCATCAAAATAATACTATTAATTCCCAAAAAAACATTATTTCCGATAATTGTTTCCTTACTTTCGCCAACAACATCTCCATATACTCTTCTCAGAACAGAGCGACTGTAATCATGTTGGAGTATTATCACGCCATCGGTAATCTTACAATACTCTCCAATTTTAATCATCCAAGGACGCTGTGTATCAATAATAAAATTATTCGTAAACGCATGTGTCCCTTTACCAATTGCTATGCCTAATTTTCTCAAATAATCTAGATATTCATCAGGTTTAACCAATCCTAACTTTCTTCTAATTTTAAATAATATTTTTTTCATATAGTAGTATATAATTATATTTGTATCGACTTACCTGATAACTTATTTTTTATCATATATAAGAAAATCTTATATTTACTAGCCTTACTAAATAAATCAAGCAAATAATACATAAAACTAATATAGTATTCAATAGATGGCATAAAATGAAAGAGTTTAAACAAAAAGTGATTTGTTCTAATTTTCTCCTTTATTATTTTCAACCTATAATTTTTATTTTTAATAGGCTCTATCGGATGAATATGATTAGTGATATCACCTAACAACAATTTTTCCCAATCATCAATAACAGATTTAATAGAGAAGTTATCTGAAATGTAACGCAAGGTTTCATCATAACTACGAATCATAGAATCTGCAGAAAGCAAATTTATAATCGATTTTTTCAGTTCCTTTTTGTTATTAGTAAGAACTCCGCTATATACAGTATCAAAATAACCTGGAGCTTTCATACTAGTCACATTACATCCCATAAGTTGCATCTCTACTGCAGAAATACAAAAAGTTTCCCCCGTTCCTCTAGGATTAGGTACAGCAACCTTAGCTTCGCGCAATACATCAAATTTTTCCAGTCCCATTTTCCCTAAGAAATTAACGCTCGGCAGAATCTCACCTGTAGAATTTACCAAATACTTCATAAATTCACTTTCATAAGGTTCTGGTGCTAACCCATATTTCCCCAAAACAGCCTTTTCATTATACAAATTACCTGTACCTATTACAAATAATTGCGCATCAGGTACACATGAAATTATGTCAGGCCATATAGAAGCCAAAACATGAAAATTTTTTCCCCAAAGAAGACTACCAATATAAACTACAATATGCTTTCTTTCCTTTATGGGTTTTATTTCACTAAGATGAAGAGCATCTTTATCGTACGGAACTGCGTTAAATATATAATCACCTTTAGAGAATACAGAATGATCACGCAACAAATCAAGTTGCTCCCTACTTACTGCTATAAATTTGGCTATCTTATTTTCTTTAAAAAAAATTTTATTCCAACTATATTTATTAAAATTATGAGCCCACGGAATAATTTTCAAATTACTAGTTATTTGTTTAAAATCAAAATTATCCCAGTTTATATACATAGAATTAACAACAATATAATCATATGCATCATCATCGGCTTTTTTGATCGCAGACAAACAGTTTTCAACCTTAACAACATGCAATTCTTCTTCAAAGGATCCATTAGCATCAACAAATAAAGTGATATCAATACCATTATTTCGTTTAGCCAATTCCGTAGCAACTAAAATAATCAGATATGGAGTACCCCCCATACCAGGATTACCCAGAACTAGATTTCGACAATCAATATTACGAAATCTTGAATTATTTACATAAAATGCAACTTTTTTCATATTTTTAGAACTATTATTTTAAAAAAGATAGTTTACTTTTTATGGTACGCAAACAAATATTTCTTTCGTGATTTGACATTCCAAAATAGTATGTAAAAAATAACACACTAATTAATGATAACACAGAAACCAATATCAAACGAATAATACCATCTTCTAATGCATAATAAACAATTAGTGACGGAACAACAGAAAAAACACTTACTTTCAAGATGGGAAATAAACATTTACAGGAAAAGCTTTTCAAATTTACATTTACAATTTTCTTTGCCATATACATTCTTATAAAAACCGCTAAAATTGTAATAACCAATTGAACAACGAAAACAGAATATGATTCAGCTCCTAATTTAAGAACTAAATATGACATCGGTGCAATAGAAAGAAATGTCAAGCTAGTTGTAATGCTATAATATTTAACTCTCCCTGAAGCATGAATAGCCCTTTCATAAGGAGTCGTCATAGAATCAAATAATATCGTAAATAAAATCAAACGCAAAAATAAAGCAGAATCCTTAGGAACATGAACCAGCCAAAGTCCTAAAATGCCTTCACCCTCGAAAATAAATGGCAATGACATAACAAACAATAAGATATAGGAATATTTAGAACTAACAATAAGAAGCTTCTCAAAATAATCAAAATCTCCACTCGAATAAGATTTAAAAATTTGAGGATAAACGGCAGTTTGAAAATTATTTGCAAAATTTTTCACTACACTTTGTACTTGGTTCGCTATTCCTCTGGCTGCAACAACACTTGGAGCAAAAAACATTCCCAAGACAACATTAATTCCTTGAGTAAATCCCATAAAAGCAAATCCCCCCATCATAGACCATACAGCAAAGGAATATATTTCTTTTATCAACTTCCAATCTATTGTCCAATCAATTTTTGTTTCATCAAAATGCTTGAGACAATAAAATGAATAAATAAACTGAATAACTAGTGACTCAATACCAAGAAGGATTGAATAGACAACAAGCTTATCAAAACCAACAAAATAAACAGATTCTGCAATAAGAAATTTTGCAATGACATCAATAATTGAAATATAGGCAAAAGCTTGCATCCTCTCATGAGCAATAATTAAAGCATTAAAAGGAGTTCCTAAAAGAGTAGCAATGAGCGTTATTACAGAAAAATGGAATGTCCATTTTGCGGCACTTATTCTTTCTATTGGAATATTTAAATGGCTATCAAAAAAATAGACGCCTAAACTTTCTACTAAAATAAAAGCTAAGATAGTTAAAAAGATGTATATAATCATAATAGTGGAGAATATATGTCTCAATCTATCTCTATCTTTATAGCCCAATGAAATATTAATAAATCTCTGGCTTGCAGAAATAAGTCCTGACTGAACTGCACTAAACATTATGACAAAACCACCTACAAGATTGTATAAGCCATAATCTTCTACCCCTAATGCATCTATGATTACTCGCGAAGTATATAACCCAACTAGCATAGAAAAAAACATACGGACATAAAGAACTATTGTATTCTTTGCTATGCGTTTATTATTTGTTTGACTGTTAGACATTTTTAAATTCTGTACTAAATCTTTATTTGCTTGTCACCATTAGAATTAAACAATAATCCTAAAACTGTATAAAAACAACCTTCAATCATAAAACTTGAAGACACCATAAGACGCACAAGTATAGAAGTTGCGATAATTCCAATAATTGTGCTTTTTTCTATATTCCCCCTCACTAAACGAAGAACAAACTTAAATAAAATAATCAAAGAAAATAAACCTCCTAGAATTACACCAAAATCCATCATTAACTCTAGTATCAAATTATGTGGATAAGCTATCCAACTATCTGTAATTCTTAACATATATCTATCAGCAAAAAGTCCTTTAATATCATATAAATTACTACGAATATAGAACATACTTAACTCATATATGCTGTCACGCGTAGAGGTACTAAAAAGCTCATTACCTTTTAGCATATCCATCGTACGCGAATCCATACCCATAACATTTACAACATCACCTAACAATACAATAAGATAAGGCAACAAAAGGACTATAAACAAAAGTAAAAAAAGGACCAGCATTAATCTAACGACCAACTGTTTTATCGTTAAATGATTAAGCCGAATACAATAATAGACAACCATCATTCCAATAAAAAAACCGACAAAAGATTGCCGACCACCAGCCATCAAGAAAAGAAATCCAACAATGATCCATATCAAATCACTTTTATTATGATATAAAAGGTAACTTGGATATAGCATAATAACAAAAGGACACAATTGAACACCAAATAACTGATAATCCCAACGTTGAGTATAATTCATAAAGTATGCGATTATCATAAATCCAATACCGAAAATTCCTAATTTTCGAAAATTCACTATATAGCCAGAAAAATTATTAACTTTTAAAGCTACTGTTAAAGATGGTATATATACAAATACGATTTGACGAATAAACATAAAATACTCGTCATATGAGTCATGTGTTAGTGGAAATAATCTATAATTCACATACATTAGACCTATATATACAACTTCTGCAACCAGCAAATTTTTAAACATAAATTTATTATACCATAAAAACTTACCATAAACAAATGCCCATAATAAATACCAAAATAATGAAGCTTGGTCTTCATAAGCACCAAATCCAACGTAAGCAACCATAGCTTTGATTCCATAGGTTGCTGTGGCAAAAAATACAGCAACACATAAAACATCTAAAGCCTGTAGATTGAATCCATCTTTTTTCGTATGAAACAATAACATAATAATTAGTCTTTAATATAATCAATAACAGGTTTAAACGCTTTTCCCAATTCAAAGAAAGGAATCGTAAAATTACGTATTTCCTCCGCTACTTCTATAGAAGTTTTTTCATTATAACATTTATAGAAAAAAGACACGACATCATTCATATTGATAACAGATTCATCTGCAGGAACACGTAAATAATACTTAAAATCCTTCAAGCTATCTAATTCGGTTGTCACACCTGAAATAATGGGAACTCCATATGCACAATATTCTTTACCCTTCAATGAACTATTAAAATAAACACCAACTCTATGACGCCCCATACTGTCAAGAGCAATATCAGCTTGATTATATAACAGATTCAGTTCCTTCCCGTGAATTTCACCCATGAAATGAACATATTTAGATAATTTATGCTTCATTGTTTCTGATTTATACTTTGAAAGAACACGTCCCTTACCTGCCAAATATAAATGAATATTATTAGCTCTAACAATTTCCGGCTGCTGAAACATACCATTTAAAAAGCGATCATATCCATGCCATTTCTCAAACAAAGCCACAGCTACCACATTTATACCAGAATGTTGAATTGGGGTTCTCAATTTAAATTGAGTATAATCAATACCATTAGAAATATTAATCGTTTTCACACCAAAAATTTTCTTATCTTTTGAGTACGTTATAATACGATCCGCAAAGTCTTTCAATTGTTTTCTAAATTTTTTATCATTTAAAGACACTAATCTTTGCGATAATCTAATTTCGCTATCATAAGGATATGTGGGAATCTCAAAAAACAGCTTAAGAGAAGGATATGTTTCCTTTACAGACTTAAAAAAATCTACTTGAAATTTATCCATAAGCGGATATCTAATATAGATAAAATTATATTTTTTTTCTAACATTTTTTGTTTTATCACATCAAACATCCTATATAAATTAATATTATTTTTACCCAAAATAGCATAAAACGCATCAACCATATAGCTATTTTTTATGACACTAATTGAATTAGAATCAATAATATCAATATTTATACCATTTTCCTCAAAAACCTTAACTTGAGATTTGATTTTCTTACAAACACCACTACTAGTGTCGTTTGTATCGTAAACCGTCAAATATAAACCATTCATATTTTTTATTTATTTTTTTGTAAGCGTTCATCCAAGCGACGTAAACCGTTTGGACAAAGGATTACTTTTTACTATTAAAATTTTAACAAATAATAAGATAAAGCCAAGTTCATTGGCTTCCACTTATGAGGTAAGGGCTGTTACTTTCCCATCAGTATATACAAAAGGGAAATATTCAAAAAAAGTACAGCCTTCAGATTCCATGTTCTTTAGCTTAATTTTCAAATTCCTTAAACAACTCATCCAATACTTTTGCCGCAGAGTTTATTTTTTCGAAACACGCCTCAACATCCTTAATCAATGGTTTCTGAAATAAAGATATTTTGTCGTAGATGAAAAAACTCAAATCGTCTCTGAGCCGCTGTAATATTAAGAGTTGTCGACCATTAAAGATATTCTCGTAGAGATAAGCCATATCCCTGATAGAACACAATGTACTCATCAATGCATTCTGAATGGAAAGGATAGAATCTTCATTAAGACCTGTCTTTGAATTCTTAAATCTTGAATTACATTTTTCTACATTCATCTTGAATGATGCAACTACACTTTTTACTAACCCAGGATTTGTCAATATCGGATTCTCTTTATTTTCTATTTCCTGAAGATTACACAGAAGATTTAGATTTTGTGATAGCAAATTCAATAAAGAAATCACTTCTGTATGGCATAATTTAGAACTGTATTGTTCTATCTCATTTGAAATCTTCTCCTTATTTGTATTAAATTCATCTACAGTATTTTTAATTTTAGTTTGAAGAGTTTTCTTTTCTTTCTCAAAATCCCTGTTAAACTGCTCTAACTGAAATTTCTGACTGTTGTTCTGATTCATGCCCAACACAATTGGGAGAATAGTACAAATAGAAGCAATAACCGACATCCATAACGTGAGATTCAAATTCATTGCCTCCTGAGACTTATTCAAACTCTGCTGATGCTGCACAAATATAGAATCCCACTTGTTACACAAGGAATCTAGTTGATCACCAGCAAGGGCTTGTAAAGAAGGATTATGACGGATTGAATCTCTATATGCCTGCTCATGTTTTATCAATGTAGAATCAATAGTCTGAGCATTTCTTATGTTTCTGGAAGCAGCACATCCTGTAATATATATAGCGATTACGGCGAAAACCACTACCAAAATTGAGGAAAAATAATAGTGCTTACTCATAAATTTTAACATACAGTTTAAACGTTTTTTCTCTACTATCATCATTTACACCTGATATTGGTGTAATATTCTTAAAATCCTCGTATTCTATAATCCTAGCAAAACTCCATAAACACGTATCACTAGTTTTCTTTTTTCTATTTAGCGTAGAAACAAGCTGCTCATCATGAGTAAAAAATATGACTTGCAAAGGATGCCCTTCTAACATCTTATCAGCCTGCAGCTCCAGGATATTGAAAAATTTAAATAGCTGTCGTTTATTCTTGTAATCATTGGCATAGAAGATATCGTCTAAAACCATCGGGAACGTGAAATGTTCTCTTCGCATCTTTACAAGGTTGATTGCTGCCTGTATGGTAAGATAAAACAACCGGTAACGGAATGTGTTAAAGTACTTATGAACTGGCACTTTATTCACCGTAATTGTTATTTTTTCATGTTCAATATCGGAAATGTCAAACTCAAAGTTTTCTCTTTCCAACAAGAACGTATCGTTAAACATGTCTTTCAACAGCTGACAGAAGTCTTCATTGACTACTTCCTTGACAACTACGTTGATTTCATCTCTGATCTTTCTACGTATATCTTTTAATTGCTCCAACAACTGATCTATGCTTTCACTAGATATATTGTCAATAAAAGGCTGGCTTTGCGCAAACTTTCTTGCCTTGATGACTGCATATTTTTTGATTACATCAGTTAAATCGAAATGAGTATCACTCAACAAAACATTCAATCGGTTTTTAAATCCAGTAACCAGATTAAATATTCTAGTTTTTAAATCTTCTATTGTTCTATTACTGTCCTCCCCATTTCGTTGATCTACAAACAGAAAAGTCTGCTTTGCTAAAAACCCCCCATTATTTCCTTCTGATAATGTTGTAATCCTAGCCTTGATATCATTAAGCTGTTTCTCGTAATCAGCAAGAGCAGCAACTGAATAAACACTTTCTTTTAACTCTTGGGGGATGCCAACCTTTTCTATTAAATTATTCAGATTATCATCGTCAGATAAATGTTGCTGCCATCCAATAAGCGTGCCTTCAAGCTTCTCTCTAAATTGGATTAACCTCCGCCTGTTATCAACGGATAATAACGTAGCCTTATCTATTAGCAATTCTCGCAAAGCATTTTGATCAACTTCGTCATCTCCTGAAAGAATATTCTTTAAGTATGATAAAGCATTAATTGTCTTGTCAAAAAGCTTGCTCTCAGAGTTCTCCGAGATAAAATCAACAAAATCCCTATCCAGGCCAAAGGCATATAGGAAGAAGTCATACCAGTTTTTGGTAGAATCCTGCAACATATTAGCCCCTATATCATGTTGAAAATCGCTTGACTCCATAATACTGTTTTCCGAAAAGAAAAAACGGCTAACATCTATATTCTTATTTTTAAAGTCATCGGAATCAGACCTTATCTCACACTGTGACGTTTTTATGATAATACTGTGATTGTCAAACCCCTGATGAAAACTAAACCATTTCTGATTGATTTTTCGATATGTTGCTTCACTGATTTTACCAGTACTCACAAACTCCATGGAATCAAACAGAGAGCTTTTACCTGAGCCATTGTCACCAAGAAAAACATGAAACAAGCTTTTTGCCTGCAGCCTTCCTGGAGGCACATCATCAAACGAAAGCGAGAAATACTCACCTTTACTAGGCTTGCCATACTTTCTAAAGTTTTGAACCAACAAGCTCTTGAAAGTATAATCTTGAAAACCTACAGTCTGTCCAACATCCAACTGGAAAGAATCGAGCTGATTAAAAAAGCCCAAGACAATAGACTTATCGGTTTTAGAAAGGGCATTTTCATCGTCTGACAACTCCAAAGCACCTTGGAGAATCTGAGCAAAATTTTCAGAATCTCCAAGTGCCCTTTTTATTAACCCTACTTGAAATGTATTCATTGAATCATTGATAAAAGTTCCAATAAGCGCCCTTTCAATTCTCCCTTAGGCAAATTAGAAAGTTTGGCGTAGCTATCATTCTCTTTAATCCATTCAAAAGCATTGATACCATCCGAAAACTTTTTATCTTTCTCAGACAGATAATAGGATTGCTCCTCCATGCGATCCAAAGGAAAACGTGAAGACAATCCTTCAAAATTAACCACAGACCATACATTCAGAATATAATATGCCGTGATTAGCTTATCAAACAAGTTCTGGTCTTTCAGCTTATCACTAATAGGCTGCATGACCTTTCTTACAGATTCATATATTGACAACGAAAGGTCTGGGCTTCTATTTATCGAAAGATACGGCTCAGGCATTCGCATATATAGAGTTCTGAACTCTGCATCCATTTCGTCGAAATCAAAAGCCTTTTCTGAATTCACCAGTTCTCTTAAATTAGAATAAAAGCAATGTATGCTTTCTTCCATTCTCGTAGTTGAATACATCAGATAGTTCAATACCTCACGTAATTCAGACAAACCATAATTTGCCACTCGTAGTTGATCCACAAATTCGATATAAGAATCTAGAACTTCTTCGTCAGCATTTGACATACCAACTCCCAAAGTCAATTCATGAGCGTAAGTTGTATCAGTAAGACGGAGGAATTCATCATCCTCCAGCATAAAAACCTTGTTATTGATGGTAAAGTCTATCAGATCTTCTTCAGAATCCTCTAAACTTGCAAGGAATTTATATCCGTGATTGTACTCGGCAGATAACTTGCGACCAAAAATAACATGATTACCATCTTTGGTATATTCACCTATAATAACAAGCAAGCCCAAAATCAGCTGCATTTCTGCCTTATGCATAATATTTCCTCCCCTCTTGTCACAATAGGTTTGGAATATATGTACCATGGTTCGCAGAAGCTGATCCTTATCATAATCTTCATTTTCTCCGGAGCGGAATACCCTTGACCAATAAGCTGATGTATCAGTTTCGTGCCTAACATAATTTGGCACAATCGAACCTCTATCTATACGAGAATCAATTGCTTGATTTACAAGCCGGATTGTTTCCGTACCTGGCTTGAAATAGCCCTGATACCGCTTATACAAAGAATAATAACTTTCCCCGAACCTCAATCTATTGAATTTCTTATCAAAAGAACGAGAAGGCAATTCTACATACCAATGCATAGCACTGAACTGGTTAGAAACCATCTGGCTCAATGTGATAGCCCGCTTGTCGAGATTGTCAATGTTCATCCAAAAACGGTATCCATCTGCATAATTCTGCGGTATCACAGCACCATCAATATGGCCTACAGGATAGGTAACCACACCGTCATTAGAGTGATAAACAAGTATCTCGTTCAGCATAACAGCAACCTGCTTACCGACAGTTTCTCCTAACAAATAGATGAGATCTGGCTCCTCAACTCTGAGCAGAGACAAATTCTCTCCAAGCAATGCCTGTACTAAAGAATCTTTTATACTCAAAAATTGAGTAAATGATAGCAGGTAATTCACCATGACGATGAGGCTCTTTTTCTTTTGATAGAGATATTCCTCATCTACAAACCCTACGTTGGTCTTTTCCGAGCAAGCCTTTATATATCGCCAGACACGATCAAGATAACGATCAAACTTCGTATCAACCTTGTTTAGATAATCATCACTGATAACGTAAGGTGACATAGAGACGATGCTCAACCTGTTTCCCTTCTTGAAGAATCTAAGCTTAGCAAACTCTGGCCATACATCCGCAGGTAATGTCTTATAGAGATAATCTATGAGATAAGAGTAAGAGTAATAATCTTTCTTTTCCTCACGAGAATAGGTCTTGGTGACATAGTAATATGTTTCATCCTTACCAAGATTTCTCTTTTCACGTTCTATCACAGTAAACTTCTCTAAAATAGATTTCATCTTATCTTCATCAATATCATCTCTGAGATCTATATAAAAGATAGGATGCTCAATATCGTAGGATTTACCTAACGTTAAAAACTTCGAGATAATAGCATCTATGAAAAAATGCGTATCGCGCTTCTCTATTTTGCGAGTAGGAACCAGTTTTTGCATGATGCTGACATTCTCTAAAGCATCAGAAGTTAAAACCAAAGGTTTGGCTTCAATAGTATATTCGGAGTTCCCCATGCAATTAGCTATCGACAAGACCTTACTGAAAGTTGTTCCATTATATATGGCCTCATCAACAACCGTACATGTATCATAGTTGCTCATGTCTACAAATGGCAAAGCCAATTCACTAACAACATGAAGCGGACTATCACCATGAGAAAACGTCTGCTGACACCACTCCAACAAACGTGGAGCCTTACGAGAAATGGCAAGGCACAATCTACCCTCACCTTCCAAACCATAATACCACTCAAAAATCATATAATTGAGCTTATCATAGTCACGTCGAAAGGCAGACTTTATGAATTTGATAGTCTGCGTTGTAGATATTGTAACTTTATTATTAGCCATGCTCTTTAGTTTAAACGTTATAGTTATATAACGATATTTTTACCCATTAAGTATATCATGCCTTTATGAATATCAAAAAATTATAATTCTTTAGGACTTATATTGTCTTTTTAAAGGCAGGCTCCACACCAAAAGCGAAAAGTAGCTCATAAAAAATGCTAGTGGTGCTTCGCCTACCGAATAATATTGTTATTGTTTCGAAAACCTACCCGTCCTTCCTTACCGTTAAGGAAGGCTCCACCTTTCTTACCAAGCCTCTCTTCAATAGTCTTTACGCCCCCTTCGGTTCCCCCAGTTCTGGGGGACAGAAACCCTCAGGGACGAGAGGATGTAACCGCCCTCCGGTGCTCAGAACCGCTACGCTCTAAGGTTGGCGAACCATCAAAGGTCTGCGCCAGGTTTTGCGGGATGGGACCGCCTGATTATAGACCAACATAGTAATACTACCTTTTCTGCTTAAACATTTCCTCCAAGTAAACTGCTACTCAACTAGCATCATCCAATTGATTACATAGATATGTTGCCAGTGGCTCAGGATTGTTGTTTCGAATCATCGTTTTCAAAGCTCCAAAAATAATCTTCTTGTGAGTTGATTCTTTTATATTCTTATTGTTGGGATTAGGACTTTCATATTTTTGTCATAACCATCTTATTAATTATTTAATTTCTGATAAATTTGCCAAACTTCATCTTCTAACTTTCTGAGTTCTGCAATTTTCTCTCGATTCTTTTGGAATACATACTCTGTACCATCTACCGACTTAACCTGTAAAAGTTGATTTTCATCTTTTAAGAGATTATACATATAATTCCACAATAGATATACCATATCAAGATAATACATGTTCCTATAAGAATCTACGGGGATAGAATAACAAACAGCATTGATCTCAAAACTCGTTAAATCTATTTTAACGTCAGAATCAGAGCGAACATTCTTTAAAAAGCGTATCATTTGCTTTAATCGTCCATTTGTAAAAGCACTACGATTATTGATATTTTCTATTGCTAAAAATGGGCAACTTGGAGGTTCCTTGCTATTTGTTTTCTTGTTATAGATAGCAACGCCTCGGTATTTTTCTTCCTCATTCACTACAAAACTTATATTATCTTGCCAGCACGCTGTTACTATATCCACATCTCTTTTCAGATTTTTATTATATATGTGGATAGCTTTTGCCTTTTCAATATCACATTCATCATACCACTTACGCATTATCCTCTCATTACTTGCCCTTAATTCACGTAAATCTTGAAGAGAGTCACCTCTATACTGAGAGAAATTATCTGCATAATTTCGTAACTTGGTTAAATCATAATAATCATAAGCACTAGTATAAGGGGATTGCAAAATTTTTCTTATTTCAAAGATTTCCGTAGAGACAAACTTATTAGTAAAAGTTAGCAAGTCAATATCACTTGCACCTTTAATATGAGTATTTGTCATTACAGAACCTTGATAGCGATAAGTGACATTCATATATTGCTGTTCATCCTTAAGATGTTTTTTCACAAGCTCTCCAGCATCCTTGGTGATAGCAGTGTAATGTTCATCAACAGCAGACATTGCCATCTTGACGTATTTAGCAACATCTCTACCTTCAGTAGATAAATCAGAGAACATCCTTTGTTCTACCAATCGATTTTGATCGGGATTGTAACGATCCTCAATCCGTCGAATAAGATTTGAATAATCTTGAATCATAATGTATGAAAAGGTGTATATACTTGTTTTAAATTATCAAAAAAATCCATTATCTGAGTCTGATTATCAGAAAAGAGGCATTGCCCAATATTTTCCAATGTTTCAATGGATTGTTTATCAGAAGCATCCAACCCAATGACATTATCATTTTCAAAAGAATGCTGCAAGCGACAATAAGTGAAATGCCGTTCTCCGCCTACACCTATTCCTCTCTGATAAAATTTCATCAAGTTATCTGTATAATCTGCTTGAGCAGAAGATATCAAATCATAAAGAGGTAATGGCTTCTTATTATATAGCCAATAGCGTCCTGTCATCTTTTGAGGATCATCCTTAAACATCCTATTACCTGTTCCCAAAGAAAGTATTGCTATATTACCAACAGGTATATTGAGTGAATGAACAGCCTCTGTATATCCAATCAATGTAGGATTATTAGCCATAATGCCCCCATCAATCATTGATTTATACCTATATTTCTCTATTCCATCTTTTATCGTATATTCAAAATCATAACTATCAAAATATACAGGTGCAGCCGCAGTTGACAAAGCAATATCACATGCAGGTATCTGATAGTCTCGAGTTAACTGTGGATGGTGAGAAGTCTTGAAGACATGCATCATACCCCGATCTGCATCGTAAGCAGGTATACAGACTCTAGTTTGGCAATGCCCCAATCGTGCAGGGCTCTCTCCAGCATACCTATTATAGGAATCAGACAAAAAATGCTTCAAAGTTTCACGCTTGTATAACTCTTCCTTAAATAGTATCTTTAATACTTTTTGAAGGTTACCTTGATGAGGAAATATTATCTTAGCATTATCTCGGTAAAGTGATAAAATCTCATAAGCCGGCATACCTAAAGCTAAACCTATAGCAATAATTCCTCCAGTCGAGGTACCACAAATGAGATCAAAATAATCACAAATACGACAAGCATGATTATTTCGCTTCAATTCTTCTTCAGCAAGAGCAAGTATCTTGGCCGGTATGATACCACGAATACCTCCTCCGTCTATAGAAAGTATCTTAAACATAATGCTATAACTTATTTAAATCTACATTTAGTTGATTATATATACTCTAGACCAGCTCATATAGCTTAATCCCTACGGAATATATCTCTAGTATATACCTTCTCCTTCACATCATCCAAACAAGCATCATAGCGGTTGGCGATGATGGCATGGCTCTGTGCCTTGAAGGCTTCGAGGTTGTTCTCTACTCTACTGCCGAAGAAGGTGCTGCCCTCTTCCAGGGTTGGCTCATAGATGACTACCTCTGCACCCTTTGCCTTGATACGCTTCATGATGCCCTGGATGGCTGACTGGCGGAAGTTGTCGCTGTTTGACTTCATGGTCAGACGATAGACTCCAATCACGCAGTTGTGTTCCTTGCTAGCATCATAGCTGTTGGCATCGGCATAGCTGTAATAGCCTGCCTTCTGGAGTACGGCATCAGCAATATAGTCCTTACGGGTACGATTGCTCTCTACGATTGCCTCTATCAGGTTCTCTGGAACATCGGCATAGTTTGCCAGGAGCTGCTTGGTATCCTTTGGCAAGCAATAACCACCATAGCCGAAGCTTGGGTTATTGTAATGGGTGCCGATTCGTGGGTCAAGACCTACACCATCGATGATTGCCTTGGTATCGAGTCCCTTTACCTCTGCGTATGTATCCAACTCATTGAAGTAACTTACTCGGAGTGCCAGATAGGTATTGGCGAAGAGCTTGACAGCCTCAGCTTCCTTCATACCCATAAACAAACAAGGGATGCCCTTGTTTTCTAATGTTGAATGTTGAGTGTTAAGTGTTGAATTGCCTACGGACTGTGATGCGATAGCACCTTCAACAAGAAGTTGAGAGAAGGTCTTGGCAGCCTCTTTCATCATCTCGACATTGGTTACAGTCTTGATTGCCTCGTTCTCCTCTGCAAACTCTGGGCGCTCGATAATCTTTGGATAGCCTACGATGATACGGCTTGGGTAAAGGTTATCGTAGAGAGCCTTGCTCTCACGAAGGAACTCTGGAGAGAAGAGGAGGTTGAACTTCTTCACGCCCTTCTTGGCATACTTCAAGTAGAGGCTACGGGTAT
>OGYV01001737.1_pt1 | contig 15638 bp, 17 predicted proteins | sample 1576651 | NCBI WGS metagenome assembly OGYV01 (sample SAMEA3541570, study PRJEB24748) | human gut metagenome | biome: human gut; feature: human-associated habitat; material: faeces | place: China | collected 2012
AAAGAAACTTGGAAACAGATTTTTCAGATTGTACTCACAATCTTGACGGCGCTCGCTACTACGCTCGGAGTAACGAGCTGCATAGGATAAAAAAAATGAGTTAAAGAATTATAAACATTTATTCATATCAGCCGACATCGGATTTTATTCACTAACTTTGCATCAGATATATACATTAGAATTCTTTACAAACAATAAAATGGAGAATAAAATAACGACTATGGAGCGGGGAATGCAGCGACGCACCGAACTGCTCCTGGGAAAGGATAATCTTGAGAAAATTCAGAAGACAAGAGTGCTCATCTTCGGTATCGGAGGAGTAGGATCATGGTGCGCTGAAGGACTCCTGAGAAGCGGCGTGAGAAACATCACAATCGTAGACAGCGACAGGGTATGCGTAACCAACTGCAACCGCCAGCTGATGGCTACAAGCCGAACCATAGGCGAAGTGAAGGTAGAGGCGCTGCGCAACCGACTGCTCGAAATCAACCCCGATGCCAACATCACAGCCTATCAGAAAATATATCAGGCAGAAACTGCCGATGAATTCCACATGGAGCAATACGACTTCATCATCGATGCCATCGACTCGCTCAAGGATAAGGCTGACCTCATTCTGCGTGCCACTGCCCTGCCTAAGGAAATCATCTTTATATCTTCTATGGGAGCTGCCCTGCGCACCGACCCATTCATGGTAAGAAAATCTGAATTCTGGAAGGTGGATGGAGACCCGCTGGCAAGAGCTCTGCGAAAGAAATTCAAGAAGAACAAAACCTTCCCACGACGAAAATTCCAGTGCGTATACAGTGAAGAAAAACTGATGCAGAACCAAGGGGTAAACAAAGCCTGCGGCACGGGCGGATGCCTATGCCCGAAAGCCAAACTCATTAGCGGAGAGAGGGGTACTGATACTGCCGTATATGATGCTCCGGGCGACCAGCAACTGGTAGAACACGAATGGTGCTCTACTAAGGCACAGATCAACGGTTCGCTCTGCCACATCACCGCAACCTTCGGAATGGCTATCGCAGGAATGGTCATCAACCACATCATTGAATAACTGTTTTCTTTACAGCAGTCACTTGAAAAGAAACTTACAAACACATACGCAAAAGGCGAGGCGCTTTCTCAAGCTCCCCGCCTTTAACCTATTAGCTAGAAGATTATAGCTAACACCAAACACAAAACCTTATAACTATTTTTCAAATCTTTATCGTTATTTGAACCTATGAACGAACATTTTTTTTATTAGAGGATAGTCTTAACAGCCTCCAGCATGCCCTTCTCAGCAAAAAACTTCACGCAAACCTTTACGCTCCACTCCGGTTCTATACCTTAATTATATATAGAACTGCGCAGGCACAAAATAAAGAAGTAGGGATTTTCCCCCACCCCTTTAGGGGAAATCCCGACCGTGGAAGCAAAAAACATCGTATCTTTGCACCAGAAAAAAGAAACATGAAGTATAACAATTTAAAGATATACGATTATGAAACGAATGTTAATAGCTCTGGTAGCCATGTTCATGATGACATTCACTACCGCTTCTGCAATGAGTTATAAGCAGGCAAGACAGCAGGCTCTCTTCCTGACAGACAAGATGGCTTACGAGCTCAATCTTACGGAAGACCAGTATGAGGCAGCTTACGAGGTGAACCTTGACTACCTGATGAGTGTAGATACATACGATGACCTGTATGGTGCTTACTGGCGCCAGCGCAATATGGATTTGAGCTATATCCTGCTCGACTGGCAGTACAGAACATATCTCAATGCCACCTATTTCTACCGTCCGCTCTACTGGCATGCGGGCTACTGGCACTTCGGCATCTACGCCCGCTATCCGCGCCGCGACTTTTTCTACTTCGGTCGCCCTCACTTCTACGTATCTTACCGTGGAGGTCATAGCTGGCGAGTAAACGGAAACAGAAGCTGGTATTACGGAAGAAGTTTCGGCGGCCCTCACCCAGGAGGACATCCTAGAGTAGGTATGAGAGACGGATTCAACCGTGGTGATTACGGCAGAGGAAGATCTTTCGGTAATCTGAACCGCGAGAACAGACCTCAGATGAACCCAAACCATGGTTTCGGTAATGCAAGCCGCCCTAACAACAACGCTGGCTTCGGAAACAGCAGCCGCCCTCAGAACGGAGGCTTCGGAAATAACAACGGAGGTTTCGGCAGCAGCAGCAACCGGGGCTTCGGCAATAGCAACAGTCGCCCTAACCGCGGGTTCGGCAGCAGCAACAGCAGCACCAGCAACAGCCGCGGTTTCGGAAACAGCAGCCGTGGATTCGGAAACAGCAGCTTCGGAAGCGGAAGAAGTAATATCTTCGGGGGCAACCGCAGCAGCATGAGCCGTTCATTCAGCAGCGGGTCTGGCAACCGTGGCGGCGGATTCACCCCTCGCTCTTCTACACCAAGCAAGAACAATGGCGGTGGAAGCTTCGGACACAGAAGATAAGAAAAGAGAAAGAGTTAAAATTTCAAGTTTATAAAGACAGAGAGTTAAGAAAAATCAAGACCTCTAGCAAGAGAGAAAGAAAAATCAAGTACAAAAAATGGGAATTTGCATCGGTTCATACCATTCGCAAATTCCCATTATTATTTTATCAACTTTTCAGTAAAAGTTTTACTCCAATCCGAAGAGCGATTTCAAACCGCCATCTACGCCCGAGAATCCCATGAAGGCGAGGCTGAGGAGCGCTGCAGTTACCATGACGATAGCTACGCCCTGCATGCCCTTAGGAATACGGACCAAAGCCTGCTGCTCGCGAATGCCGGCAAAGACAATGAGAGCCAGGGCAAAGCCGAGAGCGGTAGAGAAGGCGTAAACCACGCTCTCAAGCAGATTGTAATCCTTCTGGATAACCAGGATGGCTACACCCAGCACGGCACAGTTGGTAGTAATCAGAGGCAGGAAGATGCCGAGTGCCTGATAAAGTGCAGGAGAAACCTTCTTCAGGATAATCTCTACCATCTGAACCAAGGCTGCAATCACGAGGATGAATGCCAGGGTCTGGAGATATTGCAATCCGAACGGATCGAGTACATACTTCTGAACACACCAGGTAATGATGGTTGCCAGGGTCAAGACAAAAGCGATGGCACCACCCATACCGATGGCTGTATCAACTTTCTTCGATACGCCCAGGAATGGACAGATACCGAGAAACTGCGACAAGACGATGTTGTTGACGAATATCGCAGAGATAAATATCAATAAATATTCCATAATTTCTATTTTATTTCATTGATTTGAAGCGATGCCTACGCTTACTTCTTTACCTTATTAAATATAGCAATGATGTAACCCAAGGTGAGGAAAGCTCCAGGAGGCAGGATGAACATCAGAATGTTGGTAGTCTCCGGCAACAGAGTGATACCGAAAACACTACCTGCGCCGAGTATCTCGCGGGCACAACCCAGGATGGTCAAGGCAAGGGTGAAACCCAAACCGCAACCAATGCCATCGAAGAGGCTGGCTATAGGCGAATTCTTGGCAGCAAAGCTCTCTGCTCTACCCAGGATGATACAGTTTACTACAATCAGCGGAATATAAATACCCAGCGCCTGATTGATGCTGTCGGGAGCATAAGCGCTCATCAACATCTGAAGGATGGTTACGAAGGCTGCTATCACTACGATGAAAACAGGGATGCGAACCATATCCGGGGTAATCTTCTTGATACAGGAAATAACAAAGTTGGTACAAATCAGCACCGCCATGGTAGCCAATCCCATAGAGAGGCCGTTGATGGCGCTGGTTGTTGTAGCCAAAGTAGGACACATACCGAGAAGCAACACGAAGGTTGGATTCTCCTTGATGAGTCCGTTCATCAAAATCTTAACATTACTCATATCGGTTTATCCTTTCTTTTCGTTATGTTCAACTTTAGATACACCGCTCTCTGCATCTGCTTTCTGAGATGCACCGCTCTCGCCGTCAACATCCTTCTTGGCATAAACGGCATAAGCCTGGTTGATAGCCTTGAGGAAGGCGCGGCTGGTAATGGTAGAAGCGGTAATGGCGTCTACGGCATTGCCACTCTTATCGTCCTTAGATACGTGGAGGTCGCCATCCATTGGAGTCTTACCGATGATGCTACCCTTTCCGTCCTTCTGGAACCACGTAGCAGCCTTGGCGCCCAAACCTGGAGTTTCTGAAGCCTGAAGCACGGTATAACCCATAATCTTGCCCTCGGTATCGAAACCTACGAGCACCTTCAGATCGCCACCGAAACCACCGGTAGTACTCTCTACGGCAGCACCCAGCTGCTTGCCGCTCTTGTCAGAGCACTTGTGGATGATGAAAGAGAATTCCTTACCGCCAAACTCCTGCTTCACCTCTTCAGGCTCAGTCACCTGGAGTTCTTCTGTACCCATCACGCTCTTGATGCCGGCAGCCAGACTCTGTGCAGCCTTCTCGGCGATAGGACCAGATGTAAGATGATTGATATATGCAAGCACGGCACCTACGATGAGCGCTACGCCCACCAGCACAAGCACCATGTTCTTTAATGATGATTCTAATTTCTGCATGTCTCTGTCCTCCTTATTTCTTAACAGGCTTCTCACCGAAGCGCTTTGGTTTAACGTATGTGTTAATAAGAGGTGTGAACGCATTCATGATAAGAATGGCGAACGACATACCTTCTGGATAGCTACCCCAGTTACGGATGATGACGGTCAGCAGACCGATGCATACACCGTAGATAAGCATGCCCTTGTGGGTCATCGGAGAGGTTACATAATCAGTAGCCATGAAGATGGCACCGAGCATCAGACCACCGCTGAAGATGACAGCCAGAGGATTGGCATAAACAGGATTAGCCAAATGCATCAAACCGCTGAAAACGAATACGGTAGCGATGATGCTGACTGGAATATGCCAGGTAATGACCTTCTTCCAGAGCATGTAAGCCAAACCGAGCAAGAGGGCAAATGCACAAACCTCACCGGTAGTACCGGCACCGAAGGTATCGCCAGTAGCACCGAAGAGCAGGCTCAGCGCATCAGGCAACTGGTTGAGAACAGAAGCATCGCCCGTCTTGATGGCGGTCTTCATGATAGCCAGCGGAGTAGCACCCGTTGTAGCATCCGTATAGCTGAGCATCTGTCCGGCTATAGGCCATGAAGTCATCTGAGCAGGGAAGCTGACGAGCAGGAAGCAACGGCCTACCAAAGCGGGATTGAAAGGATTGTTACCCAGACCACCGAAGCTCATCTTACCTACACCGATGGCAAACAGGGCACCGATGATGATGATCCAGAGAGGAAGGTTACTTGGCAAGTTCATGCCGAGCAAGAGACCGGTGATGATGGCAGAACCATCGAGCAAGCTGGTCTCCTCCTTCAGGAGATATTTTGTAATTGCCCACTCAAAGAAGACGCAGGCTGCCACAGAGGTAAGCTGTACGACTGCTGAACCCAAGCCGAAGAAATAGAAAGATGCGAGGATGGCAGGCACGAGAGCGATAATCACTCCGTACATGTTCTTCTCTACGCTCTCATTTCCATGAGCGTGTGGCGATAATGAAACGATTAATTTTCCCATTTTATCTTTTAAATTCTTTCTTAAATGAAATTCATTCTTGACGTGAACGCTTACTTCTTGGCGTTGCGAGCTCTGATGATGCCCATTACCGCACCCTTACCATTGATAATATTATCGAGGATAGGACGATGTGAAGGACAGGTGAACTGGCATGAACCGCAGGCAATGCAGGATGTAACCTCCTCTGCCTCCAGGCGCTCATAATCCTTCACTACGCTCAAGGTAGCGAGCAAGTATGGCTCCAGGCCCATCGGGCAGGCATCCACACACTTGGCACAGCGGATACATGGCTGAGCCTTCTTGCGATGAGCATCAGCATCGGTCAATACGGTGATGGAGTTGGTACCCTTGGTTACCGGTACATCGAGGCTGATTACAGCCTTACCCATCATCGGACCACCAGCCAGCACCTTGTTATCGCCCTCAGGTAAACCGCCGCAATTCTCTATCATCTGAGAGAATGGAGTTCCTATACGCACGAGGAAGTTGCCCGGGTTCTTCACCTGCTTACCGGTAACGGTAGTATAGCGCTCGAAGAGAGGCTTATTCTTCATAACTGCCTGATAAACAGCGAAGGCAGTACCTACATTCTGAACAATTGCTCCAACGTTGACCGGGATAGCTGGAGGAGCAGGAACCTGACGGCGGATAACGGCATCCACCAGCTGCTTCTCACCTCCCTGAGGGTACTTCTTAGCCAGAGGTACAATCTCGATACGAGAATCATTGGCTGTCTTTTCCTCGAAGAGTTTGATGGCAGCAGGTTTGTTATCCTCGATACCGATGTAGCCCTTCTCTACCTTAGCCGCCTTCATCAGGAGGTTCAAGCCAACGAGAATCTCATCGGCATGCTCCATCATCAGGCGATAGTCGGCTGTGATATAAGGCTCACACTCTACACCGTTGATGATGACGCACTCAGCCTTGGCTCCTGGAGGAGGACAAAGCTTGATGAAGGTAGGAAAACCGGCACCACCCATACCAGTGACACCTGCTACCTTGATGCGGTTTACGATTTCCTCTGGAGTAAGCTCAGTATGAGCCTCAAGCGTCTCGAGTTTATCAGAGCGGTCGATACTCTCCTCCCACTCATCGCCTTCTACATTAATAATGATGCAAGGCTTGCGATAACCGGTAGCATCAATAGATGTATCTACCTTGAACACAGTTCCTGATACGGAACTGTAAATAGGAGCACTCACAAAGCCACCAGCCTCAGCAATGAGTGTACCCACCTTCACCTTATCGCCCTTGGCAACTACAGGCTTGGCAGGAGCACCGATGTGCTGACCAAGTGGGAAAATAGCCTGCTTAGGGAGAGGAGCTACCTGAGTAGCCATCTCGGCTGTAATCTTATTCTCTTCTGGGTGAACTCCACCAATTCTAAAAGTTCTCAAATTCATGATTATTCCTCCTTTTTCTTAACTGGGAAATTTACTTTTACGAGAGCACCGGTTGGGCATTCATCAACACACTTGGTACACATGCGGCACTTATTGAAGTCAACATAAGCCACATTGTTCTCAATGGTGATAGCATCAAACTTGCAGACCTTCTGACATTTACCGCATCCGATGCAAGCAACGCTACAAGCTTTCTTGGCAACAGCACCCTTGTCGTGGTTTACGCACTGAACGTAAACTCTACGGCCCTTAGGACCCTTCTTGCGGAGCTCGATGATATGACGTGGACAAGCGTTGGCGCAAGCACCACAACCCGTACACTTCTCTTCATCAACCTCAGGAATGCCAGTTGCAGGATTGATAGAGATTGCACCAAACTGGCAGGCAGCCACGCAATCGCCACAACCCAGACAGCCGAACCCGCAGCCTGTTTCGCCAGCGCCACATGAATTCATAGCTGCACAAGTGTGCAAACCATCATACTCGGCAATGCGAGGACGATTCTCGCAAGTACCATTACAACGAACCACAGCCACCTTTGGCTCGGTATTGGCTACTGCCATACCTAAAAGGTCGGCTACCTTGCCCATCACGTCGGCACCACCTACCGGACACATCAGTCCATCGATAGAACCGGCATCAGCACCCTTCACCAGAGCTGCAGCCATACCGGAACATCCGGCAAAACCGCAACCACCACAGTTGGCACCTGGCAGAATCTCTCCTACCTGCCCCAAGCGAGGGTCTTCTTCGACGGCAAACTTCTTAGATACTCCGAAGAGAACCAGCGCTGCAATCAGCGCGATTGCTCCGAGAACCAAGACAGCAATCAAAATAAAATTCATAATTTTTTATGTTTTGTTTTGTTATTTTTTCTTTGTTTTAAAATAAAGGCTCATCGCTGAAGCCACAGGAGCACATCACATACCCTATGATTCAATAGAGAAGCTCAGTTTGTTTTTAAGTTTGTTTCTGAATAAGTAGAGCACCACATAGTATGGAATGAGAATGCCCAATGCCGAGAGCGCTGCGGCTCCCTCTGAATGAGTAGCTTTCAGTACACCCACCAAAGCGATCACCATCAGTATCAGCGGCAAGAGATAGCCATAGAAACTGGCTCTGAAGCCTACAGCCGAATCAGCAGTCACCACCACGCTATCGCCTTTGTGGTAGAGAGACGCCTCTGAGGTAGAAACCTCAATCATCTTCTCTTTCGATTCAGATGCAGTACAATGAGCAGCCACCTTGCAAGCGCTGCAGGCTGACGACTGTACGATGCGAATGCACACACAACCTTCTTCTACGCTCTCTACGATGCCAGAATGTTTTATTTTGTTATTCATTTGTAATGTTGAGATTGCATTTTTGTAATTCAAGTGCAAAGATACTACATTATTTAGAAATGGCAAACAAAATCGAAAAGAAAATATAAAAAAAGAAGCGTAAACGTTATCTATACCCTGGAATCAGGCAGTTTGAGAACAAATTAAAAGCAAAAATGCTTTTTTTTAGCAACTTCTTTTGGTGATATCAATTTTTTATGTATCTTTGCATTGATTATTAAAGAATTGATATGGAAACATTAGAGCAAACAATCATGCAAGTAGAGCGCTTTATCAGAAAAGTGGCTCAAAAGTTCCCTGCGCCAGAATCTGACGACGAGACTTCTCAAATGACCGACATCCACGTAAGGGTTTCGCAAGACAGTGGCGAACTCCTGGCCTTTGACGACGATGACAACGAGATTACCCGCTGCGTTGTTGAGCAATGGATAGAAAACAAGGATGAAGACTTCTACGACGAGGTAGCTAAGCTGCTTCGCGATGTATTGCGCAAACAGGCTGATATCATAGATCATCTCGGTATTCTCAAGCCATACAGCTTTGTGCTCGAAGATGACGATAAAGAGCATATTGGCGAGCTCTATCTTGCTGACGATGATACGATCATTGTAGGTGGTGACTTGATGGAGAATCTGGACAACGATCTGGATAACTTCCTGAACGACCTGCTGAAAGAATAAAAAAATACAGGATGTAAGGACTACCCGCTCCCCCATCCCAACAAAATAAAAAACCGTTGCACTCTCTCCTATCGAGTACAACGGTTTTTCTGTTTTTAACGGTCTTTCCTTTTATATCATCTAACCAATCTAAAAAGAAATTTTCTTTTTCTTACCTTTACTTTCGTTTCCTACACGGTCGAGAGCAGTTACTACATACACATATTTCTTGCCACTCACATAAGGAATGCGATAGAAATTATCATAAGTAACTGCCTGGAGTGCAGAAACATCATTGAGATTTACCTTAGCTCCTTTCTCAAAACGGTAGATAGCAAAACGGTTCACCTGATCGCCCCACTTTTTCTTGCTAGCCTTAGGAGCCTTCCATACCAGCAGCGGACCTTTCTCGGTCCACATCAGCTTGACACCCTTTACCCCCTTTGGCGCCTTATTATCAAGGAAAGGCATAGAGGGTGGCAATGCTGGATACTTCCAATAATTGTTGCGGAGTGTATGTCCGATATTACCTACATTATCGGCAGCAGTCTGCGCATACCAGAGCACAGTGCCCTTCACATTATTCATCTGCTGATGCAAACGGTGCTTGGCAGGCAACTGATGACTGCGCGGATTGACTGGGTCAGCAAACTTGGCTGTACGCTCTATATCTTCACCTATATATAATGGGCGGTTGCCAGCATGCTTATTCCACCAGGTTATGAGCGTCTTGTAATCGGCAGCACGATTGCCTATCTCCCAATAAATCTGAGGCACACAATAGTCTATCCAACCATTATTCACCCAAAGCAATACATCTGCATAAAGATCATCATAATTCTGGAGGCCGAAAGTTTCTGAACCATTAGGATCGGTACGCTTGTTGCGGTAGATTCCGAATGGAGAAACACCAAACTTGACCCAAGGCTTAACGGCATGAATGGATTCGCTGAGCTGCTTTACAAACCGGCTCACGTTATCACGGCGCCAATCACCTATGTTTCGCATACCGCGCGACTGCTGGCTAAAGAGCTGCTGATCAGGAATCTGGCGTCCGGCCTCTGGATATGGATAGAAATAATCATCAATATGGAATCCATCAACATCATATCGGCTTACAATGTCCACAGCCACCTCGCAAATATAGTCGGCTGCAGCCTGCAACCCAGGGTTCAACAGCGTCAGCTTGCCATACTGAAAACAGAGATCAGGACGCCTCTTCACGATATTCTTCGGCGAAACCTGCTCATAGGAAGTTACGCTATGCTTGGCACGATAAGGATTAATCCAGGCATGAAGCTCCATGCCACGATTATGACACTGCTCTATCATCCACTGCAACGGATCCCAATAAGGAGAAGGAGCCTTTCCCTGCACCCCCGTAAGAAACTTGCTCCAAGGCTCTAAATCACTCTTATACAGAGCATCACACTCAGCACGAACCTGAAAGATAATCGCATTCACGCCATCCTTCTGCAGTTCATCAAGCTGTCTGGTAAGCATCGCCTGGATCTGCTGCGTACTCTTGCCCAGATACTGTCCGTTAACACACTGTATCCAGGCTCCACGAAACTCTCGTTTGTTCTGAGCCTTCATTGTTGCCGACGACATCAGCATCAGAGCAACAACGAGCATCAAAATCGCTTTCAGTCTTTTCATCTATTATCTGTTATTTATCAATTTCATTTTTTCCTTTTCATTCTACAGTTTGTTCTTCATCCCTCAGCTTCGGGAGTGAAATATGGTATCTTACAGCCAGCAATCGGATGGCGCAGACCACACTGAAAGCTACAATCACCGTAATATAGAGGCTCACACCCAGATAGCTCAATCCCCAATAAGCCAAACCACCGGCGACACAAGCCATCGCATAAATCTCCTTTCGGAAGATGATCGGCTCTTCATTAAGAAGCACATCGCGGATAACACCGCCTGCAGCACCCGTGATACAGCCCATGATGATGGCTACCCAAAAGGAGAAACCACATTCGAGCGACTTCTGGATGCCCGCAATATTGAAAAGCGCCAAGCCCAAGGTATCAAACAGAAACCAGGTATTGTCAAGACGCTTGAGATAGCGGTGGCAAGCAATCACTACCAACTGCGCAAACAGCGTACAAATCAGGTAGATAGGGCTCAACATCCAAAACGGACGCACACCAAGCATCACATCTCGTATGGTTCCACCACCTATGGCTACAGCCACACCACAAACAAAACCGCCCAGCCAATCATAGTGCTTACTTGCAGCCAGACGAATGCCCGAAAGGGCAAAAGCAAATGTTCCGATGAATTCTATCACGCTATGAAGCGTGAGCACGAATTCAGGATCGCCATGTATCATCATTTTCTCGTATCAGTTAGTGTTCTAAATATCAATTTCTAATTATCCATATATCTATTCTAAATCACTAATTCTTGAATCTTTCTCCCCAGCAGGTAACCATCCAGTTGTAGAGGCGCTCCTCGGAAGGCGAATGCTGCGCATGCCAGAAGCGGGCATCCTTCAGTTCGTCTGGCAGATACTGCTGCTCTGTGAAATGTCCAGGATAATCGTGGGGATACTTATATCCGTCATGATAGCCCAAATCTTTCATCAGTTTGGTAGGAGCATTGCGGATGTGCAGCGGAACAGGCAGATTACCCGTTTGCCGTACAGTAGCCAGCGCATCATTAATGCCCAGATAAGCACTGTTGCTCTTCGGACTCGTGGCCAGATAAACCACAGCCTCAGCAAGGGCGATACGCGCTTCGGGCCACCCTATCTTCATCACCGTATCGAAGGCAGCATTGGCAAGCAGGAGTGCATTCGGATTGGCAAGTCCCACATCCTCAGAGGCACTGATCACAACCCTACGGGCTATAAACTGCGGGTCTTCTCCTCCTTCTATCATCCTCGCCATCCAATAAAGCGCAGCATCGGGATCGCTTCCGCGAATACTCTTGATAAAGGCTGAGATAATATCATAATGCATCTCACCCTGTTTATCGTAAGCCAGCGGATTCTGCTGCAACTGCTCTTCTACCAACTTGTCGGTAATCACAATCTCTGAAGATCCGGCAGATTCTACCACCAGTTCCAGAATATTGAGCAGTTTGCGGGCATCTCCACCACTATATCTCAGCAGCGCGCCCGTCTCTTCCAACTTAATATCCTTTTCTCTGAGTTCTACATCCTGCGTAATGGCACGATGCAGGAGTCCTTCAAGATCAGCCTTTTCGAGCGGTTTGAGCACATAGAGCTGACACCTGGACAACAGCGGACGAATCACCTCGAATGAAGGATTCTCGGTGGTAGCACCTATCAGCGTAACAATACCCTTCTCTACCGCACCCAAAAGCGAATCCTGCTGACTCTTGGAGAAACGGTGAATCTCATCAATAAACAATATAGGAGAAGCCGAATTAAAGAATCTACCACTCTTTGCTCTTTCTATCACCTCGCGGACATCCTTTACGCCACTGGTCACCGCAGAGAGGGTGAAGAACGGCACCTTGATGGTTTGTGCCACGATTTGAGCAAGGGTAGTCTTGCCCACTCCAGGGGGTCCCCAGAGGATAAAAGAGGATATGCGCCCTGCGTCAATCATCTTGCGCAGCACGGCCCCCTCACCTACCAAATGCTGCTGTCCTACATAGTCAGCAAGCGTGTGAGGTCTCATTCTTTCAGCTAACGGTTCACTCATAGTACGTGCAAAGGTAATGAAAAAAATCGAATTCCAAATAAAAAAGTGACCAAAAACACAAAAAAACAGCAAGAAAATTTGGATATATAAAAAGAAGTACTTACTTTTGCACACACAAACATAATTGAAGATGAATAAAGATAAAATATTAACACTGAAGAATGTTACTAAAAGTAGCATTTGGGAATTGCAGGAGAACGATGTGTTCCGTCTTTGGGAAGCAGCAGAAAAGGATGCTGACCTCAAGGATTACCAGAACAAGTATATCGCAGTGATCCGCAGCGCATTCGAAATGGAACCAGTGACGGTAGACCGTCCTGAAGTGATTGACAAACTGATGGCACGCGGCTTTAAGATTGGCACTTTCCGTATCAACGACAAGAAGGAGAAGTATGCCATCAAAAAGCGCCCTATCATGCGTGTTACTGATCTTACTTACGAAAATGTAAGTCACATCACCGCCAATAAGCTCATCGAACTTTTGGAGCGCAACTTTGGTGGTGGCTGGGAGAGTCTGCCTCAGAGCATCCAGGACATCATCGAAAGTAATTTCGACATCAGCACAACTACTCTTCCTGCTGACCGCCTGAAAAAGCCAGGAGGTCTGTACGAGAAGAAACTCGCTGATGACTACGAAGTGCTCGTGGTACCAAAAGGTTCTTGGGTAGAAGCTATCTTTGCCAAGGAGAAGCCAAAGGTAGAAAAGGTTCGCATGAGATTCGAAGATGAGAATGATTTGAAACGCAACGACGACCTGCTCGACCCAGACGAAGATGAAGACGAGGATGCACCAGAAATCGAGGATCACTACAACGATCCAGATGAGGATGACGATGCATTCGATGACGACAAGCTTACTGAGGAAAGCTACCGTACTACCTTCGAAGACCCGGAGAACCTCGGTCTTGATGATGCAGAAGACGTAGCCGACGATGATTATTAATTCAGTTTATACATTATTATAATATAAAGAGAAATGAACGCATTAATTGGATTTGCTGCATTAATCGCTGTGGGCCTCGTAGGTTGGGCGATTGCAGAATTTAAGTACAAGGCTTTAACTTTCACCCGTTCAGAAAAGGATATCGAGGAAGAGAAAGAGCTTGAAGAGCAGAAACGCGAAGAGGGTTTCAAGGAGATGAACATCCGCGACATCATGCGCAAAAACTCAACCAATGGTTATAACGCCGTAGGTTAGTATTATGTTAATTTACCTATGCTTATGATACAGTATATCATCATAGCAATCATATTGGCGGCATGCATCACGTATGCCGCCATTTGTATCTACCGCTCCATCAAACAAGCACGAGAGTGTAAAAACTATCAATGTTCAGGTTGCCCGTTCGTTGAGAAATGCCAAAAGAATAAAAAGAAAGAGGCTACTCAACGGAAAGAACAAGAGTAGCTCTCATAAAAGAGCTGCTAAAACTACTTTTACTGTCATGCAGCGAGGAAAACAGGCAAAAACAAAGCATTTCAGAACCCGCTCATTATGAGCAAGATACAAAGAAAGTGATTGTTTTTATTAAAAAAGTTGCATAAAAATTTGGTAGAACCAATAAAAAGTAGTACCTTTGCACTCGCAAATCAGAAATGATTGTTCTACATAAGGTGTCTTAACCGAGCGGTTAGGTAACGGTCTGCAAAACCGTGTAGAGCGGTTCGACTCCGCTAGACACCTCATAAAAAAGGAAGTTCTTCAACAAGGACTTCCTTTTTTCATATCTACTCTCCCCTATTTTCATTCCTCATTTCTAGGTATTCATCAAAACCCCATTTTTAGGTATTGCACAATTATAAAAATCTTCGTACCTTTGCAACCGTAAATGATAAACATCAGAACTGAGGTTATCCTACGAGTAGGAATTGGCCCTTGTCATCAAAAAAGCCTTGCAATACCATCCCCCATCCTCGCTCTGGATTCTTTCTAAAACCACCTTTCTCGGCAGCAGTAGAATCACCTATTAAAAAAAATCGTTGTTGTCTTTGTGCTGGATGTCATCAGCAACGCCAGTATGAATACACATAAAATAGCTTTTATTTTTTTCATTTGTCTGTAGTTTTTAGAAGTTACTAAAATTATAGTTAGGCATACACGCTAACACATAAAAAGCTCTCGCCCTGCCGCACTGCATATTCACATATACGAGCACGAGAGGACGAGAAAGAGAGTATTATTTATTTACTTTGGCTATCAATTCCTTGGCAGTAACCAAGGTTTGTTCGCCAGTTTCCATATTCTTAAGCGTAACCTTGCCCTGAGCCATCTCATTCTCACCTGCAAGCACAACAAACGGAATATTCTTGGCATTGGCATAGCTCATCTGCTTCTTCATCTTCGCCTTATCAGGGAAGATTTCGGTACGGATACCGGCTGCACGAGCTGCACTTACTATAGGCAGGCAGTAAGCTGTCTCCTTTTCACCGAAGTTGATAAACAGTACCTGAGTAGCATTTACTGCCTCCTTCGGATAAAGGTCGAGCGCACCTAACACATCATAAATACGGTCAGCACCAAAACTGATACCAACACCGCTCAAACCTGGCAAACCGAAAATGCCGGTGAGGTTGTCGTAACGACCACCACCTGTAATACTTCCCATTGGAGTATCAAGCGCCTTCACCTCGAAGATTGCACCTGTGTAATAGTTCAAGCCACGAGCCAGGGTGAGATCCAGTTCTATCTCGTTGTTCAAGCCAAGAGTCTTCAAGGTATTGAGGATAAACTTGGTTTCCTCTACACCCTTCAAACCAACTTCTGAACCTTCGAGAACCTTCGCTATCACTTCAAGTTTCTCATCATTAGTTCCTGACAATGAGATGATTGGCTGCAACTTCTCAATGGCATCTTCAGAAATGCCGTCATTGCGCAACTCTTCGTTTACATTGTCAAGTCCGATTTTATCAAGCTTATCGATGGCTACTGTGATATCTACAATCTTCTCAGCCTCGCCGATAACCTCTGCAATACCGGTAAGAATCTTGCG
>OGYV01001750.1_pt1 | contig 15563 bp, 8 predicted proteins | sample 1576651 | NCBI WGS metagenome assembly OGYV01 (sample SAMEA3541570, study PRJEB24748) | human gut metagenome | biome: human gut; feature: human-associated habitat; material: faeces | place: China | collected 2012
ATCTTTGCAGTTTGAACAAAATGAATAAAAAGAGAACGATATGATAGAATATATTACGGGAGAGGTTACCGATTTAACTCCCGCCACGGCGGTTGTGGAGTGCATGGGAATAGGTTATTTGCTTAATATTTCGTTGAATACTTATTCTTGCCTTTCGAAAGGGCAAGCTACACGTCTGTATGTTTATGAAGCGATTCGGGAAGATGCCTATCAGCTTTATGGCTTTTATGACCGTCACGAACGTGAACTGTTCATATTGTTGATTTCTGTTTCGGGAGTAGGGCCCAATACGGCCCGCATGATATTGTCTTCATTGAATCCTTCTGAGTTGGAGCAGGCGATTGCGTCGGAGAATCTAAATTTATTGAAGTCGGTAAAAGGAATAGGCGCTAAAACTGCACAGCGTGTAATTGTTGACTTGAAAGATAAAATAAAACCTACCGACAATCCGTTAGTAATAAGTACGCCCGCAGCCTCGGAAATTTACGAGGAAGCTGTGGCTGCGTTGGTGATGCTTGGATTTTCACAGCCCCAATCGCAAAAAACAGTTCAAAAGTTATTGCGTGATACTCCTTCGATGAGAGTTGAAGAGGTAATTAAGCAGGCTCTGAAAATGCTCTGATACCGGCGCCGTCGCCTTTTGAGTAAAGGCGGGAATTTGTGTAGGAGTATCGAATGAGAAGACGGATAAGGATTGGAACAATAGTTGTGCTAGCAGTGAGCGGATTAGGAGCCTATTCCGCTTTTGCTGCTTTGCAGTCGGCCGATCCGCAAAGTTCATCGAGCAGTATATCGGCAACGCAAAGCAATAAAGAATCCGATTCCATACAAGTCCGTTATCCTGTCACTAAAACATCACCCGAATCGTACGATGAAATCGGGCAGTTAGCTCCGATGGATTTGAAAAATCCTTCTAATCTGAAAACAGAAGTAGAGTATGATGCCGAAACGAATTGTTATGTAATCCATACCCGAGTCGCCGGGGTTGATGTTTGCACTCCTTTCATGTTGTCGGCGGCCGAGTATAACGATTATACGTTGCGTAAATCCATGCAGCAGTATTATCGGGAACGAAATGCACAGAATTTTGCAGAGAACAGCAAATCGGAGTTTAATTTTTTGGATATGCAGTTCTCTCTCGGGCCATTGGAAAAAGTTTTTGGACCGGGTGGCGTACAATTGAAGACACAAGGTTCTATCGAGTTGAATATGGGATTGAAACATAACAAACTCGATAATCCCGCACTGCCGATGAGTTCCAGAAAGAAGACTTATTTCGACTTCGACGAGAAGATACAGGCTTCGGTAACGGCGAAAGTCGGTGACAAGATGTCGTTCAATATGAACTATAACACCGATGCGACTTTCGATTTCGACTCGAAAAATCTCAAATTACAATATCAGGGAAAAGAAGACGAGATTATTAAGAATATCGAAGCCGGTAATGTGAGTATGACCACGGGGTCGTCGTTGATACGTGGTAGTACGGCTTTATTCGGTGTAAAGACGACTATGCAGTTCGGTAAACTGACGGCTACCGCTCTTATTTCTCAACAACAGTCCGAATCGAAAACGGTCAATGCGAGTGGTGGGGCACAGACCACGCCTTTCGAAATCCGGGCAGACGCTTATGACGAAAACAGGCACTTTTTCTTAGCTCATTTTTTTAGGGACAATTACGATAAATTTGCTTCCAAACTACCTTATGTCTCATCGGGCGTGAGTATCAATCGAATAGAAGTTTGGATTACGAATAAACAAGGCAATTATGAAGAATCGAGGAATATTGTCGGTTTTATGGATTTGGCCGAAAATGTTCATATCGGTAACGACCATTGGATATCGGCTACCGCACAGCAGAATCCGATGAATAACTCCAACTCGTTGTATGCCGAGATTAAAAACGGTTATCCCGATGCTCGTAATATCAATTTGGTGACACAGGCTTTGGAACCTCTTTCTGTTTATGGTATCGAGGGGGGGCAGGATTATGTGAAAATAGAGAGTGCCCGGAAACTTGCTTCTTCTGAATATACCTTGAATTCCCAATTGGGTTATATCTCTCTGAAAAGTAAGCTGAATGCCGATGAGATGATTGCTGTCGCTTATGAATATACTTATAACGGACAGGTTTATCAGGTTGGGGAGTTTTCGGGAGATGTTACCGATACGGATCAATGTCTTTTTCTGAAAATGTTGAAGGGTTCTACCATATCGACCTCATTACCCATTTGGGATTTAATGATGAAAAATGTTTATTCGCTGGGGGCCTATCAGGTTCAGAAGGATAAATTCAGGCTGTACATTAAATATCAGAATGATTCTACGGGGGTAGCTGTAAATAATATACCGGAGGGGAATATATCCAATCAGACTTTGTTGCAAGTAATGAACCTCGACCGTTTGGATGCGAATGAGTCGGAATATTCCGATGGTATTTTTGACTACATAGAGGGGTATACGATTCAATCTTCGAACGGGAGGATTATATTTCCGGTCATAGAGCCGTTCGGTAGTCACTTGGCAGAAAAAATAGGAAATGCGGCGATAGCGGAAAAGTATGTTTATCAAGAGCTGTATGATTCGACATTGACTATCGCCCAGCAAGTATCGGAGAAGAATAAATTTATTATGACCGGAGAATATAAAGCATCTTCGGGCGCAGAGATAAGATTAAATGCGATGAATGTACCTCGGGGATCGGTGGTTGTTACCGCCGGAGGTATGACTTTGGTCGAAAATTCCGATTATATTGTGGATTATGCGATGGGTGTCGTGACGATATTGAACCAAAGTATAATCGAGGCGGGAACTCCGATTAGTATATCGCTTGAAAATCAATCGATGTTCAATATGCAACGTAAGACAATGCTGGGACTCGATTTGAATTATGCGTTCTCCAAAGATTTTAATGTAGGAGCGACGATTATGCATTTGTCTGAAAAGTCCCTGACGGAAAAAGTAAATATGGGCGATGAGGTACTGAATAATACTTTGTGGGGAGTGAATTTGTCTTATAATACGAATTTTTTATGGTTGACCAATTTGTTGAATAAAATTCCGACTGTAAACGCAACAGCTCCTTCTACGTTGGCTCTCACGGCTGAATTTGCCCAATTGATACCGCATAAATCCAAAAACGGCAGCTCGCAGGGAACATCGTATATCGATGATTTCGAATCGACACAAACAGGGTTGGACTTGAAGTCTCCTTATTCGTGGACGTTGGCTTCCACTCCGTACGACCCTTCATCTGATGCTTTGTTTCCCGAAGCTCGTTATTCCAATGATATTCGTTATGGGCAAAATAGAGCATTGCTATCGTGGTATTATATCGATAGAATGTTTACTCAGAAAAACTCGACATTGATACCGGCTCACCTGAAAAATGATTTGGACCAATTGTCTAATCCTTATGTGCGTGAGGTGAGTGTACGGGAGATATTTCCCAATAAGGAAATCAATTATGGAGAATCGACGACCTTACAGACATTGAACCTTTCATTTTATCCACAGGAACGGGGACCGTACAATCTCGATGCCGATAATATCGACTCACAAGGGCTTTTGTTGAATCCGGAGAACCGTTGGGGCGGGATTATGCGAAAAATGGATTATACCGATTTCGAATCATCGAATATCGAATATATACAGTTCTGGCTTATGGATCCGTTTTTAGATGAGAATCAGACTAATCATAACGGGGGAGAATTGTATTTCAATTTGGGAGAAGTGTCGGAAGATATTCTCAAAGACGGTATGAAGTCTTTCGAGAACGGTTTGCCGGTCGACGGTGATACAACACAGATAGCGACTACGGTGTGGGGAAAGGTATCCAAACGTCAGTCTTTGACTTATGCATTCGATAATACCAGTGGTGCACGGGCTTTGCAAGACGTAGGTTTAGACGGTCTGTCGAATGACGAGGAATATGGGTTCCCATCATATAGAGATTATTTGGACAAGCTCGAAACTAAACTATCTCCGGCGGTAGTGGAGGCTATGCGACAAGATCAGTTTTCTCCGTTTAACGATCCGGCCGGGGATAATTACCATTTTTATCGTGGACACGATTATGACGATGCCCAAACTTCTATATTGGATCGGTATAAACGATATAACGGAACAGAAAACAATTCCCGGTCTCCCGAGGAAATGAACGATTCGTATTATCAGTCTTCCAAAAGCGTTCCTGATGTGGAGGATATCAATCAGGATAATACGTTGAACGAATATGAAAGGTATTATCAGTACCGCATATCGTTATGCCCCGATAGCTTGGAGGTGGGGAAAAACTGTATTACCGATAAGCGGGAGACAACCGTCCGGCTCCGCAATGGTGAAGAAGGAAAAGCTGTGTGGTATCAATTCAAAATTCCTTTGTCTCGTCCTCAGAAGAAAGTGGGATCTATTCAAGATTTTAAAACGATACGTTTTATCCGCATGTTTATGACGGGTTTTGAGTGTGAGACACATTTGCGTTTTGCCACGTTGGAATTGGTTCGGGGTGAATGGCGAACGTATAACTATGCTTTGAATTTGAAAGGAGATGCTCCGGCTCAGGGTAAGATGGATATATCGGTGGTAAATATTGAGGAGAATGCAGGACAGGTTCCTGTTAATTATGTTTTACCTCCGGGTGTAACCCGTATCATAGACCCGGGGCAATCGCAAATAACTCAGCTTAATGAACAAGCCATGTCTTTGAAAGTAACCGATTTGCAGTCGGGAGATGCTCGTGCGGTTTATAAGAACAGTGGTATGGATATGCGTACATACAAGCGGTTACAGATGTTTGTACATGCAGAGAAACTGATTGACGATAAAACTAATTTACGAGATGGCGATGTGTCTGTGTTTTTACGATTAGGATCCGATAGTAAATCGAATTATTATGAGTATGAGGTCCCGTTGTCATTGACGGAGCCGGGTAATTATAGCACGTATAATGCACAAGATCAGGAAGCGGTTTGGCCACAATCCAATATGTTTGATTTCCCTCTTTCTTTGTTTACCGATTTGAAGCTGGAACGGAATGCAAAGAAGCGTATGGATAATTCGACGGTGACGTTTCAAACTCGTTATTCTAGTTATGATCCCGATAAAAATCAAAATAAGGTGACTATCGTGGGGAATCCTTCTTTGAGTGATGTTCGTACGATGATGATCGGTGTGAGAAATAATTCGAATGCAGCTAAGGATATAGTCGTTTGGGTGAATGAAATGCGTTTGACCGATTTTGACCAATCGGGTGGTTGGGCTGCCAAAGCAAATGTAAATCTCGGTTTGTCGGATATTGCTACGCTGAATATCGCGGGGCATGTAGAAACTGTCGGTTTTGGGGGGATAGACCAAAGCCTTACGGAACGTCGATTAGACGATTACTATCAGTATAATATAGCTACGATGGTCGAGTTAGGGCGTTTTTTGCCTGAAAAAGTCAAATTGAAAGCCCCGTTATTTTATTCGATTACCGAACAACGTACTTCTCCTAAATACAATCCGCTCGATCAAGATATCTTGTTGAAAGATGCTTTGGACAATGCGGGTAGTAAAGCCGAGCGTGACTCTATAAGTGATGCTTCGATAGAGAAATCGACTGTCGAAAGTTTCAGTTTGTCGGGAGTTTCTTTCGATATTAGGAGTAAGAATCCTATGCCCTATGATCCGGCTAATTTTTCTATCAGCTATTCTTATAATCGACAATCGAAACAAGACCCTACTACCGAATTTGAGAATACATACGATTATCGGGGTAGTTTCACTTATTCCTATACTCCTTTTGTTAAGCCTTTTGTCCCGTTGAAGGGATTAAAGAGTAAATCTAAGCATTTGAAATTTTTGAAGGAGTGGGAATTTAATTATTTGCCTAATAATATTGCGTTTAATACCAATATGTCGCGATATTATTATGAACAGCAGATTCGCGATGTGAGTGGATCGGGAGGAATGGCATTGCCGACAAGTGTAAGTAAAAGTTTTTTATGGGATCGGCAGTTCTCGTTGACATGGAATCTCACTAAGTCGATAAACCTTTCGTTGCAAACGATGACGAACGCTCATATCGAGGAGCCGGTCGGTGTGGTGAATAAACAGCTTTTTCCAGATGAATACGAAGCATGGAAAGATACCGTGTTGACCAGCATCAAGAATTTGGGAACACCGTGGAATTATAATCAAACTTTCAATGCATCGTATACGGCTCCGTTCAGCAAGATACCTGTTCTTGATTATTTGTCGTTTAATGCCAAGTATAACGCTACATACACTTGGGATAGGGGAGCCCAGATTTCAGAGGAAATAGATTTAGGTAACTCGGTGAATAATCAGGGGCAGTTGAGCTTTGACGGGCGTTTCAATTTTGAACAATTGTACAATAAGTCGAAATATTTGCAGAAGATAAACAAACGTTTTTCTTCCAATAATAGGGCTGCGGCGGCGAAGAAAAATAGAAAATTCGAACGTACCATTTTGCTTCGGGAAGATACTACGGTTACTTTAAGGCATAATCTCAATAATAAGAAGGTAAAAGTTGTAGCGAGGGACGATGCCGGAAAGAAAGTGGCCCTGAGGACGAAAGTGCTCGATGCCAATAATGTCGTGATTCTCGATAAAGGAACCCAACGCTTGAATGTGATAATTACTCCTTCGAATAAGAATGAACGTAATTTCTGGAAAGAAGCAGCCGAATATTCTTTACGGGGATTGATGATGGTAAGAAATGCGAGCGTGCGTTATCGTAAGACCAATACGACTTCGTTACCTCTGTTTTCCCCGAATGTAGGCGATGTATTCGGGCAATCGACTTCGTATGGCCCTATGGCTCCCGGTCTCGATTTCGCTTTTGGCTTTACTGATGAGAGCTATGTATATCGGGCAAAAGAACGTGGTTGGCTTTTATGTGATTCCACGCAGATAAGTCCGGCAGTCATCGGTCGTACCGAGGAGTTTAATTTCGAAATAGCGCTTGAACCTATCCGGGGTTTGAAAATAAACTTGACAGGAAATAGAACAGACACGCGTAGTTCTCAAATGCAATTTATGTTTGACGATATGCCGACTGTACGAGGCGGAAGCTATACCAAGACACATATTGCATTGAAGACTGCATTTAGGAGCAGTTCTGCAAAAGACGGATATTCGTCGCAAGCATTCGATGATTTTTTGAAAAATCGGGAAATAATAGCGGCCCGGTTAGAAGCGCATTACGGATCGTTGGGCAATTATCCGAATAAAGGTTTTATTGCCTCTACCGGCTTTGGAGATAAGCCCTATGATTCGGCTAACGGCGGTGTGAATCGTAGTTCTGCCGATGTAATGATACCTGCATTTATTGCTGCATATTCTGGCCGTGATGCCCGTAAAATCGATTTGTCTCCGTTCCCGGGATTGTCGGCTATATTGCCGAACTGGCGAATTACTTACGATGGTTTCATGCAAATACCGTTTATAAAGAAACACTTTAAAGCGTTTACTCTATCGCATGCTTACCAGTGTACCTATGCTGTGGGATCATTTACTTCGTTCCTTAATTGGGTGGAATCAGACGGGGATTTCGGTTTCGTTCGCGATGAACTTACGGGCAATCCCATACCCTCTTCTCCATTCGATATATCATCGGTAATGATAACCGAGAGGTTCGCTCCCCTTATCGGGTTAAAGGTGACACTGAAAAATAATGTTACGGGCAATATAGAGTATAAAGATTCCCGCACGTTGACATTGAATTCGGCAGCCGGACAAATCGTAGAGGCGTCGACAACCGATTTTACAATCGGGGCCGGGTATAAGATCGCTAATTTTAATACGATTTTGAAATTGAAAGGGTCTCAGACAGGCGTTAGCAACGATTTGACGATCAATGCCGATTTTTCATTCCGCAAGAATCAGGCTCTTATTCGTCGTATCGAACAGAATTTTACTCAGGCAACCAGTGGAACTCGTACTACGATGTTGAAAGTGACGGCCAATTATGTATTGAGCAAACGTATTACGGTAGGGGCTTATTTCGACCATCAGATTAATACACCGTTAGTATCCTCTTCATCATATCCTATTACGAACAGCAATTATGGAGTCTCGGTGAGATTATCGTTATTGAAATAAAAGGAATTTATATTTTAAGTTAAACAGGTCGTTTGTTTAAACTGTTTCTTCAATTATTCGTTTTTCTTAATTAAAGGAGGGATAGAGAAATTTTTGAGTCGGAGCTTAAACTCCTATCTTTGCAGTTGAGATGCTTCTCCGTAGTTTTATAAAACCCAAATAAATGTATTGAATAAATGAAACGACTGATTTTTATTCTTATGGCTTTGTTGTCTTATGGCATTTTGAGAGCCGAGACTTTGAAATCTCCTGACGGGAACATTGTATTAGATTTTGAATTGGATAATGGAGTCCCTGTTTATAAAGTAGATTATAAAGGTCGGCCGGTTATTAAAGAGAGTAAATTGGGATTAGAGTTGAAGTCGGGAAAAAATTTAACCGATGGATTTCGTTTGGCTGGTTCTGAGACATCGACTTTCGATGAGACATGGAAACCCGTTTGGGGAGAGGTAAAAGAGATTAGGAATCATTATAATGAATTGGAAGTAACATTGGAACAACCGTCGACCGATCGTCGTATGATTATTCGTTTCCGGGTATTTGACGATGGGGTAGGATTCCGATATGAATTTCCCGATCAGCCCAATTTGGATTATTTTGTGATTAAAGAAGAGAAGACGCAGTTTGCTATGGCGGGAGACCATACTGCTTTTTGGCTCCGGGGTGATTATGATACACAGGAGTATTCCACTGTGACGTCGAAATTGTCCGAAATCCGTGGATTGATGAACGAGGCTATTACACCGAATTCTTCTCAAACTCCATTCTCTCCTACGGGGGTGCAAACGGCTTTAATGATGAAAACCAACGATGGCTTGTATATCAATTTACATGAAGCTGCATTGGTCGATTATTCTTGTATGTCGCTCGATTTGGACGACAAAAATATGATATTCGAGTCTCACCTTACACCCGATGCATTGGGGGATAAGGGATATATGCAAACTCCGGCGAAATCTCCGTGGCGCACGATTATTGTTAGTGACGATGCGCGTGATATTCTTGCATCCAAAATGACTCTTAATCTGAATGAACCGTGTGTCTATGAAGATACGAGTTGGATAAAACCGACGAAATATATAGGTGTATGGTGGGAAATGATAACCGGGAAAAGTACTTGGGCTTATACCGATTTGCCTCATGTGAAACTCGATTTGGTCGATTATTCTCGTTTGACGCCTAATGGACGTCATGCCGCTAATACCGAGCATGTAAAAGAATATATCGATTTTGCCGCAGAACATGGATTTGACGCTGTGCTGGTGGAAGGTTGGAACATAGGGTGGGAAGATTGGATAGGTAAGTCGAAAGACTATGTATTCGATTTTATCACACCGTATCCCGATTTCGATGTAGAAGAAATAGAGCGGTATGCCAAATCGAAGGGGGTGAAAATGATTATGCATCATGAGACCTCGGGTTCGGTTCGTAATTATGAACGGCACATGGAGAAAGCATATCAGTTTATGAACGATCATGGCTATGATGCCGTGAAGAGTGGATATGTGGGAGATATTATACCTCGTGGGGAACATCATTACGGACAATGGATGGTCAATCATTATCTTTATGCATTGACCGAAGCCGCCAAGCATAAGATTATGGTGAATGCCCATGAAGCTGTTCGTCCTACGGGTTTGAGCCGTACTTATCCCAATCTTATCGGTAACGAGTCGGCGAGAGGAACCGAGTATGAATCGTTCGGGGGCAATAATCCCGACCATACCACTATTTTGCCGTTTACACGACTTATCGGAGGCCCGATGGATTATACTCCCGGTATTTTCGAGACGGATATTTCTAAACTTAATCCCGATAACCACAGCTATGTTCGTTCTACTCTGGCTCGGCAGCTGGCTTTATACGTGACCATGTATAGCCCTTTACAGATGGCAGCCGATTTACCCGAAAATTATAATCGTTTCCTCGATGCTTTTCAGTTTATTAAAGATGTGCCTGTCGATTGGGACGACAGCCGTTATTTGGAGGCAGAGCCGGGAGATTATATTACGGTGGCACGCCGGGAAAAAGGGGGTAATAATTGGTATGTAGGTTCCACGGTCGATGAGAATGGGCATACGGCTCGTTTCTCCTTAGATTTCTTGGAGCCTGGGAAAAAGTATATTGCAACTATATATGCCGATGCTCCCGATGCCCATTATAAGGATAACCCGCAGGCTTATACGATTCGTAAATATATTGTGACGAACAAGACTCGTATCGTTCAGCCTTGTGCTCCGGGTGGAGGCTTTGCTATGAGTATCGAGGAGGCTACCGATCCAGCAGCTTTGAAAGGATTGAAAAACTATAAACCGTAGATTGCGGTAAGATGAGAATAGTAGGGTAGGACTTATACAATAAGTCCTACTCTTTTTATATTAGCGTAACCGATTGCTGATGATGTTTTCGGAGTAGATATCGACAGACGAAAGATGGAAATCAGAGGAGACGTTCCCGCAAAGAATAAGCCTGAAATATTTATATGCCGGTCCTGTAAAACGCATGGGTAATTGCCCTGCTACTTTTGATGCGCTCGATATTTCACAGATTTTGGAAAAGTTGCCTTCGGCATCATTGCCACCCCAAAGGGAAAGCAAGAGCTTTCCTTCTGACATCGAGAGCCGCCAGAAAACTTCTCTCCATTTTTGGTACTCTTCACTTTGGAGAGTAATTGGGCGGGATACGAGTGCGATTGGGGTTATCTCTGCTGATTCTTTTTGTAAATCGTAAACTTTTCCCTCTGCGTCTTGGGCGAGTAGATGACTGGCATCATAGAATAGGGAAGAGTACTGTCGGCTTATGCGATACATGTAGAGAGAAGGAATATGGATAATGAGACTATATTTGAGATCGGGCCTGCAACATATCAATTCTTTTTCGATTGTATTGTAGGCGATGATACTTCCTTGAATAAATTGAGATAAAGTCGTTTGATCGGTGGTCGCAGGAATTAATGTAGAGTCTATGTCGTGGTGAGCGATTGGGCTATTGTTTTCGCAGACGGTTTCGTCGAACGATAAGAACTGTTGTATTTCGGAGCCTCGTATGATAAATAATCCTTTTGCCGTAGTAAATATAATCATATCTTCGAGCGGGACGATAGGGTTTTCCGGCAGTATGGGCTCCCGATTCAGTTGATGTTGAGCTCCGTAACATACGATTCCGTTTCCGTTTTGCAGAGCCCATATTCCTTCTTCTGTAAATACGTATAGGGGAAATTCACCGAACTGTCCTTCCGATAAAGCTGCTGTAATGGTCGCTATGCCTGTAATCTCTCCGTTCGAGATGGTATAAGTTTGTTCGGACGGGAATATAAACGGGTTTTTGAGTTCCGAAACCCGCAGTATATTAGGCTGTGTGTAAGTGTCATTTTCGGACAAGGGTATATCGAGTGGGGTAGAGGCCGGCAGAGAATCGTTTTCCAATGTGATTGCAGAGAGTGTCTCGTCAAGATAATCGGCCCTATTTTCATATTCGGAGGCTGTCAGTAGAAAGCTCCCTTTGTATCGGGTTTTCTCGCTTTTTACGACGATTTCCATTTTATAGGCGTTACTGTCGGGGTAAGAAATCAAAGGTGAAAGTTGATTGAAGAAATAGTTCGATTTCCCGTGCCAAACGACTTTGCATTCTCCTCTTTCGGTTTTGAGATAAGTGCAGATATAAGCACTGACAGTCTCGGCATTTTTGTTTCCCACGTTGAACAGACTGAGGGGAAATCCGGGAAAAAGTTTTTTCTTTAAGTTGGCTATGTGTAGTCTTTTGTTGTGTATATAGCTGACATGTGCTCCCGTAGAAAGCAGTGTCGTATTATCTGGCGAAAGAACCTCCTCGTGTATGAGTAAATCTGGCCGTATCTTATTTTCTATGGCGTACGATTCACCTTCCTTCCAGTCGCTCCAATCCTCTATGGTCGCTATTTTATAAAATAGAGAATCTTGTAAGTAGCGTTTCTTTATCTCTTTCAGGTCGAGAAAAGAGATGTCTCCTTTCAGTAGAAAAGAGATCGTTTCGTTTTCTTCTGTACGTTCGATCGTAAATTTAAGGCCTTGTTGTTTTTGATCGGGTTCGAAGATCGTGGCTTCGGGAGAGACAAAAAAGTCTATACTTCTTACGATATCTTTCCAGTTGTCGAGATTGAATTGATGAATATAATATTTCAGGCTATAATTCCCGGCGATGATTTGTCCTTCATGAGAACCTAAGCAAAGATTGTTTGAATTTTTCAATCGTATGCTCATTTGATAGGGTTGTATGGGGTGTGGCAAAGAGACCATGACCGGAGCCGATGAAAAAATTCGGCTCCCATCATATAAAGTGAGGGCATAACGTATGAGTATGGGTTGTATGAAATAGTGCCGTTTCCATGCTTTTTCTTGTAGCTGAAAGAATGCATTGTAGTAAGCATCGTTGTAATAATTGATGTCTTCGGTGTCGAGTCGGGTCGGATTGTTGTATCCATGTTGAAAGGTATATTCGCTTACGAAGTAGGCATCGGTATATTCTATATAAGGGAAAAATGAAATTTCAGGTATGTCGGGCTTTTCACCCAAAAAGATATATTTTCCCTCTTTATAAAGTAAATAGTATATACTTTCGGTACAGATGATTATGAGTGTGTTTCCTATGGATTGAATAGACAGAACTTGTAGGTCGTTTAGCTCGAACAACTGGCTTGATTCTTTTTGGATATTTCCGTTTTCTTTTTTTATCAGAGCCTCATAATACAAGGTATTTTTATTTTCCGTTATATGATGCTCTCCGTCGTAGCAGATATGAACATAGACGAGCCGATGGTTTTTCTTTTCCGGAGTGTATAGATATTCCGGTGTCCCGACAGGTTTGAGGCAGTTTGATTGATTTCGTAAATTGACAATAGCTGTGCAATCTCCCGGCTGTGCCGAGTTCGGTGGGGAATAACGGTTCATGCCGTTAAATGTAATTCTCGATTTCATAGAGCTGGTAATTTTTCGTAAAGGTACACCCGGTATGCGGCTCTATTTTGGCATGATGATATTCTTTGAAAAAGAGACTCCTTCCGAAGCTATTGATTGAATTTTTGAAAATAAAAATAGGAAGGAGTCTCCTGTTTCCCGCTTTGGGGAAACTGCGCAATTGCCCAAGTATAACCAATCACTTCATTTATTGCGCAAATTTGTCCTTCTACTATGGTTTTCAAGGTAAAAACAAGTGATATTGAATGAAAGTTCATTTTTGGAGCGATTATAAATTATATGTTTTTGAATGAGACTTTATTTTTAATCGAGATGTTTTATTGGGGAAATGATTATCTTCGCTTATAGAATGAGAAACTTTATGGACAGACTTAATTTTGCGGCCATAGATATTGGCTCGAATGCAGTGAGATTGCTTATCAAAGGTATTTATCCGGGAGAGAGTGTATCGGATTTATCGAAAGTTTTTATTGTGCGTGTACCGCTGCGATTGGGACAAGATACCTTTACAAAAGGTCGTATTTCTACGGAGAAGACAGAAAAATTATTACGTCTCATGCATGCTTTTTCTCAGCTGATGCAGGTTTATAATGTCTTGTCTTATCGGGCTTGTGCTACGTCGGCTATGCGGGATTCTTCGAATGGAGCCGATATTGTCCGGTATATCTCGGAGAGAAGTGGAATAAATATCGAAATTATTAATGGTCTTGAAGAAGCACGTATCGTATATGACAGTCATATCGTGGACGAGCTGGAACAAGAGGGCGATTTTATCTATGTCGATGTTGGTGGCGGAAGTACCGAGATAAGTATAATTAGTGACCGTTCGTTACTCCAATCTCAATCTTATAATATAGGAACTGTACGTATTTTGAATAAAAAACTGAGCCGTAGTGAATTGTTCCGTATGTATAGGGATTTAAAGCGTTTGAAGGAAACGTATCGGCATATCTCTATTATCGGGTCGGGTGGTAATATCAATAAATTGCATCATTTGGCAGGAGTGTCTGCTCGGGAGCCATTGACTGTGGAGCGGCTTTTGACCCTGAGAAATGAATTGAATAGCTATTCGATCGTGGAACGTATCGACCGTTTTGCATTGAAACCCGACCGAGCCGACGTGATTATACCTGCCGCCGATATTTATTTACAAATAGCGACGCATATAGGCGCACGAGAAATATGGGTTCCTACCATAGGAATCGTTGATGGTATTATTTATTCTCTTTGTTCCGATTACTTGAAAGAGAAAGAGAATTGAGACCTATTTCTTTTTCTCCCATTTAGGCATCCCGTCTTTCTTTTGGATAAAATCGCGAATAAATATGGCTGTCTCTTCACTGCCCAATATAGAGGAATCGATAGAAAGGTCGTATGAAGAGGCTACTCCCCAACCCTTATCGGTATAAAAATTGTAATAAGAAGCTCTTAGTTTATTTTTCTTTTCGGCGAGTTCGATAGCCTCTTTTCGAGTCATTCCTTGTGAGCGGCTGATGATTCTCTCGATTCTGTCTTCAAGGGGAGCGTGTATAAATACATTGTAACATCGTGGGTATTGTCTGAGAATATAATCGGCGCAACGTCCGACGATGACACACGATTGAGTTTCAGCTAAATGACGAATGACGTCGGATTGAAATTTGAAAATGTATTCGTTCGATAGGCCTCCGTCGCCCCATATTCCTCCTGCTCCTGTGAGCCAGTTTATTGAAAAAGAATTTAATAAAGCGCTTGGAGCCCGCTCGTCGGCTTTCTCGAAATATTCGGTGCTGAGTCCGCTCGATTTCGAAGCCTCGTTGATTAATTCTTTATCGTAATAAGCTATGCCGAATAAATCGGCCAAACGTTTTCCTATTTCTCGTCCTCCGCTTCCGAATTGACGGCCTATGGTAATGATGAGATTGTCATTCATGATGGTTGTAGATTCGATTATTCATAAGCAAACATACATCAAAAAAATATTAATTCCTATATCAAATATCTTTTTTTGTTTACAGAAGTTGTTTTTTAGGGTTTCTTGAACTGTTTTTGTGAAATATTTTGTTGCGAAGAAAGTTTTTATTTAATTTGTGTCATTCAAAAGAGGTCAGCTATGAATAATGATTTGAAAAAAATATTGAATAGTGATACTGATGGATTGCTCACCTACGAATATATTGCCAATCATATGGGCTCTTGTGATGAAGATATGCCCGTCCTAGCCGATAATATAATACGGGTAGATATGACGGGGCAGATTACGGTGAGTGCCGCATTATATTTGCACGCTACGGGAGCTGAGAAATATAGGGAAATTATTGACAAGCTCATCGCGGCTTCTTTGTCGATGGATAGAGAACACAAATATATTGTCGATTTGTTGTCGGGGATTTGGGGTGAAGACTATAAGTTGCATGCAGAGGAGTTGAAGCAAGAAAGTGATAATTTCAGGCGTATTTATAAGCGTGTTTATGTGAACGATATAATTTAGTTTTTTGAAAAATAACAAAGCGGAGGATTTCCCTC